>Ga0172375_10006869_pt1 | contig 15790 bp, 10 predicted proteins | sample LakKiv1m_FD_114537 | JGI IMG/M metagenome (GOLD analysis project Ga0172375, IMG submission 114537) | Freshwater microbial communities from Kabuno Bay, South-Kivu, Congo - kab_092012_11.1m | ecosystem: Environmental > Aquatic > Freshwater > Lake | place: Democratic Republic of the Congo...
GGATGGTTCATCGGGATGGCCAGGTCGTCATTACCGTCGCCGTGGCTGTCCGCCGGGTGCTTGTTTCCCTGCTCTTGCCTCTGCTTGCTCATAGATGCCTCCTTCGGGTTATGGCTGCTCGGCGACGAACCGGGGCGCCTCCTTCATCGGCGTCGAGTCTGTCCGCAAATGCGCCCGGACGAACAGCGGGTACCGTGTGGGGCTGTCCGTGGGGCGCGGGGAAATGTCCACCACGGTGCTGCCGCGCAGCACCGCCGTGTAGGTCGTCCCGAAGATGGTGTAGCGCTCGGTCTGCTCGTTCAGCGGGAAACGCAACACGATGCGGTCCCCGGGCTTCAACGCCGTGAAGAGCAGGTAGTTTCCGGCCTTGAGCGGCGTGGCTGCGCGTCCGTTGACCTCACAGGCGACCGCCTGTCCTGAGCTGAGTCGATGGGCCGCCGGCGCCACCCAGCCGGGGATGCGGACGGCGACGCTCTCGGCCTGCTTGTTGCGCAGTTCGACCAGTCCCTCATGCGGCAGATGACTGGCCACATCGAGCCACGGCGCAACCCGGTTCAGCAGCAGGTTCACCGTCGCCGTCTTGCCAGCGAACGAGGTGATCGCCTTCCAGACGTCGCCGAGCGCCCGGGAGCCGTTGCCGGTGCAGCAGCCGAAGAGCCAGTTCCCGGAGGTCAGGTACGCCCCGCCGAAGCCCCCCTGGAAGCCCTTGAGCGTGTCTTCGTGGCGGCTCCAGTCCGCGCACTTCCGCATCCGTTCGAGGTCGGTCAACTGCTGTTCGGTAAAGTGGTTGCGCACCATGGAGTCCACGTCGTCCCAGTAGTCGCCCAGTCCGGCCAGGCTCAGCGCCACGCCGAGCCGCACCATGTCGGCGACGCCGCACGCATCGGTCATGTTCAGACACCAATCCTTGGGTCTCCCCATCAGCGGCTTGACCCAGCCGGGCACATACCCGAGCCGGATGACGCCGTGCCGGCGGGCGTGCTCGTAGCCCTCGCGCACAAGCTGCTTGAGCGGCATGTCGTCCGTCGCCACGGCCAGGTCGAGCAGCGCCTTCAAGGGATGCGTATTGCCGTGGAAATGCCCGGTGAAGATGCCATGCTCGTGCGGCGGGACGCTCTCGTCTTCCGTGTCGTGGCTCCACAAGGCCGCCTTGCGGCAGAAACGAGACAACCGCACGGCGTGCTCCAACGCCTTGGCATCCCCGGTGAGACGATACGCGCCCACCAGCCCCTCGATGACGGCGGCGTGCTCGAATTTCACGCAGCCTTCCTGTCCCTGGGTGTCGTGGACCGGCTCCGCCGGCGGCGTATACGGCAGGTAGCCCGGCTGGTCCGCGTTGCCGCGGAGCGTCCATCGCCACTCGCCCTCCGGGGTCAGGCTGCACTCGGGCGGAATGTAGCAGTAGTCGCCCTTGTCGATCGCCGCCCGCCGGAGGCCATCGGACAGGGTTTGGATCCATTTCAGCCACTCCGGGTTTCCGTCGCGTTCGTACCAGGCGATCAGCGCCTGGAGCGCGATGCCGCTCTCCGCCGGGTACGCCGTGCCGGCCGGCGGTCCGTCGGCCCCGATGGGGCTGTAGAGCAGTCCATCCGGGCCGATCTGCTTGAGGACGGTGCGCATGGCCTGGATTTCGACCTCGAGATTCTGGTCGCTGCCGCTGATGGCCCGCATCCGCGGCAACGCGCGCAGGTACTTCAGCATGCAGCTCCAGTTGCGCCCCTGCAGCGGCCCCGGCGCGTTGAGATTGAACATCTGGCAACAGGCATAGGACGCCTTCGGGTCCAATTGGGTCAACGCGCTCACGGCCATCCGGGCGCGCTCCGCCAGGTCCAGGGTGCCCGGCATCGCGGCGGACTGCCAATCCCCTGGCGGAACGCCCGTCCGCCCGACCCAATCAAACGTGTTGGGCCCGGTGGCCGTGTTCCGTGCGCCAGGGTCGTTCAGCTTTCGTTCCTTATCGTTCGACATGGGTTTCTCCTTGTTCATGTTGTTTTTGGACTCCGTTGACGTGCCGGCCACGTCCGTCCGGCCCGGCTGCGTGCCGACCGGCTCCGCGCCGCACAGCAGCGGCATGGCCAGCAGCATCGCCACCCCCATCGCCAGACCATGCAACTTCAGACTCTTGCGTGGCATGGTTCTTCCGTTCTTGCGGCTGCGGTTCAGTGGTCTGGGCGCCCTCACCGTTTCAGCACCAAGGCCGAAACCGAATGCGGATCGAGCATCACGACCAGACTTTCCGGGTCTCCTTCAACGCGCCGCGCATGAACGCCCACGCGATCCGGGTTCTCCACCGTGTTATGGTCGCGAACACTTTGCGCACTCAGGGTCCTGAGGCTCGCCATGCGCCATTGCCCGCCGCCGGCAATGGCCAGGGCGACCCGGGCCGGCTCGGTCAGATGGCAGTTGGTGACGGTCACAACCAGTTCGTTCCCGTCCTCCGCCACGGAGGCCGAGGCCGAGAGCATCGGCAGCTCCGGCAGGTCCTTGACGGCCGAGCCGGCGACGGCGCCGCCGCTGCCTTCCGAGTCCTCGGGCCGGGCCAGGCCGCCGCCGAGAATCCGCGGGCAGTCCACGTCCACCGCCACCGACTGCTTGCCGCGATGGGGCCGGTACAAATCGTAGAGATGATAGGTCGGCGTCAGGATCAACCGGTCGCCCTGGCTCTGCACGACCATGTTGAGGAACACCGACGCCATCGAGACCCGGGCCGCCCATTTGTGGAACCGGTCGAGGAAGATGGCATGGGCGACCGCTTCGCGCATCGTTTGCCGCTGCATGAAATGCACGGTGCCCCATTCGAGGATGGCTAGCTGAATGGTCGGGGTGCCGATCTCGGGCAGGTGCAGCCAGTGGATGCCCCAGGGCTGGCGCACGGCGTCGAGCGCCTTGAGAAACGCCTCCACGGTGGCGATGGCGCCCTCCACGCCGAAGCTGTTCTGCAACACCCGGTAGTACTGCTCGTCGGAGTAGTCCACGTCGGGCAGGTTCTGGCCGGTGTAGTAGATCTGGGACAGGTAGTCCACGACGTCCGGTCCGCCGAAGTTCGGGCTCATGCACCGCTTGAGTTTGTCGAAGAACCGGTGGTTCCAGTCGTTGCCGCCGCCGGCCGCGATCAGCTTCACCTTCGGATCGAGCGGCCGCACGCCCGAACCGAACCGGCGGAAGCTCGAGGCGTACTCCTCGGGTTCCATATCCATCCAGCCGTACATGTTCCAGAGCGTGACCCCGTGCGGGGCCGGGTGGCCGTTGGCGGCCCGCATCCGCGCGAAAGTCGAATCGCCGCCCCAGTTGCAGTACTCGACCCAGTCGCGCGAGCCGACCGGGTCCTCGGCGTTGCAGATCATCAGCGGCTCTGTGCCCACCAGTCGGCAGAGGTGCAGGAATTCCTCGGTGCCGAACTCGTTGCGCCATTCCATGTTGGCCGCCTCGAACGCCGAGCGGCCCCAGTAGGAGACCCGGACCGGCCGCCGGTCGCGCGGCCCGATGCCGTCCTGCCAGCGGTACCACTCGGCGCCGATCAGCCCGGACATGAACCCCGGTTGGATTCTGCGCAAGGCCTCGACGGTCCCCTGGCGGACGCCGTCGATGTTGGCGATCGGTGACTCCGGCCCGACCCACATCAGCGGCGTGTCGTTCTTGAACGTGTCGGCGCCGCGCAGCCCATAGAGCAGCGGGCTGATCCGGCCAAGACGACGGTTGGGATCTATGTCGACGCTGGCTCCCATGGGGGCATCCTCTTAGGGTCTGACCGTGAGCTGCGGGTTGGCGAACCGCCAGAGGTTCTTGCGGAAGCCGGCCCCGCCGCCGATCGAGATATAGACGCCGTCGGCAAAATCGTCCGTGCTGGAGCGGAAATAGCCGGTGATGTCGCACGAGTCCATCACCTTGCCGTCCAGCAGCCACGAGAACGTGTTGCCGTCGTCCGAGAGCATGATGCCGTAGCGATGACCCCAGGAGCGCCCCCGAATGACACCGGGTTCGCCGGTGCCGCCTTCATCCAATGGATAATGCCGGGCGGAAAGCACCGTGGCGTCATTCATACTGCGGTAGGGCGTCATTCGGCGCACTGCATCCTCATAGGTTTCCCTTCCCGCGAAGTAGTCCGCCAGGCGCTCCATCAGTTCCGTCTGGGTGAACCTTGGATACTTCTGCTGGTCCTGGGTGGAGATCTGACGGTTCATGCACGAGCCGAATCCCCACTTGCTGTACCCATCAAAATGGAACTGCACGGCCCGTTGCCGGTCGCCGTCATCCATCCCGCCGACAAACCCCCTCCGGTTGCCGATCGTGATGCCCCAGCCCATCAGATACAGGCCGAAGATCGGATCCTCATGGTCGCTGGGCTGCCCGATGGCGGACATATACTTGTTGAGGTATTCGCCGTTGTTGGTGTAGTCGACGAAATCCACCTCGAAGATGAGGGTGCCTTTGAGACCGGGCGCACCGTGCCTCTCGCGGGTGGCGATCACGCCGTAGGACATCACCCCCGGCCCTTCCGGCCGGGTGGTCTCGGACTCGATGACAAAGCCCGCTTGCTCCTGCGTCAGGCGGTAGCGGTTCGATTCGGTTTCGGTGAAAGCGCCGCTCCGCAGTTTTTCCCATGCGTTGGCATCTGTCAGATCCTTCATCGTCCGTCTTCTTGTGTTCGGCACAGGTTTCTCCTTCTCACAGCCACGGAATCTCGGCGGCCGGCACGAAGCGGCGCACGTTCGTCCAGAGCGTTTCGCCCTGGCGGTAGTGGCCCCGCTGGTAGAGCGGGCGGTTCCTGCCGGGCGGATCGATATGCACCACGTCGTTGCCGCGGCGGATGAGGGTGTAGGGCCGCTTCTCGACGATCACGCGGTCGGTCCGCTCCGGGATGGGGAAGGTCAGCGTTACGGCCTGGCCGGCCGTGACCGCGCCGACCCGCGCGTAGCGGCCGTCGAAGGTCAGGTCACGCGGCTGGCCGTCCACCGTGCAACGGGCGTCCTCGGGCTTGACCCACTCCGCCAGCCGGATCTCCAGGTCGAGGGCCTTCTTGATCTTCACGTCCACCCGCCCGCGGTACGGGATGTGGCTGTCCACATCCGCCCACTGCGAGGCGCGGTTCAGGAGCAGGTTGACATTCAGTCTGCCGTCGGCATGCGTCAGGATCTTCTCCCACACGTAGTACACCGCCCGCGTGGCGTTGCCGGTGCAGCAGTGCATGATGGACCAGCCCTTGCCCTGGACGAAATCGTTGACCGACGGCCAGCCGGAGAACGAGCCGACGGCGCGCTCGATGACGCGCTCCGTGGTGCCGTATTCCGGCCCCGAGCAGCCCGCGCCGGGCAGCGGCGCCAGCTTCCGGTCGGCGCGCTCGAGGTGGCCGTCGGTCAGCCAGCCGGTGTCGGTAAGCTGGCACTCGGCGATGTCGCTCGCCGGCACGAACATACACGGCTCGATCTCGCCACCGGGCTGGTTGAAATGCTGGGTCAGCGCGCGGATGTCGGACGGTAACGGTGAAAGGTCCATTGTTGGCCTTCCTCCGACGTGTTCCGTGCTATGGGCCGCCCGGCCAGCGCCGCCTGGATGCCGGGGACGTAGCGCATCTGCGCCGCCATGGCCTTGCCCAGGCCCATATGGTCGAGGTGCTCCTCGGGCGGCCGGCCGATAACCTTGATCCCGTCGCGGACATAGCCGCCGATCTCCTCGTCGCGGGAGAGCGCATAGGCATCGGCCAGCCCCTCCATGATCGTCTGGGTGGACCAGGGGTCGCCGCCTTTGGTGCGCTTCGCGCACGAGTGATTACGGAAGTGCCCGCTCTGCGCATCGTACGTCTCGCGAATGAGCCAGCGGGCGCCGCCGACCAGCATGCGGGCCGCTTCGGCATCGCCGGTGAGGGCGTGGTAGCGTTTCAACCCCGTCATCAGGATGCCGACCATGAAGCCGGCCTCGCCGCGGCAGCGCGGATAGCCGCAGCCACAGTGGGCCGCGGCCAGCATACGCACCCAGCCGCCGGCCGGGTCCTCCTTCGCCCGCACGCGGCGCACGATCACCGCGGCGCCGTTGAGGCAGCGGGGATCGTCGAACGCCGCGGCCAGCATGCAGAGGTGGATGATGTGCCAGCCGGACTCCCGGCAGTTGATGAAGTCGCAGTTGTCGAACCAGCGGTCTTGAAGCAGCCAGCCACGGGTCTCGTGAATGCTCTCGCGGGTGAATTCGTCGCCGGTCAGCACGTAGTGGAGCACCGGCCCCTCGACCCAAGTGTGCGACGGGTGGCTCGACGTGCCGCCGATCTTGCTGCGGAAGAACGGCGGCAGGTAACCGCCAAGGTGGCCGGGCATGTGAACCGGCTGGCAGCCATGCGGATGGACGGTGTCCACGTCGGCCAGGTGCCGGACCGCCTGCGCACCGAGCTCGGTCCAGCGCGGATCACCGCCGCGCAGGAACTCGAGGTAGCCGCAGTACGGCGGATCATACTCATTGTTGCCCCACGACCAGCCGCTCTCGCCGTACCAGTCGCCGAAGTTGGTCTGGCCGTAGGCGCGGAAATGCTCGCGGTCGGCGTGGAAGGCGGTGAGCGCCCGCGCCAGCAGGGCTTCGTACTCGGGCATGACGGACTCGGCCTTGATCCCAAAGGGGACGAGGACGCCGGTGGCGTTGGTGTAGGCCGGGTCGGGGCGGACCACCGGCGGATGCTCCAGCCAGTCGAAGAGGGCATCGGCGGCGGGCTCGCCCGAGTCGGCGGGGAGGAACCCCAACAACCACTCGCTGCGCAGCGCGAGGCCGGAACGGAGCAGATACGCGCCGTCCTTCAGCCAGAAGTAGAGGCGGTGCCAGGCATCCTCGTCGCCCGGCAGCGGGTCGCCCGAGAGTTCCGGGAACAACTCCAGCGCGATCGTCCCAGTGCCCTGCCGGAAGCCGCGCGGCCAGGTCTGCCAGAACTCCTTGATCCCGACCGCCAGCGTGCCTTCCGCAAGAGGGACGCGGAAATGCCCGGGCATGCGGCCGGGCACGACCTCGGTGTCGCTGTCCGTTGTCGCGCGCCAGGCCTGGTCGTGCTCGTGCACCCATCGATGGGCCGGCGCCTGGGTGGCGCAGTTCAGCCGCAGTTCGAGCCGGCGCAGGCGCAGCATGCGCTCCGCCTCGTCGCCGTCCGCGGGCAGTTCGGGGCTGACCACCTCCATGCGCTGCACGACCCGGATGAATGGCTGGTCCGCGTAGACGTGCAGGCGGAGGCGGCAGCGCAGATGCACGACGCCCTGCTCGTCCGCCACCGGGATGTCTGCCCGGATCACCGCGCGGCGCGGGCCGTTCTCCTCGATCGCAACATCCTGGGGCACGCCACCTCTGAGGGTCCGTCCATCGGCCAGTGTGCCGGTCAGTTCCAGCCCATCGACCACGCGCCGCCACCCGGTGCCGTCGCGCCGCTCGAGCCGCAGGCTCTCGGCGCAGAGGAGCCGCAGCCCGCCGGTTTCGGCCAGCACTCCGGCATCGGCCGGGTGCGCCAGCGGCGCGGAGTCCAGCGCCGGTTCGCTTGAGCAATGGAATCGCGCCGCGCCCGCCGCGGCGGGCGCGGTGGCGTCCACCAGGAGCCAGCGTGCCGAAGCGTCCGGCCACCGCGAGATCATGCGCGTCTGCGCGGGCGTCGCGGTGTTCCCGGCGCGGAGTTCGCAGCGCTGGCCGGGGAAGACACGCCCCTTCGCCAGCGGCACGCCGAAGGTCAGCGGCAGACCGGCGGGCCACCTCCGGCCCAGCCCGCACACTTCCAGCGGCACCTCGGTCGCGTGGCCGGACGGCGCGGGCGCTGCCGGCGCGAGCGTGATCTCGGCCGAGGCCGTCGCGCCGGCCTTCTCGGTGGCCGCCACCACCAGGCGCCAGGCGCGGCCGGCACCCAGACCCTCGATCCGCACGGCATGCACCGTGCGCGCGCCGTCCGGCGCAACGCGCAGGGGCGCGGGCTCGCCGTCGGCCGTGGCGACGACGTCGCAACGGGCGACCTGGCCGGTGATGAAATGGACGGTGACCGCGCCGTCCGCCTCGCGCCGGGCGCTTAGCCGGTCGATGTGCGGCTCGAACCGGCTCGGCTCCGGCCGCTCGCGCAACAGCACGAACTGCTCGATGCGATAATCCCCCTTGCCGGGTGCGGTCAGTTGAAAAACCTCCATCTCACCGCGGAACCGTACCGGCTGGTCGAGGACGATCAGGTGGACGCGGTTGTCGTGGCGTGTCGGTTCGACCCGCCCGAGCTCGTCCGCGCCGAGGCGGAACTCCATGGGGCACTCCTGCCCGGCCGCGTCGTAGATCAACACGCCGACATAGCGCGTCCCCGTGTGATCGCGCTGACCGTAAACGGTATCCCAGAACCGGTGGCGCAGGGTCGAGGCCTGTCCCGAGCCGGCCACGCCCGGGACGCGGAAGATGCTCGGGTTGGTGTAGTAGGTCAGCCCGAGATCCGGCGTCCAGTCCCCCGGCGTTTCGCAGTCGATGGAGCGCCAGGTGTAGTTGGCCGGATCGGCCAGGAGCGCGGCGATGCGCTCGGTCTCGGCTATGTCGATGTGCGGACGCGGATTCATGTTCTACTCCATGCGGCCAACCGCCCGGCGGTCAGCGTGTTTTCGTAGGCAATCACGCGCAGGGCCGCGGTCCAGGCGCTGCCCGCGGACACGGCGATGGCTTCGTTCTGGGTGGCGTTGAACATGGCCATGCCGTAGTCGCGGATGAACCAGGGGCCGCGGCGGTCGGGGCTGGCGCTGTTGTCGAGGACCATCAGACAGATGCCGAAGACCCCGATGCCGGGCACATTGTTCTCGTAGGCCACGGCATCGCAGGTCTTGCCGTTGGCCACCTCATCGGCCTTGCCGCGGCGCAGTTCACCACCCACACAGCCGATCACCCGGCCGCCCAGCGCCGGCAGGAGCCGCGGCTCAACCCGAACGCCGATACTGCCGAACTTCGTCTTGCCAAACTCGACGCTGCCATACGCAGCTGTCTTCCGGCTGATCATGTCGCAGACGGTGGCGTCCGGGGAAGCGCGCAGGACGACCGTCCGCTCCTCGTCCACCAGCGGTTGCTCCTGCTCGTCCCGCCAGATGCTCTTCAGGGCGAACCGCACGCCGGCATCCGTGACCGAGGCAGCCGGTTCGCCCTGCGGATCCATGCGGCCCATCTTCTTCATGATGTGGTCGTCGTGGCTGCGCTTGACCGGGAAGGCCCAGAAGTTGCCCTCGCGGTCGCCGACCTTGACCGGGTTCTGGCCGACGAAGACGCCGTTGTGAAACGGGTGGTCAAAGGGGAAGTTCTCGACCACCGTGCGGCCTGACGGCGTGTAGAGCGGGTAGACCCACGAGCGCCAGAAGTTGGTGCCGTAGGCGCCGAGGATGCGTTTCCCGGCCGTGACGAAGTGGCTTTGGACGTTGGTGAGCACCTGGTAGCAGGGCATGGGGGCTCCTTTCCCTGGGTTTCGACGGCAGCCGACAGCAATCGATTGCTGTCGATGGCCATCGGCGTTTCAGTTCCCAAGTGCCGCCCTATACTGCGGATTCCCGGCGGTCACCACCGGTCTGCCGGTCTCCACCGACTCGATGGCGGCGCTGAGCATGGCGAAGGTCTTCAGGTTGTTGCGGCCGCTGAAGGGCGGTTCGGCGCCGCCGCACAGGTAGTCGTGCCAGATGTCGAAGAACGGGATCCACGGATCGCGCACCGGCACGGCGTCGTCGATGCGTCTGGCGGCGAACTGGTCGAGCGCCGATGCGACCTCGTAGTCCATGGTGTCGTTCGACATGCGCAGCCCCCGGCACGTGAGCGCGCCCTGGCTGCCTTCGAGGCGGAACTCATACATTGGCGCCTGGCTCGAGAACCCGCCGTGGTACGAGAGGTGCAGGTTGCCGCTGAAACGGATCAGGGCGTTGACCATGCATGGCCCGGCGTACTTCGACCACGACGGCACAAGCCCGTCGCCGGAAATCCACTCCGGCTCGCGGCCGGCGAAGACCGAGAGGCCTGCAGGCGTTGTCTGCCATGGCGAAATGTGAGATGGTGATGGCGTGGGAGCGCGCGCTCCCCCGGCCAGTGCCTTCCGCACCTCGACCTGCTACTCGCCCTGCAGCGCCACGACCGCGACGGAGTGGGCCGCCAGCGTGACGGCCACGCCGCCGGCCTCGACAGCCGCAGGCGCGGTCCACTGCGCGCCCTGGAGGCGCCGGTACTGCAGAGCGCCTCGAAGCCCCCATTCCGCGCGGACAGGCACCACCAGCGAGCGCGGTTCGGCGGTCCAGTTCGCGAGCGCGATGCCGATACGGCCATCCGGGGCCCGCCAGACGCCGTTGAGCACAGGCGGCAGGGCGCCGGGCCGCGGCGTAGACCAGTCGTCCCACGCTAGGGCCAGAGGTGTCTCGCCCAGGCTCAGCGGCCGCAGGAACTGGCCGTACTGCACGAAGTCCAGCGCGGCGAGGCGGTTGGTGACGAGGTCGCGCAAGGCGGCGCGGTGGGGCGCGAACTCGGGTTGGTCGAGTTCGTTGAGGATGCCGAGCATGATCCAGCCGGGCTGCTGACCCACGACGAACGTCCAGGCCAGCTTCGAGTAGTAGCCGGCGCCAGCGCCGCCGGTGTCCGGCCGGCCAATGAACAGCCCGAAGCGAATGACGTAGTCGGCATAGACGGCCTGGTAGAGCGGCAGGATGCGGTCGAGTTGGAGCTCGGCCCACGGAAGCTGCGCGTCGACAAGGTCGTTGTAGCCCTCGGAGATGTTCTCGCCGAAGGTCATGCGCTCAGGGCCGACGGCGGCCTTGGCGGCGCCACAGAGGCGACGCATGCCCTGGTAGAAGTGGTCACCGCCGCCGGCCGCATGGCCGTGCGTCTCGTCGAAGCAGAGGAACGGCGCCCCGGTGAGCTGGTCGAGGTAGAGACCATCGACCGGAAGCGCCGCCAGGGTGCCGGCGAACTGCTCAGCCAGGATCTGCTGCCAGCGAGGCGCCGAGGGGCACATGGGTACCAGGTGCGCCGGATCGGCATAGAGACCGCCGCGGTCACTGCGGAGGCTCAGGTTGAAGAGGCCCTCCGGGCCGAAGCGGGGCCCACCCCCGTCGCCGGAGAAGATGTTCAGGTAGGGCACAACGCGTACGCCGGCATCCCTCAGACGCTGGGTGAACTCGCGCGCGCCGGGCTTGGCGGGGAGCAGGAAGGGATAGCCCTTGTCGTGGTCGGCCGAGTGTTGCCAGACATAGGCGTGGAAGGCCAAGGGGCCGCCGGCAGTCTCTTGAAAGCCAATGACCCGGCGCGCCTGCGCCGCCATGTCGGAGAACTCCTGCCCTGGCAGGTCGCCCTGCGCCCAGGCGCCAAGGCCGCGGAGCCAGTCCGGTATGTCCCGGCGCGTGCGGACCGGCCCGCCTGCAGACCAGGGCTGCGCCAGCGCCCAACGACGGTATATCTGTGCCGCGTCCCACCAGTCGCCGGAGAAAGCGCCGGTGACCACGGGGTAGGGCATCTCGTACGCCGTCACGCGGCCCATGCCGGCAGGATAGTGACGCCAGGCGTAGGAGAAGGCGTCGCCCTGCCCCTTGGCGAGGACGCCCTTGCGGCAGCAGGCGGGGTCCTCGGTCGCCAGGTAGAGCCCCCCGCCCGCCTCATCGCCGGCGCAGTAGGCCTCGAACTGCATGGACTTGCCGCCGCCGGGGTAGTCGGCCCAGCCCTCGCCCCAGTCCAGGGTCCGGCGCGGGTCGGGCCAGCGCCAGCCCTGCTGCATCGGGAGAGCCAGGTAGTCGGTGGCCGCCGTAGGCTCGCCGGACGCGCCCACCCCCGCGAACCGCGGGAAGTCCACGAGCCAGAGCGCCTGCCCCGGCGCGGTGCTGGTGACCTGCAGGCGCCAGCGCACGGCCCCCGCCGCGTCGAGGCTGACGGTGGCCTCCGCGTCAACCGCCGGGAGGCCCTCGGACACCACGCCCTGCCAGGTGAGGTGCAGCACGGCTTCCATCCCGTGCGCCTCGACGCGGTGCGCACAGCCCGCCACGGGCGCACCGCCGGCGAGTGCCACCCGGCCTGCGTACAGGTACGCCGCTGTCGGGCGCAGCTCGACGCGCCAGAGGTCGGTCGCGTGGCCCGGTACCACGTAGGCGCGCTGCAGGGCGAGGTCCGTCAGCCCGCGCAGGCCATACCCCTCGGCAGGCCCGCCGAAGTGCAGCGACAGTCGGTCGTTGCTGAGGTGAATGCCGTCGTGGCCTGCGGCAAACCGCACCCCGGGAACGACCTCCGCTGCGCTGCGGCTCACCTCAATGGCCCGCGCGATCTCGGCGGCCTGGCCGGCAACCACCGCCTCTGCACGAGACGTCTCCGCCGCCGTCGCCACCGGCGTGAAGGCGAGGTCGTCGACCCAGAGGACGCCGGTCGCCTGGTAGATCTGCACGATGAGGGTGACTCGGCTGGCCGCGGCCGGCAGGCGTGTGCGACAGGCCTGCTGCGTCCAAGGCGCCGTGCCGCCGAAGCGCGGCAGCGGCGCGGCGCTCTCCAGGAGTTCATCGCCTTCCCAGATGTTCCAGTAGGCCTTGCAGTCAGCGCCGGCGGGGACGTCCTGCGAGCGCAGCCAGACCGAGACGTCGTACTCCCGGCCGCCCTGGACGGCGATCGTCTGCTGGACAAACGAGTTGCGGTCCGTGGCGCCGTCGATTCGCGCGCAGCGGGTCCCCGAGTGCGGCCCATCGGTGACGACCGTCGCCCCGACGTGGCCATCGTAGCCGATCAGGCCGTCCTCGACGCCGCCGTTGGCGAGCAGACCCGATGCCGGCTCGGCCGCGTGCAGTCGGAACAGCACCAGCGCCAGAGCCGCCACGCCGCGCCCACGGCCCATGGGGAGTAAGCCCATGCCGACCGTGAGCGTGCGAATGGTGCGTGTCTGGGGCACGGCGCTTCTCTCCTTCCTGGGACGGATCAGTCTGCTCGGTCTGACCGTGACGTTTCGGGACGCTCCGGCACTTCCACCTCATACACCTGCGCGGTGCCGCCGCGGTCGGAGGTGAAGACGACCAACCGTCCGTCCGGACTGAACGCCGGGTGCGGGTGCGTGTGCTGCGGCGCGTAGACCTTCCACTTGCCCTGCCGGTAGTCCTCGTCGTCGTAGGGACAGTGGTCGGTGTTCCAGTGTTTGCCCTCGTTGGTGGCCTCCGGGAAGCACAGCGTGCGGGGTGCGCCGACCCCGTCGCGCGGGTCGAAAAGCTGCAGGCCGATGTCGGGGTAGGCGGTATCGGTGCACATCAGCGTGCCCTGGCGGTTGATCGAGGGATGCCAGGCGTTGAACGCGCAGACCGGCCGCACCGCGCCGGTGTCGATGTCGATCCCGATACAGCCCCGCGGCCAGTTGGCGGTGATGATCTCGCGCGAGCCGGGCCGCCACGTCTCGTGCACGATCCACTCGAACTGGCCGGGCACGGCCAGCGGCTGGCGCTGGTAGACCAGGCGGTTACCGGTACCATCCCGGTGGATCACCCAAATGCGTTCCTTGTGCGAGCCGGCGTACCGTAGCAGCGTGTTGTCGGACGGGTGGAACTCCGGGTGCCCGATGCTGTCGGCCTCGAGGATCGTCTCATGCGTGCCGGTGGCGGTGTCGATGACGATGAACCGGAACCTCGCCCCGATCTTCACCGGGACGGCCCAGTAGCGGTCGTCGTGGCTGAGCGTGGTCGTACCCATGGCGGCGCCGACCATGCCGGCCTCGCGTCCCGCCAGGCCGCCGAAATCCAGCAGGCGCTCGGCCTCGCCGGTCGCCGTCGCCACGCGCCACGCCCCCTGACCCGCCGTGTAGTAGACGAACCGCCCGTCGTGCGACGGATGCACCGACCACTCGCCGAGGGCCGGCTGGTCGGTGAGCTGCTGCAACTCGCCGGTGATGCGGCGTTCGCACCAGACTTCCGGCCGGCCGGTCCGGTGCGAGACGAAGACCAGCCGCGTCATCGCGTCGTCCATGCACGGCAGGTAGTAGAACGGGTGGTGGTGGATCGACGGGTGGCTGGTCACCTGGCGCACCCTCGCGCCGGTGTGCGGGTCGGTGAAGGCGCGGGATTCGGGGGGGGAGGTCTTCATGGCCTCGGAAAACTCACTGCCAGCATCGCCTCTACGTCGAGCGGGTCCACGCCGAACTGCTGCTTCTGCTTCTGGCGCTCGATGGCGTCGCTCTTCAGGTCGCCCTCGACTGGCAGCCGTACCCGGCGCCCCTCCTGCAGGGCCGACTCATGCGCGCCGATCTCCATCATGTCGCTCATCAGGGCGTCCTCGTCAGTGAACTCGCTGGGGCGCAGACCGCGGACCGCGAGCGCAAAGTCCACCACGTGGTCCATCACCGCGACGCCGTACCAGTCCCGCATGTTGACCTTGCCGCACTTGATGTGCGTGCGCAGGGGGCTGAGGTACTCGAGGCGGCCGGCCGGGGTGTCGGCGTGCATCCCGGTCCAAACGTCGCCGGTCGAGTCATGGGCAACGGGCGTGATGACGTCCGCCACCCCGCCGCCCCAGAGCTGGCCAGCGGCCTCCTGGGCCGGGGCCAACTTCGCGTCCGAGACGTAGCGCAGTTCGGTCTGCTCGTTCCCCCAGTGCGCTCCCGGCGCACGGTGCACGAGCGTGCCGCGTTCGCCATGGAACTCGGTGTACCCCGGCCGGGGATGCCGCCCGAGATGGCCCTTCACGTGGCCGCTGCCCACATCCATCACCAGGAAGTCGTTCGGGAACTGGAAGAAGCGGGCGTTTAGCGTCTCCCGGTCGTGTCGGCGCTGCGGCATCGAGTAGAAGGCCGGGTGCGCCATGGCGTGCTCGAGGCACTGCACCCACTCGGGATGCGCCTTGGCGAACGCGATCCAGCGCGAGTTGTTGTGGTAACCGGTGTGGTCGGCGTAGCTGACGATGCGCCCGATGCGGCCCAGGTAGCCCGAGTCGCGCACGGTCTGCGCAAAGCGGTCGATGGGGAAGCGGAAGAAGTTCTCCGCCACGCGGACGATGACCTTGTTCTTCTTCGCCACGGCGATCATGTCCTTGGCCTGGCAGACCATGCTGGCCCAAGTGGTCTCGGTGTGGTTCGGGATGCCATGGGAAGAGAGGAACACTGAAATCGAGTGGTGCGAGGGCACGGGAGTCACCGCCACGGCCGCCTCCATGGGCCGGTCCTTCACGAGCGTGCGGATGTCGGCGTAGTACGGCACGCCGAGGGCGCTGGCCAGTTTCCGGCCGTTTTCGGCCACCGGATCGCACACAGCCACCGGCATGCACCAGGGCTGCAGCGACTCCCATAGGGGCAGGTAGATGGTCTGCGCGCGGGTGCCGGCGCCGATCAGCGCCAGGCGGAGGGGTTGGGCGGGAATGGGGAGGGTGTTCATGGGGTGGAGTCCTCTGATTCCCGGTTGCAGTCGATTGCGGTCGACTGCTGCCGGTCTGCTGCTTCAGTTCACCGTCTGCAGCCCGATCGCCTGCAGACCCTCGCGCAGGCGTTTGACCTCGCTCTCGGGCAAGGGTCGCACCGGCCGGCGGAACACCGGGCTCGGGAACTGGCCCAGGAGCCACTTGGCGACCTTCATGCGCTGGTGCGCGCCGCAACCGGGCTCGCCGAAGTTGTAGATCAGCCGCGCCAGCGGCGCCACGGTCTGCTGGGCCTGCTTCGCCCGCGCGAGGTCGCCTTCGAGGCAGGCGTGGACCAGCTCGATCATCAGCTCGGGGGCGAACCCGGCAAACCCGATCAGCGCACCGTCGCCGGCTTCGAGCAGGGTCGGCAGCAGGTACTCGTCGTGGCAGGTGATGATCGAGAGGTCCGGCCGCGCGGCCTTGAGCTGCTCGTAGTCCCAGAGCCACCGGGCCA
>Ga0172375_10006872_pt1 | contig 15788 bp, 17 predicted proteins | sample LakKiv1m_FD_114537 | JGI IMG/M metagenome (GOLD analysis project Ga0172375, IMG submission 114537) | Freshwater microbial communities from Kabuno Bay, South-Kivu, Congo - kab_092012_11.1m | ecosystem: Environmental > Aquatic > Freshwater > Lake | place: Democratic Republic of the Congo...
ATATCTCGCATTCAAGCCCGACAAGAGCAGCGCCTGTTGCCGTTGCAACGCCGTGCTGGCCTGCTCCTGTCTCTGCGATAATGCGTTTTTTGCCTATTTTTTTTGCAAGAAGAGACTGCCCCATGGCATTGTTTATTTTATGGGCGCCTGTGTGAGCAAGGTCTTCCCTTTTTAGATATATTTTTGCGCCTCCGAGATGCTCTGTGAACCTCTTTGCAAAATAAAGAGCGGTCGGCCTTCCTATATATGTCTTCTGGAGGTGAGTAAGCTCTCCCTGAAAATCCTTATCCCTTCCGTATTTCTTATATGCCTCTTCAAGTTCAATAAGGGCAGGCATCAGCGTTTCAGGAACAAACCTTCCACCGTACTGTCCGAAATAACCTTTTTTCATCTTTTTCTTTCTCTCCCGCAGTTGCAATTAAGTCCGTGGGCGCAACCCTCAAACGGGTTTATGGCAAGGGCTGCCGGAATAAACTCACCGCATCTGCAGTCCCATCCGCCTTTTTTATTTATCTTTGCCTTGTCGAGTTCTCTTCCGCATACAGGACAGAGAGGCGATATCTCTTCTGCGCCTCTGAAGATTTTTCTGATATTTCCCCCCATATTTGATGACTATTATAGCACAGAAGCGCCGTGTTTCTTCGTTTTGATTTGACCCTGAATAACTGCTTGGAGTAGTATTAATGATAAACAAACGAGGTGAAAAATGTTCCCGTATAAAGATGATAATCCGACGCGCACATTCCCGTTTATCACAATAGGGATAATCGCAATAAATATCATTGTGTATATATGGGAAGTGCTGTCGCCTTACGGAGAAAAATTCATAGTGTATAAATATGGGGCGATACCTTCCTCGATAATTTCTTTAGAGAAGGCCGACCCTATAAGCCTGCATCCTGCGGCCACTGTCTTTTCATCGATGTTTCTTCATGGCGGGCTGCTGCATGTCGGCGGAAATATGCTTTACCTGTGGATATTCGGCGACAACATCGAAGACAGATTAGGGCATATCAGGTTTCTTGTTTTTTATCTGATAAGCGGTATTGCGGCAGCATATTCGCATGCTATATCGTCTCCGGGTTCAACGATCCCGATGATAGGGGCAAGCGGAGCAGTTGCGGGGGTTCTTGGCGCGTATATTTTTTTATTCCCTCGCGCAAGGGTGCATACGCTGATATTTTTTGGTTTTTTTGTTGATGTTGTAAAGATTCCAGCCTTGATAGTTATTGGATTTTGGGCTATTATACAGGTCGTCAATGGGCTCTTAAGCCAGGGGCTTATGCCGCAGGGAGGAGTCGCATGGTTTGCCCATGTCGGCGGGTTCCTGACAGGATTCCTGACAATTAAGTTCTGGCTGCCCAAAAGGAGGATGGAAGAGTGGTCGTAGGCTGTCCCAAGTGCAAAACGAAACTCAAAGTCGCTGACGAGAAGCTCACGCCTGAAGGTACGCGTTTCAAATGCCCGAAATGCAGCACAGTGCTTCTTGTCAGAAAGCCTGTTGTCAGGATAAAGCCTCTCGAGAATAAGGTGATTGTCGCGCATGAAAACCCCGCGATTGTCGAGAGAGTGAACAAGTTGCTGACACAAAAGGGGTATAAGGTTGTTGCGGCATACGATGGAGTTGAGGCGATGATCAAGGCTGTAAATGAACTTCCGTTTCTTGCAATCCTGGATGTTGCGCTTCCGAGGATATACGGATTTGAGGTATGCAAGAAACTGAAAGAACGCCAGGAGACAAAAGAGATCAAGATTATCCTTGTGAGTTCGATTTATGACAAAACACGATACAGAAGAGAGCCTAATTCCCTGTATGGAGCTGATGATTATATAGAAGAACATCAGATAGAAGACCATCTTGCGGATAAGATTGACGCGCTGAGGGGGTTAAAGGAAAAAGAAGAGGTTCCGGAAAAACCCAAAGAGCCTGTTCCGGAAAGGCATCAACCTAAGGTGGAGGCGCCGCAAAGACCGCCCGGGATAGAGGTCCCTCCTGTCAGGGAAGAAGCCCCGATAGTAAAAGAAACGATAGTAAAAGAAAAAAAAGAAGAAACAGACGCGGCAGTCGAAAAGGCGCGCAGATTGGCAAGGACCATTGTGTCTGATATTCACCTATACAGCCCGGCAAAGATGGAGAACTCAATAAGAAATAATAATTTTTATTCTGAGTTTGCCGCTGAAATAAAAGAAGGCCAGAAACTTTATGACGGCCGTGTCTCGCAGGAGGTAAAAAATAAGGGAGATTTCTTCCGCGAGGCTATAGACAATTTCATAGAAAAGAAGAAAAAAAGTTTAAAAATTTAGAAAATAGAAGAAAATAAGAGAAAAAAGAAGTTTTAACGAGATTTCGTCTAATTATCACGCCTTAAATGCTCTTGCCTTAAATGAGCCCTACCCGTTATATTAGCACTCCCTAATAGTGAGTGCTAATAAGTTTAGGACAGCTATTATCCGCCATAGGCGGAGTCAGTTATCAGTTAACTTTTAAAGAAAGGAGAATTGTCTATGAAGTTTAAACCGCTTAGAGACAGGGTATTTGTCAAGTATTTTTCCGAAGAAGAAAAGACAGCAGGAGGGCTTTATATTCCTGATGCCGCAAAGGAAAAACCACAGAAGGGCACTGTAATAGCAGTGGGTTCAGGAAAGGTGACGGATGACGGCAAGCGCCAGCCCATGGAAATCAAGGTAGGGGATACCATACTTTTCGATAAATATTCAGGTTCAAAGATCAAGATGGATAATGAAGAGTATCTTATTATCAGAGAAGAAGACATCCTGGGAATAGTCGAAGGATAAAAAAACTTTTAAAATACAGAAGGAGGAATAACAATGGCTAAACAGCTTCTTTTTGATGAAGCAGCAAGGCATGAAATACTCAAAGGAGTAAGCATGCTTACGGACGCAGTAAAGGCGACATTGGGGCCAAAGGGAAGGAATGCAATCCTTGATAAAAAATACGGAGCTCCGACAATAACAAAGGACGGGGTTACTGTTGCAAAGGAAATAGAACTTAAAGATGCATGGCAGAACATGGGGGCGCAGCTTGTCAGGGAAGTTGCGTCAAAAACATCCGATGTGGCCGGCGACGGAACAACCACGGCAACAGTCCTGGCACATGCTATCTACAGAGAAGGCATGAAGCATGTTGTCGCAGGCGCAAACCCTATGGACATTAAAAGGGGAATAGAAAAGTCCGTGGAGGTAGTTATAGCCGAGCTTAAAAAAATGAGCAAGCCTGTTCAGGATAAGAAAGAAATAGGGCAGGTCGGCACTATCTCGGCAAACAGCGATCCTTCCATAGGCGAGCTTATTGCCGAGGCAATGGACAAGGTCGGCAAAGACGGCGTAATCACGGTTGAAGAGGCAAAGAGCATGGCAACAACGCTCGATGTTGTTGAGGGCATGCAGTTTGACAGGGGATATATATCTCCCTATTTCATAACAGACGCAGAGAGAATGGAGTGCAATCTCGAAGATGTGTTCATTCTCATCAATGAAAAGAAGATTTCGAGCATGAAAGACCTGCTTCCTATACTCGAACAGACAGCAAAGATGGGAAGGCCGCTTTTAATCATCTCGGAAGAGGTTGAAGGCGAGGCTCTCGCAACGCTTGTTGTCAATAAGCTGCGCGGCACGATTCAGGTTTCAGCTGTGAAGGCTCCGGGTTTTGGAGACAGAAGAAAGGCAATGCTCGAAGATATCGCAATCCTCACAGGCGGCACAATGATATCCGAAGACCTCGGCATAAAGCTCGAGAGCATAAAGATCTCTGACCTCGGAAGGGCGAAGAAGGTCACCATAGACAAGGAGAACACAACAATAGTCGAAGGCGCAGGAGACCACGCAAAGATTCAGGGCAGGGTCAAGCAGATAAAGGCGCAGATAGAAGAAACAACATCCGACTATGACAGGGAAAAACTGCAGGAGCGCCTTGCAAAGATCGTCGGAGGCGTTGCAGTCATCAATGTCGGCGCTGCAACCGAGACTGAAATGAAAGAGAAAAAGGCAAGAGTGGAAGACGCGCTTCACGCGACAAGGGCTGCTGTTGAAGAAGGCATTGTCCCCGGAGGAGGCGTTGCGCTCCTGAGGACACTTTCCGCGCTCGACAAGCTTAAACTCGATGGAGAGCAGAAAATAGGCGTTGAGATCGTTAAAAAATCTCTCGAAGAGCCAATCAGGCAGATCGTCAATAACGCAGGGCTTGAGGGCTCTGTAATTGTCGAAAAAGTAAAGGCATCGAAAGAAACAAATTACGGGTTTGACGCTGACAAGGAAGAATATGTTGATATGATAAAGTCGGGTATCATAGACCCCACAAAGGTGACAAGGTCTGCGCTTCAGAATGCTGCATCAGTCGCGGCTCTTATGCTTACTACCGCTGTGATGATTACAGATATTCCTGAGGAGAAACCTGAGATGCCTGCAATGCCTCCCGGCGGCGGAATGGGCGGAATGTATTAAAAAGGCAGAGACTGGGTGTTAGGGGTTAGGGATTAGGTGCAAGAAAAAACTAACGACTAACAACAATAAAGACTTGAATAAAAGGGGCATGCGATGCATGCCCCTTTTATTTTTGCCCGAAGGCAAAAATATTCGCCAATAATTTTGCTTTTAGGCAAATTTTATCGTGCCGGTTTTTTTGCTATCCTTTATTCTTTTTCTAAGAGAGGCCATCACTTCTTCATGGGGAATCAGTTTAACCTTACCTTCTTTTATATCTTTTACCATTTTTTTCAGCCTATTTATCTCACGCCTTATTTTTGCCTGAGTAAATCCCACGAAAGTCATTTCCCATAAACAGTGCGCTGCAATTTCCTCCTTAGTCATTTTCTTAAGAACACTTCTATCTACTTCGCAGCCAAGCCATTCCGACCAGGGTTTATATTCTATTGCGTACGATTGTTTTTTGCCTTTTTCCTCACAGACTCCGCTAACACCGAAATATGCGTTCTTACCCCTGCCGACTCTTCTTATATCAATAACCATTTCGTCTTTATTGTATCTGGGCCTCATAAGTTTTAAGGTCTTAAAAACATATTCATATCCTCTTATTACCTTCTTTTGGTCGGGATAAAGTTTTAATAACGCATCTTTCACTTTTTTAAAGGTACAGCAGCGAATTATATCTTTGAAAAATATTTTCTCGGCTCCGGTTTTGCTCATTGTTATCCGCTCCGTTCTTTTTCCTCTTTTTGTTTCGCAGTCAAAAAATTATTTTTTCTTGAACGCCTGCCGTAGTGTTTCTTTGCCTCGGCAATAGTTAGCGGCAGTTCTTCACTTGATGAATAGACATATTTACCTATTGATGCTTTAGGCTGAAGTTTAATAACCAGTTTTGCATCAAGGGCATTCGCTATCTTCTTAAGGGTTGCCAGTTTAGGCAAGCCGTGAGTAAGCCCTTCTATCCGTGAAACAGTTGATTGAGGTATGCCGGCCTTTTGTGCAATCTCTTCCTGAGTCATTTTCTTCCTTAATCTCTGTTCAATGATGCTTCTCGCAAGCTCATATTCGGGCAGAAGCTTTTCGTACTCTGCCCTGATGGTCTTGTCTTTTAAAAGTTCTTTTTTATGTTTTTTATATGTCATATGTTTTGCCCCAACGCATGATTCATTATATAGCATGTGTGCTATAAAGTAAAGGCTTCATTTTTTATAGCTCGATGTAAGAATTCTTGCGCTGATTTTATTGAGGATTAGACTTATAGCTTCGGAAAGAACATTGCTTATTAGAAGAGAACAAATGGCAAATATAAATCAATTGTGTATTACAAAAAATAGCGCTTGTATACTTTCTATTTATTTTCTATAATATCCGCATGGTCACCAAAAAACAAAAACAGGTCCTTGATTTTATTGCTGATTATCATGTGCGCAAAGGATATGCTCCCTCTCTTGATGAAATACGCAAGAAATTAAAAATAGCTTCAGTTTCAACTGCTCATTTTCATGTTTCAAGACTCAAAGATTTAGGATACTTATCAAAAAGCGAAAACAAACATCGATCGCTTGAGACGTCAGGTCGAGAGACAATGGTAAAAATCGCACTCTTAGGAACTATTGCCGCAGGGCAACCAATTGAAGCGATTCAGGATAAAGAAATAATTGCCATTCCGAAAAGTAAACTTCCTTCCTCGTCAGAAGTTTATGCTCTCCGTGTGGTTGGTAATAGCATGGTAGATGAAAATATCAATGATGGCGATATTATTCTTGTTTGCCAACAAGAAACAGCAAAAAATGGACAGAAAGTGGTGGCTCTCATCGATAATCATGAAGCAACATTAAAGAAATTTTACAAAGAAAGAGGATATATTCGATTACAACCTGCCAACAAAACAATGGAACCGCTAATTTTTAGAAATGGACGCGATGTTTCGATACAAGGAATTGTGCTTGATGTTATTCGCGAAGAAATTTCGCGTACCATTTCTTTTCCTAAAATTAAAACTGAGATTAAACAATATAAGCATCTTCCTTTGAATGAAATTATCTGCGCTGATGCAGCCGAGTTAATGCAAGCAATGCCGCCAGCCTCCATAGACCTCGTTGTGACCTCTCCTCCATATGATGAATTGAGAAACTACAATGGTTACGCATTCAATTTTGAGGGGATAGCAAAGGGTTTATTCAGGGTTATAAAAAAAGGTGGCGTTTTAGTGTGGGTAGTTGGAGACAAAATTAACAAAGGGAACAGAAGTCTTACAAGTTTTAAGCAAGCTCTTTTTTTTCAGGGTTTAGGATTCAATGCGCACGACGTAATGATTTATAGAAAAAAGAATACACCTTTTATGAGGTCTAATGCTTATACAAATTGTTATGAATTTATGTTCGTTTTTAGCAAAGGTTCTCCTAAGACATTTAACCCGCTAAAGACTAAGACGGTTCGACAAGGGCAAGAGATGCTGCCATTCAATAAAAAAGCTGATGGAATAAACAAAAAAATCAAAGGTGAACTCAAACCAGAAAAAACCCTAACGAATATTTGGGAGTACGCTGTAGGGCTTCACGGATCTACTAGCGATAAAATTGCCTTTCAGCACACTGCCGTGTTTCCAGAAAAATTAGCCGAAGATCATATCCTTACATGGACAAAAATAGGGGATGTCATATTTGATCCCATGTGTGGGGCTGGAACAACCTGTAAAATGGCTGCTACAAATAAACGAAACTATATTGGATGTGACATTTCGAAAGAGTATGTTGAACTAACAAAGCAGAGATTGAAAAATTTTAATCTTTAGTAGTTTTTCTTCAGGAAATCTATCGCACTCTTCAATAATTCTTCATCATCCTTAAAACGTCCCAAGCCTGTATTGCAGCTATCACATATCCATCCGCCAACTTTGCCAGTAAGATGATTATGTTCGAGAACTACCTTGCTCGTTACGCCAGCAATTGTCCGTTTTTTACAAACTGGACATTCAAAGGGTACATTTGTCGGCTTTTCTGTAAGCCACTTACGCTTCTCGACCTGGGACACATTCTTTCCTTCCATTTTTAATCGACAATCCTTGCACGATGGCCGTCTCACCGATCTGTTATTCTTTGCATTTTGATTTTTAGCAAATTCGGTAGTCTTTTTAAGTTTATGGCAGACATTGCAAATTTTTTTAGAAAAGGCATCGCCTGTTTTTCTGACATTTATAATTTCAAAATCATTCTTGGCTAATTCAACCTGCTTCCAAATCCGTATGAAAAAGACTGAGGCGTGATTTTCACTTTCTGATTTGACAACCCCAACATCGCCTTTTTCGACCAAAATTTCTTGGGGAGCCATGTCCCTTTTCGCTACGACAAATGTGTTTCTAAGTGTTGTCATATTAGAAAAAAATCAATTGGTTTTTTATAAATACGTGCAAACTCCTTTAGAGCAACAATGTCAATCCGCCGTTGCCCACTTTCAACCTTTGAAACATGAGATTGTGTCCTGCCGAGTAGTCTCGCCACTTCCGCCTGATCTAATCTGGCCTCTTGACGAGCTTTTTTTAGCTGCTCAACAATATATTTATGTTCTTTCGAGAAAATCGTTTTAACCATAGATTGTTAATATAGTAATATTCCATTATGTTATATTCCAAATTGTCATATAATTGAATTCGGCAATAGACTTTCATCCCGAAAATTATTTCTATAAAAAACGACACTTTTGGGGATTCACGCTGGGATGGACAAGAACTATCAGCCGATGGAGAAACTATTTTCGGTTATTATCGAGAAGACCGATGCAGTCTTATGACCTTGCCTGCTTTTTCACTTTTTTTCAGTTTGCATACTATAGAGTCAAACGATGCTTCGGTCTCGATAGCTGTTGAGCTGGCGACATTAGTGAGCAAGGCTTGCCGGTATTTTTCAGGCGCTTTTAAATAAGGATTTGTTTCAAGCAATGACTTCTTTGGCATGCTTTATTATACCAGATATTTAGCAAACTAGTAAGGCAAAAATGCCCCCTCATTGACTGCCGGTTGTTAATTCTGGCATTCTAAATAATGAGAAGAAATATCGCATCAATAGTCTTAGGCATTGTTTTGCTCAACCTCCTGTATATAGCCGTAGAATTAACCGTCCCGCTCCCTGAGGGAACAAAGACACGGGAAGTAGAGATACCGGTAGGCGTCACTTTCAGGCAGGCGATTGAAATTCTGTCAACAGAGGGGCTTGTGAGGGATAAGAACCTGTTTTTGTTTATCGGCAGGCTTACGGGAATTCACAGGAAAATGAGGGCAGGATATTATTCGATCACAGGGGCCATGAGCCCTCTCGACGTATTGATGCTTTTAAGAAGCGGACAGATCATCGAGTATGAGATAACAATAGTTGAAGGCGATTCCCTGCCGGAGATAGGGGAAAAACTTTCAGAGGCAAATATTGTGGATAAAGAAGCATTTATGGAACTCGCAAGAGACAGAGATTTCTTGAAGGCATACAACATCGATGCTCCATCAATCGAAGGCTATCTTTTCCCGGATACATATAAACTGCCAAAAGGCATAGAGCCTGAAAACGCGCTCGGCACGATGATAAACAACATGCGCGGGAAATTCTCAGACCAATTAAAAGAGAGGGCGACTGCTATTGGTTTTACGGAAAATGAAGTTCTTACGCTTGCATCCATAATCGAGAAAGAAGCCCTGATAAATTCAGAAGGGCCGTTAATCTCCGCGGTATATCATAACAGGCTCAGGAAGAGGATACCGTTGCAGGCAGACCCTACTGCTATTTACGGGGTAAAGACATCAAAAGAAAGAATAACAAGAAAAGACCTTAGAAGAAAAACTCCATATAACACCTATGTTATCACCGGGCTTCCTCCGGGGCCTATTGCCTCTCCCGGCATAAGATCAATCAAGGCTGCGCTTTATCCCGTGAAAGCTCCTTACATATATTTTGTATCGAACAATGACGGCACTCATCAGTTTTCAATTACAGAGGATGAGCATTTTAAGGCAGTGAGCATTTATAGGGCGAAGCGGCAGATGCAGAGACAGATAGAAAAAGAAATAGCGAAAGAGAAGAAAAAAAAATAATAAAAATGTCGAGGAAAATGGCCTATGGCTCTTAGGAGAACCCGTAAAAAGACAAGAACGGTTTATGTCGGCAAGGTGCCTGTCGGCGGAGGAAATCCTGTCTCTGTCCAGTCCATGACAAAGACAGATACGAGAAATGTTGCGGCTACTGTCAGGCAGATTAAGGCGCTTGAAAAAGCAGGATGCGAAATCATAAGGCTCGCTGTGCCTGACATGGATGCGGCAATGGCGCTCGGCAAAATAAAAAAATCCGTAAATATACCGATGATAGCGGATATTCATTTTGACTGGAGGCTTGCGCTTGAGGCGATAGCTCAGGGTGTTGACGGTTTGAGGCTAAATCCGGGCAATATCGGGGCAAAGTGGAAGATTAAAGAAGTTGTCTCCGCGGCAAAAGATAAAAACCTGCCGATAAGAATAGGCGTTAACGCAGGCTCGCTTGAAAAAGAATTGCTCCTGAAATACGGCCATCCAAAACCAGAGGCTCTGGTTGAAAGCGCCGGAAGACATATAGGGATCCTTGAAGATATGAAATTCAGGGATATAAAAGTATCTTTAAAGGCGTCAAATGTTCCGGTAACAATAGCCGCATACAGGCTATTTTCGAAAAAATATGACTATCCGCTTCATGTCGGTATATCAGAGGCAGGCCCTCCTTCTACGGGAATAATAAAAAGCTCTGTTGGAATAGGCATACTGCTTTCAGAAGGAATCGGAGACACTATAAGGGTTTCGCTTACTGCAGGCCCTGCCGAAGAGATCAGAGTAGCATACGGGATATTAAAGGCCCTCGGCATAAGAGAAAAAGGCGCTGAGATAATCTCATGTCCTACCTGCGGCAGATGCAATATAGGGTTGAAAGGCCTTGCAAAAAAGGTTGAGGCAAGGCTTAAGAAGATTGATAAACCCATAACAGTTGCTGTGATGGGATGTGTTGTTAACGGCCCGGGCGAAGCAAGGGAGGCTGATTTCGGGATTGCAGGCGGAAAGGGGAGAGGAATACTTTTCAAGAAAGGAAAGATCATAAAACAGGTTAAGGAAGATGAATTGCTCGATGCGTTAATGAAGGAAATTAAAGCTTGAAATGGAACTTATACGGATACCGAAGATAATGCAGGATTCATCATGGGGGCATCTTCTTCATGGAAGGAGAATTGGCTTTGTCCCTACAATGGGCGCGCTGCACGAAGGCCACCTGAGCCTTGTCAGGATGTCAAAAGAAGAAAACGATATCACGGTTGTAAGCATATTCGTTAATCCTCTCCAGTTCGGGCAGTCAGAGGACCTTGATAAATATCCGCGCGACACGGACAATGATGTGCTTAAATTGCGGCAGGAAGGCGCGGATATACTTTTTATGCCGGATGCTTCCCAGATATATCGGCCCGGGTTTTCAACTAATGTCGAGGCAGGAAATATTTCAGAGAAACTCTGCGGCGCATTCAGGCCCGGCCACTTCAAAGGCGTGACTACAATAGTCGCTAAGCTTTTTAATCTTATTAAACCGACACGGGCATATTTCGGGCAGAAAGACTTTCAGCAGACCGTTGTTATAAGGAAAATGGTCAAAGACCTCGACATGGGCATAGAGATTGTTGTTTGCCCGACAATCCGCGAAAGCGACGGGCTTGCCATGAGTTCAAGAAACTCATATCTGAACGAAGAGGAGCGGAAGGCTGCAATAGTTATAAACAGATGTCTCAATAGCGCTGCTGAGCGTATAAAATCTGGTATAATTGATAAAGAGGGCATAAAAAGGTTTATGAAAGAAAAACTTTCAGAAGAGCCTTTGGTCGCGGAGATCCAGTATGCCTCTGTGTATGATCCTGAGACGCTGGATGAGCTTGAAACCGCGGGGAAAGAGGCCCTGCTTGCAGTTGCCGTTAAGATCGGCAGCACTAGGCTGATAGATAATATGCTTATCAGGGTGTAAAATAAATAAAGAGGAGGTAGATTAATATGCTTCGAAGAGTGCATGTACAAATACTCGACAATCCGATGGAAGACATTATCTTCTCCAATGAAAAGTTTGATGATTTTGCAACAAATAAAGTGCTTGCGGAGGAGCTGCAGAAAGAAATGAGCAGCTCGTATCCGTTTGTAGTCTCAGTGGAATATGTGGATCTTTTTACGGATGATGAAGGCGAGTTCCCTGAAATAAGGGAACTGCTCCGTCACGGCGCGATAAACACTCCTGTTGTGCTCATAAACGGGATACCAAAGATCCATGGCGGGATTCCGTATGCGGTGATTAAGACAGAGATTGAAAAGGTCCTGTCATCGGGGCCGGTGCATTAGAATCAGGATGCACGATGCAAGCAACACCCCCCTCAATTCCCCCTTGATAAGGGGGGAATTAAAGGGGAATATCGTGAATCCTGTATCATGCATCATGTATTGACTGCCTGAACAAAGACGATATCGTCCATTCCGTCGCTTTTTACTTTCTTAAATCCCGCGTCAGAAAGCCATTTCTTCAGCTCTTCGGGAGAATAGCATCTTCCACCCTCGGTATTAACAAGCATGTTTACGGAGAACAAGGCGCCGTTTGCCGGGTGCGCCAGGTCTTTTGAGATGAAAAATTCCTGAATAACCATTCTTCCATTTTTATTTAACGCATCTTTGCATTTTTGCATGAGGCGGATATTATCTTCGCTCGAATTTGAATGGAGTACCTGGCTTGCGAATATCAGGTCATAGCCTTTGCCGATGTTGTCAAGATTGAAATCTCCGGGAATAAAATTTATATTTTTTACTCCCGATGTAACCCACTTCGCGATTTCCAACGTCTCCGGCCTGTCAAAAAGTGTGACCTTAACTCCTTTTTTAGCCATCTCAATGGAATAGGTCCCCGGGCCTCCGCCTAAGTCAAGAGCCGCCTTCACGCCTTTTAACCCGATTTTCTTTATAACATCCTTTGCCTTCATGGACGCGAGATTGTGCATACCGAGTATAAACGCCTCGTGGTTATGAGCCTTGCGATAGGGCTTGCCTGTTTTCATAATCTCGTCAAGGCCGGACCAGTTCTGCCAGAGGCTTTCAACATGCCGAATGATGTCTCCCTGATAATAGGGCTTGCCGCTTACAAGGAATTTTGATGCAGCCGAGGTATTTACGTATCCGTTTTTATTTTTTTTCAGAAGGCCCATGCCTGTTAACGCATCAAGCAGAATTGCTGTTGCCCTTAGATCTGTTTTGAGTTTTTCTGCCGTTGTTTTGGCTGTTTGCGGTTTTGTAAGATGGTCGAATACCCTGAAGTTATTAGCCGTAAGCAACACCCTCGTGGCCCTGAATGCCCCCCAAACCTTCATCAGCTCTTTTGCCTCATTCATGACAGATGGCATCGTTACCTCCCCTATTCAATTAGCGAAGTCTTTTCAATTGAACTATTTTCATCAAGCGATATGGCCTGCTGTTTCTTAATGTCATCTATTTTCTTAAGCGGCCTTTCAAGCATATTTGTCCTTGTAGTAACAAGAGCATCATACTCCTTGCGAGCCGCATCTATCTTTTCTCCCATAGATACAAATTTCTTTTTGTACTCTATCCATTGTTCAGAAAACTTTCCGAGGTGTTCTAATATCTCCGATATCCCGCGCTCCTGATTAAAATTAGCGACCGCCTGCCTTATCACGGCAAGCACCGCGTAGAGCGTAAACGGCGAGCACAGAATGACCTTCTGCTTCAGCGCCTCATCCATTATTGATGGGTCGCTTTCATTAATAAAGCCATAAACCTGTTCATTTGGAATAAAAATAATAACGTAGTCAACGGTGTTATCAGCGATATCTATATAAGCCCGGTTTGTAACCTGCTTTATCATTGTTTTCGTGTTTCTGAGCAGTTCCTCCCTGAATTTTTTTTTGTCGTTATCCGTCTGCGCATCAAGATAGTTCTGATAATTATCAAGCGGAAATTTTACGTCCATATTTATCTTTAAGCTGTTCGGCAGAAAAAACGTGTAATCGGGCCTGCCCGAGGAACCTTCCAGAGTTTTCTGTTTGATATAATTTATGCCTTCCACAAGCCCTACCAGGCGAAGAATATCTTCTGCCATGCGCTCGCCCCACTCCCCGCGTTTTTTAGAGCTTGCAAGAGCGTGTTTTAAATGTTCGGTTGTATCCCTGAGTTTCGATGTTATATCAGCGTGATGCTCTACGAGAGTGGAAATTTTAACGCTTCCCTTTTCAACGTCTGCCAGCTTTTTCTGCATCTCCGAAAGGGTCTTCCCGATTGTTTCTATGCTCTGGTCTATGAGGCCCTTTTTGCCCTCAAGTTCTTTTTTGCTTTCTACGGTCTGGGTCTTGAGCTTCTCTTCGGCAAGCTTCAGAAATTCAGCCGAGTTTTTTGAAAGAGCGTCAAGGGAAATGGAGCCTAACTTGTCGGTAATCCATGTCTCCATCCCAAGGAGGTTCTTTTCAGCTTCCTGATATTTTGCGTCCATGGATGCCCTTGACTGTTTTTCTTCGCTCAATTCATTGCGTAACCTTGAAAGCTCGGAATCCTTGTCCGTAATCTGTTTTCTTAGCTCGGCATTCAGGGCTTCGGAGGTTTTAGCCCTTGACCCTGCCACAAGCCACGCGATAATTCCGCCGAATATTAAACCTGCAATCCCTGCGATAAATATCATCGTCATCTTTTGTTTTAGCTCTCCTATTAATAAGCCTGAACGCTATTTTAAACCATTTACCGTTACTTTGCTCATTATTTCAATCATTCCCGTCCGGTTCTATGTGGACGACAATGTCAACGACATCAGGAAACGCGTTCTTTATCTTTTCCTCAACTGCATCGGCAATCCTATGAGCCTTTTTAATAGACATGGCAGGGTCAACAAGCACGTGCACGTCGAGGCTTACCGCATGCTCCGTTCCCCTTGTCCTTATGTCATGGCATCCCTTCACCCCTTCAACGCTCTTTATGACCGCCTCAACCGCCGGGGTATCAATGCATACCGTATCCACGAATACATCAGACGCCTTTTTTATAATCTGGAAACCAATCCTCGCTATGAAAAAAGTTATCATTACGCCGACTATCGCGTCAGCAAAACGGTATCCCGCCTTTGTAAGGACAAGGCTCGCAATAACGGCAAGAGATGCAAGTATATCGCTCTTTGTGTGCAGGGCATCTGCCAAAATAAATTCGCTCTTAAGCTCTTTCCCTTTCCTTGATTCGTATCCTGCCACAAATATATTTACGCACATGGTCGCAAGCATCACGACAAAGCTTGCCGTTGTCACCTCTGTCTTGCTATGCTCGACGATAGAATGATAAACCTGCCTGATTATCTGGAAGCAGGCGGCAAATATCATCACAGCGATAATAACCGTGAAGAGCGTTTCATATTTTTTATGCCCGTAAGGATGCCTTTCGTCCGGCGGGTGCGACGCTATCCAGATGCCGGCTAACCCGATAATATTGGAGATGCCGTCAAAGAGCGAATGAAACCCGTCTGATGTCATTGCAATTGAATTGCTGATGTAGCCGTAAATAATCTTTGCGACGGATACCGCGGAATTAAGAATGAGGGTGTAGATAAGAACCCTCCTTATCCTTGGCGCATTATTTATTAAAGCAGTGTTTCCCATCTGTCCTTAAATTCCCTGAACTGTCTTTTTTTAATAGCTTCCCTCATCTTTCTGAAAAAGTCGAGATAGAAATAAAGGTTGTGTATTGTGTTCAGTCTCATCGAGAGTATTTCTTTTGCAAGAAAAAGATGCCTTAAATACGCCTTTGAAAAATTTCTGCAGGTGTAACAGCCGCACGCGCTGTCTAACGGCTCATTGTCTGCTTTAAATTCTGTCCGCTTTATGCTTATCCTGCCTGCGCTCGTAAAAAGCGTTCCGTTTCTGGCATTCCTTGTCGGCATAACGCAATCAAACATATCAAAGCCTGCCTCCACTGCAACGAGCATATCCTTAAGATCGCCTATTCCCATGAGGTATCTTGGGGTATCCTCAGGCATTAAAGGCGCAATAAAGTTTATTATCTCATACATCTCCTCTTTTGGCTCTCCGACGCTCAATCCCCCGGCTGCGTATCCGTCAAAACCAATCTCAACAAGCTCCTCAAGGCTTCTCTTTCTCAAATCCTTATAAACTCCGCCCTGAATTATTCCGAATAAGGCTTGTTCTTTGACCCTCTGACCCTCTGACCCTTTGACCCTTTCTTTACATCTTCTTGCCCATTTTGACGTAAGTTCAAGGGACTTAACGGCGTATTCATAAGAGGCCGGATAAGGCGTGCATTCATCAAATGCCATGCA
>Ga0172375_10006874_pt1 | contig 15782 bp, 13 predicted proteins | sample LakKiv1m_FD_114537 | JGI IMG/M metagenome (GOLD analysis project Ga0172375, IMG submission 114537) | Freshwater microbial communities from Kabuno Bay, South-Kivu, Congo - kab_092012_11.1m | ecosystem: Environmental > Aquatic > Freshwater > Lake | place: Democratic Republic of the Congo...
GCCGGACCCCGCGCCGCCGCGGCCGTCGCCCATGCGGTATGTGCCTGCGCTGTGCCACGCCATCCGGATGAAGAGCGGCCCGTAGTGACCGTAATCGGCCGGCCACCAGTCCTGCGAGTCGGTCATCAGCGCATAGAGGTCCTTCTTCACGGCCGCCAGGTCGAGGCTCTTGAACTCTTCGGCGTAGTTGAAGCACTTACCCATGGGGTCGGACAGCGGCGAGTGCTGGTGCAGAATCTTGAGGTTCAACTGGTTCGGCCACCAGTCCCGGTTCGACGTGCCTCTGCCGGTTGCTTGCTTGTTTGTTCCGCCTGTTACCGGGCACTTGGTATCTTCCTTCATGAAGTTTCCTCCTTTGGTTGTTTGAACTTATGCCCGTTGTTGGTTTCGGCGCACCTGGAGCATATGCCTTCCAGCTCCATACGCATCGAATTGACACTTCCCCACGAGCTGACTTCAGCCGGGATCTGGATTCCGTAGGCTTCTTCACTGTAGAAGTCTCTGATAGTACCGCATCTTGAACAGACGTAATGATGATGGGGTTGCGTGTTGGCGTCGAAGCGCGCGCGTTCCGAGACAACATGAACCCTGGAAAGGAGGCGGAGTTTTTCAAGTAGTGACAACGCCCTGTAAACAGTGTCCAGCGACACTGTCGGGAATCGCCTTCGCACCCTCCTGTGAATGGTCTCCGCATCAGGGTGTTCCTCGGTGCTCGCTACTTCTCGAAAGATCTCCATGCGCTGGTGTGTTACTTTCACCCCCTCTCGCCGGCACACCTCCATGAAGGCGGCCATCCTGCGGTCAATCTCTTCGTGTGACAATCCCATGTGCCTCTCTCCGGCAATGGGGTATGATTCCTATTTAAGAATAATACCCCATCTAATCGCGATGTCAAGTCCTACGGCTCACCCTCGCCGATGCTCCTCCCGACCGGGTACTCGCGAAGCGGAACGAATCCCAGTACCACGGTGAGGATGTTCTGAGGGAACGGTAACAGGAGCCTGTTGTACAACCTCACGCTGTCGTTGTAAGCTCGCCTTGTGTAGGCAATCCGGCGGCTTACCCGGAGCGCTCTCTTCCACTGCTCGACGAATGGCGGATACCTGTCTAGGTCGGATCGAGATTCCGCGATTCTCTCGATCTGTACAAGGCCGCGGTCAATGTCGTCCACCGAGGCCACTATGGTCGCGGAATCCGTGGATCGCATGGAAATGGACCTGGCCTCCAGAATTTTGTCCGCCAGCTTGCCGTGGCCGGGCTCGACCCCTTTGAAGGCCTCCACAAGTGCAGGGAGCAGTTCGTTGCGCTCTTTGACCTGTCTGAGGAAAGATGCCCATTCGGCCTGAGCTTCGGTCCTTATCTCCTTGAGAGTGGGCCGCAAGGACAGGAACGAAACCACGGTAATGACCACAAGCGCCGCCAGCAGACAGAGCAGCAGCTCGATGATCCTCGCAGCAGGCATAAGCGGTTCTCTTCTCTCTGGAGTCCTTCTTGTCCTTGGAGCGGCAATCATGTTGTCTCTGTTGACTTTTGTCAGGCCAGTGACTTTAATAGCATCATGTGATCTCCAATGCTATCCATGAGGAGCCGCTTAACATGCCAAAGAAGACGGATCGCAGAGAATTTCTCAAGAGTGGATTGATTACTACTGCAGCAGTATTGGCGGGGGGGGGCCCGAGTGCACTCATCGGGCAAAATGCCTACGCCGGGGAATTCCCGGATCTGGTACTGTCTTACGGGAGCGATCCTGCTGCAATGACCCGCGCTGCGGTCGGCGGGATCGGAGGGATGAAGAGCTTCGTGAAGCCGGGCAGCAAGGTGGTGATCAAGCCCAATATGAGCTTTGACAGCGGCCCTGAATCAGCTTGCAACACTAATCCCCTGGTGGTCCGAGAAGTCGCCCTGATGTGCGCGGAAGCCGGCGCATCCAGGATTTCCATACTGGACAACTGTCTGAGATCGCCGAAAGATTGTCTTAAACAGTCCCAGATTCCTGAAAAATGCAAGGATGTGCCCAACACGTCGGTTAACTACGTCAAGGCCGACCGTTTGTTCCGTGAAGTCAAGGTGACCAATGGAAGACAATTAAAGACCATGGATGTGGTGTCCGAGGTCTTGGATTCAGATGTTCTCATAGCGGTCCCGGTTGGCAAATCACATTCGTCATCAGGTGTGAGCCTCTCCATGAAGGGAATGATGGGACTGATCCGTGATCGGATGTCGTTTCACGGGCGCTACGACCTTCACGAATCAATAGTGGACATGGTGACCGTACTCAAGCCTCACCTCGTGGTAATTGACGGGACCAGAATACTGAGCACCGGAGGCCCGGGTGGTCCCGGCAAGGTGATTCCCTTGAACGTGATCATCGCGTCTCGTGATATGGTGGCCGCCGACGCCCAGATGGTAGCCCTCGGCACCTGGTACGGCCGCAAGTTCAAACCTGATCAGGTCCGCCACATCCGTATTGCGGCCGAACGCGGCCTTGGCCGAATTGACCTGGAAAAGCTGAACGTTAAGACCTTGAAATCGTGATAAGATTCCAGAGAATTACCCAGGCCGCCTCTCTGGCGGTCTTCTGCCTGCTCCTGTTATTTGCCTCGCACCCGCACTATGAAGGGCTCGGGGTGGATTTGTTCTTGCGCCTGGATCCTCTGGTCGCGGTGGGCACATCCTTGGCCGCCAGGGATTTTGTCATCGGACTCGTTCCAGGTATTGCCGTGTTGATTGCCGCACTGGTAGCGGGCAGATTCTTTTGCGGCCACATCTGTCCCATGGGAACGACGTTGGATGTGCTCCAGATCCCGCTGGTCCCCGGGACCGGGCGCCGCGTCAAGGAGACCGCTTACGAAGCCACGTCCGGCTACAGGAGGTGGAAACATCTCTTCCTGGCCGCGGTGGTAGCCGGAGCGGTGGCTGGGGTTTCACTCGTCCACCTGGGGTCTCCGATCTCCTTGATCACCCGTTTTTACGGTATAGTCGCGCATCCGGTTCTGCTGCTCACGGGAGATACGGCCATAGGTGCAGCTTCCAGGCTGAGCAGCGGGTTTTCCGAACTTGCGTTCGTTCAAATTCAGCACCGGGTCTTCGCGACCAACCTGTTCGTTGCTGCCTTGATTCTAGGCATAGTTGTCTTGGCAAGGATTCAGCCCCGTTTCTGGTGCAGGAATCTCTGCCCTGCCGGGGCCCTGATCGGGCTATTTTCGAAATCGCCCTTGCTGAAGAGGCGGGTGTCGGATTCCTGTAATCGCTGCGGTCGTTGCATCCGAGAGTGCCCGACCTCCGCTATCTCCGAAGATCCGGGGAGGACTATTCATACAGAGTGCATTGTGTGCCTGCGATGCCGGGAGATTTGCCCCGAGGCGGCGATCTCGTTCGGACCCGCAGCAAAGGTCGCGGCTGTGTCCGTGCGGAACCCTGATCCCGGACGGCGGGGTATACTGGCGGCGCTGGGGACAGGGCTGATCGGCGCAGGCCTGTTGAGGACCAACATAGGACAGCCTCTTCCTTCAGGAAGAGAGAACACAATGTCGGATCCGGAGCTTATCCGACCACCCGGCTCGATTCCAGAGGCTGCGTTTCTCGCCGAGTGCATTCGCTGCGGTGAGTGCATGAAGGCGTGCCCGACCAACACTCTGCAGCCCGTGTGGCTCAAGGCGGGATTGGAAGGACTGTTCTCCCCGGTGATCACGCCCAGGCTTGCGGCCTGCGCAATCAACTGCCACGTGTGTGGAAAAGTGTGCCCCACCGGGGCCATCCGCAATCTGCCCCTCGTGGAGAAGCAGCACGTCAAGGTCGGGACGGCGTGGGTTGCACGTCACAACTGTCTGGTCTGGGAGCAGGACAAGAAATGCCTAGTCTGTGACGAGGTATGCCCGTATAACGCGGTTTCTTTTCAACCCGTCCCGGGACGGCGTAATGCAGTGCCGTTCGTAACGGCCAACCGCTGCACCGGCTGCGGATGGTGCGAGACCAAGTGTCCCGTTCAGGGAGAATCGGCCATTCGAGTCAACATCATAGGTGAAGTACGTATTGCCACTGGTTCCTACGTGGAAAAGGCCCGAGAGTACGGCCTGGTTTTCAGGACCCGGGATAATTCGATTGATCGTATTGCTCCAGGGACTTTCGACGCTCCTGGAGGCAAACCCGAGACTGGCTTCTACGGCGATCCTCGAGAGCCCCAGGATTCGGGATTGCCACCCGGTTTCGATCTGAAAAAACAGTGACAACGATATGTTGATTTGTTAGAATAATATTCCCGACAAGGGTCTACACACCCAACTTGAGGCGAATCCGCCGCTGAAATCAACAATTGGTCCCTAATTGATGCACTGATGGGACGGAAAACCAATGAACCGGCCGCAAGACCATAGACAAGACACTGATCGGATGCTTCAGGAGGCGGAGTTCTACGAGACACAGGGATTGTTTGATCACGCTGTGTTGGTTTATGAGGCCGTCCTCGACAAAGACCCCCAGAACCTCAAAGCTCAGTCCAGGCTGGTTCAGTTGAAGTTTGACCAGGAAGTCAGCGGCGACTCCGCAACCGCAGCTATGACAGGCGAAGACCTTTCTCCCCGCCTTGCCCTTGATCTCGGTCTGGCTTACATGGGGATGAACCTGTACGCGGAGGCTCTTGAACAATTCAGGAAGCCGCTGAAATCCTCGCCGGCCATAAAGAACGAACATCCTCGCTACATTGCGGTATGTCTGATCAGGCTACACAAACCCCAATAGGCCTACAAGGTGATCGCCAAACTTCTGGCGGACCCGGATCTATCTTTTGAGGAGAAGGGTGACCTGGTGGAGGAAACAGGGAGTATCTTCGTCGAGGAAGGTCAACTGGACCGAGCTGTGAACATGCTCGAAGACCTTCCCAACGAAATCAAGAAGTACGTAAAGGATTATGATCTGGTCCTGGAGAGGCTTTCCTCGCCGACAGCACGGCAAAGATTCGAAGTGGTGGTGGAAGACACGGAGACCGGTGAGACGTTCACGGAGAGGATCGAACTGGACCCCGTGGAACTGGAAAGCCTCAAGATGAGTCAGGGAGTCGAGACAGAGCCTGAGACGATCGTACACCCCCCACAGGAACAGAGTCCGGCTGCCGATCAAGCCGACAAGGCCCCCGATTTGTTTTCGACTCTGGAGGAGCGTGCGCTCAAAGCTCTTGAGACCCAAGTCCTTTCCGAGTTGCCGTCAGAGGCGAACTTTGTCTCTCCAGGCCCGGGGCCAGCCAAGAAGGGCTCCAAGAAAGACGCCACCCTGACCATTCCGGCGGACCATGTCACGAGGGTCCGGTTCGCGTGCGAATGCGGTCAGATTCACGTGGTGACGGCCAAGAATATGGGCCGCAAGGGCAAATGCGGCAACTGCGGTAAGCCAATGGAGGTTCCTTTTGCGGACACGAGACCGGACAGTCTCACCGAGATTGTGGTAGGCTCGCTGGTCGGCGGATGCCGCATCCTGCACAAGATCGGCGGCGGAGGCATGGGAGGGGTTTTCAAGGGTTATCACGTTGCCCTGGACATACCGGTGGCGGTGAAGGTATTACATGCGCACTTGGCCGATAAAGACCCCATCTTCATAAAGCGTTTCATTCGAGAGGCCCGGTCTGCTGCAAAACTTCAGCATCCCAACATCGTAGGCGTCATGAATGTCGGGTTTGAAAACGGGCTTCATTTTCTTGTTATGCCTTATGTGGGCGGAGGCAGTGCCGCGTTGATGCTCGCCAAGGTCGGGAGGTTCCCGGTAGACCGAGTGCTGCGTATAGGAGTCGAGATTTCCAGGGCCCTGACCGTGGCTGAAGAGAACAATATTCTTCACCGGGACATAAAGCCGGCCAATATCCTATTCACAACCAGAGGGGAAGCAATGCTTGCGGACCTGGGCCTTGCCAAGAGTTACATGGATGCCCAGGATTCAGGCATTACCCAGACCGGAATCGCGTGCGGCACCCCCCTGTATTTCTCGCCTGAACAGGCCAAAGGGGCCGCGAATCTTGATATCCGCTCGGACATATATTCCCTCGGCATAACAATGTATCACCTCCTTAACGGTTCGCCGCCTTTCAAGGGGGAATCGGCCTACGTGATCTTTCAAAAGCATGTTCACGAGCCTTTGCCTCCCTTTGGGGATCTCACCCCCCCCGTGCCCGACGCCGTTTTCAGGCTGCTCTGGAAGATGACCGCCAAGAATCCTGACGACAGGTTCCGTTCAGCCGAGGAGCTTATGGTGGCGATAGAAAGGCTCCGGGAAGAGGTTGCCCGCGCTGAAAGGGAAAGAGGGGCAAAGCCTGTGAAAAAGGGGCTATTGGAAAGGCTGGGGCTGAAAAGATCAACCTGAGATGCGGCCGGGACGCAGGGCACCCGTCGGTCCCGGCGAGATCCGGATTATCCCTGATCCCCGCAGCCGGCTTCGCATCCGGCATTGACTCCCCGAAAAAATGCGATATACTTGGAAGGTTTTTTAACACCCCGCATGGAGATGAACCGACATGATTTTCTGGCGGTTACCGCTGGATTCGGAAGCGCATTCCATACCTCAGGGGCGGGTTATCGTAATTGAAAACCGCTGCAAAGGATGCGGATTCTGTATCGAGTTCTGTCCCAACGGCTGCCTCAAACAAAGCAAACGCTTCAATGAAAAGGGCTATCATCCCCCGGAACTGGTGTTCCAGGCGGAAGATTGCGTCGAGTGCGGGCTTTGCAGCTTGATTTGCCCCGAGTTCGCCATCTTCACCGAGCTTAAAGAAGCCAAGAAGATCACCGAAGAAGACATACAGAGAGTTACCACGCGATACTCCCGAAAGGATAGAAGATTCGTAAAGCGCTGAAGCGCAGACGCTGCCTGAAGGATTTTCGCCGCCGCGGGTTTTTTCACAGTCTCAAGCTCGGACAATTTGCGGGACTTAATCCAGCCGGCCCAATGTTAAGGGCCGGAGACGACATCCGGGCTCGCAAGGAGCCCTGACTCTTCAGGAATGTTAAATGGCCGACAGAGATCTTCTGACCGGTGAGCACTTCATCCACGGCGACGCTGCCTGCGCTGAGGGCGGCATCGCTGCTGGGTGCCGTTTTTTCGCAGGGTATCCCATAACTCCTGCCACCGAAGTGGCGGAACGCATGGCGACACGGCTACCCCAGGTGGGCGGCATCTACATCCAGATGGAGGACGAGATAGCCTCGATGGCCGCGATCCTCGGAGCGTCCTGGGGCGGAACAAAATCCATGACATCCACGTCCGGCCCGGGGTTCTCTCTCATGATGGAGAACATCGGGCTGGGCATGATGACCGAAACTCCGTGCGTGGTGGTAAACATTCAGAGAGGAGGCCCTTCCACGGGGCTGCCCACCCTTGTGGGCCAGGCGGATGTAATGCAGGCCAGGTGGGGCGCCCACGGAGACTATGGCTGCATCGCCCTGGCTCCTGCCTCGCCACAGGAGTGTTTTGACCTCACCGTCCATGCCTTCAATCTCTCGGAGATCTATCGCCAGCCCGTCTTTGTATTGGGGGACGAAGTGGTGGGGCACATGAGCGAGAGGGTCGTCATCCCGAAGCGTGAAGACCTCAATGTGGTGGCCCGGAAGAAACCGGAAGTCTCGCCCCGCGATTACCTGCCGTTTGCCACCCTTGGCTCTCTGCCGGCTCCCATGGCGGTCGCAGGTCAGGGTTATCACGTCCACGTGACAGGCCTGACGCACGACGAGCGAGGCTACCCGGTCATAACGGACTCTGTCCAGGAACGGAACGTCCGCCACATCGTTGACAAGATCAGAAGGAACGCGGACAAGATCATCCGGTACGAAGGAGTCTCTCTGGAGGATGCAGAGGTGGTAGTTGTGGCCTACGGCTGCACTGGCAGAGTGGCGAGACAGTCCGTCGAGAATATGCGAAACCGCGGCCACAAGGTGGGGTTGCTTCGTCTGATAACGGTCTGGCCGTTCCCCTCAAAGGTCATTAGAAGTCTCGCAGGTAAGGTGAAGGGCTTTGTGGTTCCCGAAATCAACTACGGCCAGGTAGCCTACGAAGTCGAGCGAACAGCCCAGGGTAAAGCCGAAGTCACGCTGGTGGGATTGATGGGAGGGGCTATTCATACTCCGGGCGAAATCGAGGAAGCCGCAGGTGAATACCTGTAGCCCCTGGCAGAAGCACATTTTCCGCAAAATACTTGGCTATGCAAAGCTTATCTTATTGCGGCGAGGCATTGATGAAAATACGACTCAGAGAGCTGGCACCATTTGACAAGAAGGCTGCGGATACCCTCATTCAAAAAGACCATGGCCTGCACCCCGACGACACATATCTCAAACCCGGCAGGATACCCCACATCTGGTGCCCCGGGTGCGGTCTCGGCGTTGTCCTGACCACTTTTATAGAAGCCATCAGGCGTAAAGGAATACCGGTTGACAAGTGCGCGGTGGTATCGGGAATCGGGTGCACAGGTCGAGTGGCAGGATACCTCGACATGGACACGTACCATACCACCCACGGCAGAGCTATTCCCTTTGCAACCGGGCTGGCCCTGGCCAACCCCGATCTTCATGTGACGGTATTCTCCGGCGACGGTGACCTTTTTGCCATCGGAGGAAATCACATGATCCACGCGGCCCGCAGGAACGTCAACCTCAAGGTAATCTGCGTGAACAACTTCAACTATGGAATGACCGGGGGCCAGGCTGCTCCGACCACTCCACTAGGCGCCAAGACATCCACCACACCCCTCGGCAACGCCGAACCCGGCTTCAATCTGCCGTACCTTGCCCATGCCGCGGGCGCGATTTATGTGGCGAGATGGACAACATTCCATCCCAGGCAATTGGTCCATTCCATCAGCCAGACGCTGGACAAGAAAGGGTTTACCTTCATCGAGGCCATCGCTCCGTGTCCCACGGGCTACGGCCGTCCCAACAAGCTTGGATCAGGGCTCGACGAAATGCGCTACTACAGAGAAATGTCCGAGGTCCGCAACGGCGCGGATCCTGCCCAAGCCGAGATCCGTCTGAGAGAAAAGATCATCGTCGGCACCTTTGTCAACGTCGAGCGGCCTCACTTCCTCGAGAACTACAACTCGACCGTCGTTGCCAGGACTCAGGCGAAGCTCAAGGGCAAGGAGAAAGGAAGAGCCGCATGACGGAAAAACAGGAGGTGAGACTGGCGGGGTTCGGCGGCCAGGGCATCATACTGTCCGGGCATATCCTTGGAAAGGCCGCCGCCTTGTTTGAAAAGAAAAACGCCGTGTTCACGCAAAGTTATGGCCCCGAGGCGCGCGGAGGCTCATGCAGCGCAGATGTGCTGATTTCCAGCGATACAATCCATTACCCCAAGGTCAGCCGTCCGGACGTCCTGGTCATTATGAGCCAGGGGGCTCTGGCAACTTACGGCGGCACCATTGAGTCCGGCGGCACGATGATCCTTGACGAGGATCTCGTTGCAATGCCGGCGGATCCCGAGGGAGTGACTGTTTACCGGGTGCCTGCGACCCGACTCGCTGAGGAGATGGGCCGGCGCATCGTGGCAAACATCGTGATGCTCGGCGCCGTCGCTGCCCTGGCCGGAGTGGCAGGCTACGATTCCATGAAGGCTGCGGTGCTGGCCTCGATACCGCCGGGAACCGAGGACCTTAACGTTTCGGCCTTTGACAGGGGGTACGAATACGCCACAGCGCTTCTGGAGCGGATCCGGAAGGGCGTTTGCTGATCGAGACTCTTGACGACATCACTCCGTTGCGACCACCGGGAGGAATCAGTCCAAAGTGAAAGAGAAAACCGAACGAACGGACGAGAGCGTTCTCCGGAATGATCTAAGGATAGGAGTCTACGTCTGCCATTGCGGCAAGAACATAGGCGGCACGGTCCGATGCCATGAAGTGGCGGAATTTGCCAATGACCTGCCGGGAGTGATCCTGGCCAAGGATTCGCTCTACACCTGTTCCGAGCCGGGGCAGGAACAGATAAAGGCCGATATCAGAGAGCACAAGCTGAACCGGGTCGTGGTGGCCTCCTGCACACCCAGGCTTCACGAGCCTACTTTCCGGGCCGCTTGCGAAGCGGCGGGACTCAATCCATACCTTCTGGAGATGGCCAACATCCGCGAGCATTGTTCCTGGGTGCATCTCCACGACAAAGACGCAGCCACGGAAAAGGCAAAAGACCTCGTGGGAATGGCGGTGAATCGAGCGGCCAGGCTCGTGCCGCAAGTCGAGGTGACCGTACCGGTAACTCGCAAGGCACTGGTGATAGGCGGTGGAGTTGCAGGCATCCAGGCGGCTCTGGACATGGCCGACGCGGGATATAAGGTCTGCCTGGTGGAAAGAACAGGCAGCATCGGCGGCCGCATGGCCCAGATAGACAAGACCTTCCCCACCATGGACTGCTCGATATGTATTCTGGCGCCCAAGATGAGCGAAGTGGGGCGTCATCCGAACATCGAGCTGCTCACCCTTTCAGAGGTGAAAGAGGTCCAGGGGCACATTGGAAATTTCAAGATCAAGGTGCTCACGAAAGCCCGTTACGTCACGAAGGAATGCACTTCTTGCGGAGACTGCATACAAGCTTGCCCTCAACTGGCCCCCGACGAGTTCAATGCCGGGCTCTCAATACGTAGGGCTATTTATATTCCCTTCGCCCAGGCCGTGCCTTCCACTTTCCTGATTGACATGAACCGCTGTCTCAACAACCAGGGGATCGTTGCTTGCGACCGCTGCTTCCAGGCTTGCGCCCACAAGTGCATTGACTTCGCCGACACGGACCGGACGATCGAGCTGGAAGTGGGCACCATAGTGGTGGCCACAGGCGTGGACGTGTTCGACCCCACTGCCCTCACCGAACTGGGCTACGGGCGGTTCCCGAATGTTATCACAACACTCGAGTTTGAGCGCCTCATCAACGCGGGGGGGCCGTCCTCGGGCGAACTTATCCGGCCTTCGGACCGCAAACGGCCCCAGAAGGTGGCTTTTCTCCAATGTATCGGATCGAGGAGCAAGAGGAGCAATCCCTATTGCAGCAACGTTTGCTGCATGAACACCGTCAAGGACGCCCTACTGATCAAAGAGCACTGGCCTGACACGGAGATTTACGTTTTCTACATAGATATCCGGGCCTTCGGAAAGGGCTTCGAGGATCTTTTTCAGCGGTCGCGCCGGGAGGGCGTGGTCTTCATCCGTGGCATTCCCGGCGAGATCATCGAGGACATCAACACCGGCAATCTGACACTGCTCGGCGAGAATACACTGCTGGGCAGTCCTTATCGCTACAATATGGACATGGTTATCCTTTCCGTTGGAATAATGCCCCACAAGGACGCCCACGTCATACAGAGGATGCTCAACCTGTCCACCGATACGGATGGCTTCTACATGGAGGCCCATCCCAAGCTGCGGCCTGTTGACACCACCACCGGAGGAGTCTTTCTGGCAGGCGCAGCGGAAGGCCCCAAGGATATCAAGGACTCGGTGACACAAGCATCCGCTGCTGCGTCAAGAGCCAACATCCTTATGAGCAAAGGTGAGGTGAAGATCCCCGCGATCACCGCGCGAATAGACCCCAACAAATGTACCGCCTGCGGTCTTTGCGCGAAGGTTTGCCCTTACCACGCCATCGAAGGCAGCAAGGAGCAAGGTTACTATCGGGTGATCGAGGCTGCCTGTCAGGGATGCGGAGGCTGCGTGCCCGAATGCCATTTCGGAGCCATAGACCAGACGCACTTCACCGAAGAGCAGATCGTAGGCCAGATTGACCATGCGCTGGCAACCGATGCGCACAACAAAATCATAGCCTTCGCCTGCAACTGGTGCTCGTACGCGGGCGCGGATTTTGCCGGTGTCTCGAGGATGCAGTATCCCCACAACGTGAGGATCATTCGCACCATGTGTTCTGCGAGGGTTTCGCCCAAGTGGATAGAAAGGGCCTTCTCAAAAGGCGCCGGAGCGGTCCTGGTTTCCGGCTGCCACCCCGCGGACTGCCACTACAACAACGCCAACCAGAATACCGCGCGCCGCGTGGAACGATTCTGGAAGCGTATGGAAAAGCTGGGAATCAACAAGGATCGTCTCAGGCTGGCATGGGTCTCGGCAGCTGAGGGAGCACAATTTGCCAGAGTTGTCAGCGAGATGGAAGAAGGACTCAGGAAGCTGACGCCGCAGAAGATCCAGGAAGCAGCCGAGAAATTCAAACAAGCAGTGATTAAGAAGAGCGACGCGCCATGACCATGAAGATCTGGAAACATTTCAACAGAGCGGATCTGTACGAATGCTACCAGTGTGCCCGCTGCACCGGTTCGTGCCCTGCTATGGAGGTGGTTGAAGCATTCGGTCCCAGAGAGACCATCCTCAAATGCCTAAACCTCGGCCACGAGCAAGTCGTGAAGGACGAGAAGTTATGGCTGTGCTGCACCTGCAATGTTTGCGAAGACCGCTGCCCGCAGAAGATCCCCATTTCAGAGCTTCTGGTAGCACTACGGAATTCAGCGGCACGCCGCGGCAACATCCCCTCGCGGCTCGCCATAGCTATTGAACTTCTCGCCAAGACCGGACGCTCGATGATCGTACACCAACTGGACGAGATGCGGGCCCATCACGGGCTTCGGCCTCTCCCGGAAATGCCGGTTGAGGAGATAAGAGCAATCCTCAAGAAAACCGGCCTGGACGAAGTAGTGGAATACTGAGTACTAATTACTCGGTTTCCTAGAATATGGTCACGCATACGCAGCAGTTCCGAATGGTGATGCCACGGCCAAGTAGGGGCGGGGTTAATCCCCGCCCGTTATACGGGAACCCATGAGGCGGGCGGGGATTAACCCCGCCCCTACGTTCGCTACGGCATGGTGCCGGGCGCCGTTCCGTCACCGCATTTTGGACATAAAATACTGAGTGAGTCCTCATAATGACAATGCACAAGCCTGCAATTAAATACGCCCTTTTTCTGGGGTGTGCCATCCCGATAAAATACCCGGGGTTCGAAGCAGCAACGAGGCTCGTTGCCGAAAAACTCGGCATCGAACTGGTTGATCTGCCTTTTTCTTGCTGTCCCCCTCCCACCAGCATGAAGCTGGTGCATTACGACTCCTGGTTGGCGCTCGCGGCTCGCAACCTGTGCCTCGCGGAAGAGGAGGGACTGGATCTGCTAACTCTCTGCTCGGGCTGTGTGAACACACTCAAAGAAGCCAACCATGTCCTGAAGCAGAGTGATTCCAAGCGGCGCAAAGTGAACAGGATACTCGAGGATCATAATCACCATTACAAAGGAACCGTTTCGGTGACCCACATCCTCGATGTGCTATACCAGGACACCATTGTGGAGCGGATGCTCAAGATCAAGGTGCGTGACCTGCCCCTGCGAGTCGGCTCACACTATGGATGCCATTACTTCAGGCCGCCTAGAGTCATGTACCCTGACGAACTTTCCGACGTGGGATCATACGTGCCGGTGAAGATGGATCACCTCCTCTCCATCATCGGCGTGGAACCGGTCGAGTACTCCAGAAAGTTTCTCTGCTGCGGATCGCCGCTTGGGGCCAACATGGATCCTGAAGCGGGTTATTCCATTACCAGGCAGAAGCTCCAGCACATTCAGGACCGCAAGATCCAGGCGCTTTCAGTAATCTGCCCGTCCTGTTTCGAACAGTTTGACATGGGACAGATAGTGCTTTCCAGGAAATCAAAAGAGCTTCACAAGATACCCACCTTCTACCTCACTCAGTTGGTAGGGCTGGCCCTGGGCTTGTCACCAAAGGAAGTGGGGCTTGATGTGCACAGAGTAAAATCCAAGAAGCTTCTCGAATCCGTTGACGTCCACTCATAACCAACTCAGGAAGACCATGACCGAAAAGCAAAGAAAACCGCCACTCACCAAAGAAGAACTGGAAGGACTGCGCGACGATCTGATGATCGCCGACAGCCTTACCCGGATAGAAAATACCCTGATGATACTCTCCGGAAAGGGGGGCGTCGGCAAGAGTACCGTAGCCGTGAATCTGGCCGCAGGCCTTGCTGCTTCCGACAGGGCCGTGGGCCTGCTGGACATAGATCTGCATGGCCCCAGCGTTCCGACTCTCCTGAAACTGGACGGCGCCCAGGTCCCGGGAACCAACGAGCGGGGCCTTATCCCCATCAGGTACAACGACAACCTCAAGGTCATGTCCATCGAATTCGTCCTCAGGGACCAGACCGAGGAGGCCGTAATCTGGCGAGGCCCACTAAAACATCGCATGATACGGCAATTCATAAGCGAGGTTGACTGGGGCGACCTGGATTTTCTGATCGTGGACGCACCTCCGGGCACCGGCGATGAGCCTCTTTCCATCTGCCAGATGGCGCCTCCCCGATCACAAGCCATAATAGTGACTACACCCCAGAAAGTGGCCGTTAAGGACGTCAAGAAATCCATCCGCTTCTGTAAGAGCCTCGGAATGCCCATTTTCGGCATTGTCGAGAACATGAGCGGATTCGTCTGCCCGGACTGCGGTGCAACTCACCAGCTGTTCAAAACCGGCGGCGGCGAGGTGCTGGCCCGTGAGTCCGGCTTCCGCTTTCTGGGAAGAATACCCCTCGATCCCAGGCTCATGGCTGCTTCCGATGAGGGCAAGCCCTTTGTCTCCCAGTACCCGTCCTCGCCCGCGGCCAAGGCTTTCGATGAAATAGTGGTTCACGCGTTGTCCTTGTCGCCTGCGAGGATGAAGAGACACTGAACCGAAAGCGTGAAGCTATCTCGGAAGCGGGCTGTTCGAGTGGGGACGGCTGTCAGTGTGCCCGTTTTGATATGCCGACATGCTCTGGTGGGGCGGGCATGGTAGGGGCGGACCTGTCTTAGCGGCATTTGGGCAACACGGGCGGACACATAGGTCCGCCCCTACCCTTCATCGGGACTCGACATCGCTCCTGAGAAAACCCCACGCGGGGGCCGCCCCTACCCACCCCGTCACGGTCTATACAAATCCGTTGCCCCTTGCGTATCTTGGAACCAGACCGGGGTCTCCCCGGGACCGGCCGCATTTGCATACCACCACGTGGTCTGGTAATCGTGATAACAGGAGTAATAGCCGGACCCGACCGTGGGGTCCGTGTACAGGGCAACAATGTCCCTGCCGTCGTAATGGTCGGCTCCGAAGCGCAGTTGCATCTCATATTGATATCCACTATCTTGTTTGTAGAGCGTCAGCACGTTCGCGGCCGTAGAGTCAAGCCAATACCCGTTCACCTGCCGCCAGTCGTAACTTATGTTCCTGTCGTCCCACCATCCCGTGCCACCCGTCCCGTACACATATCTCAGGTAGTTCCTATGGGTGTAGTCGTTGCTGGTCCACACATTGATCAGGACGGTATCGCCGCTGTATTGCATGCTCCAATAGTTGCTGCCGAAAGTAAATTCGCTTCCGCTCCCTATGAATGACGCCGAGGTACTGGTGGGGGACAACGTCTGCCACCTCGAAAGGTTCAGGTGCCACATGCCCCATTGCCCGGCGCCGTAATCGTACAAAAACCTGTTGGAAGTCCCCACAAGCCAGTAGCCTATCCCGGAAGCGTAATAGTATTGGAACCCGTCCCCCAGATCCAGCCTGTCCGTGCTGGTATAGTCGGCCAGGAATCGTGCCGATTTGCCGGTACCTGACAGCTGCCAGGCCACGTGGTCCGGCCCGTAATGGAACCACTGACCATCCCCATAAACGTAGTGAAAGCGATTTGCGCCGGAGACGAGCCAGTAACCGATGCCGGCCGAGGGATCGTACCAGTAATCGAAGCCGTTGCCCAAAGTCAGTCTGTCCGAGCTGGTGTAGGTATACAGGCA
>Ga0172375_10006875_pt1 | contig 15782 bp, 15 predicted proteins | sample LakKiv1m_FD_114537 | JGI IMG/M metagenome (GOLD analysis project Ga0172375, IMG submission 114537) | Freshwater microbial communities from Kabuno Bay, South-Kivu, Congo - kab_092012_11.1m | ecosystem: Environmental > Aquatic > Freshwater > Lake | place: Democratic Republic of the Congo...
AGCTCCGAAGGAGGTTTTAAATTTTTAGCGAAACGAGTGCTAAAATTTGCCCCAGTCGCGAGTCCGGGTGGCCTTTTTCTTTCCTCCACCTTTCTTTTAGGAAAAGAAAGGTGGAATAGTATTATGCGAAAGAAAGTGGAAAGCGTAATTTTTCATTATTTTTCCAGTCGTGTTAGAATGAGATATAAAATAAAAAATTATGTCAGAATTGTTGAAAAATTTAAACTCCCAACAAAAAGAAGCGGTGGAAACAACCGAAGGTCCAATTTTGATTATTGCCGGAGCGGGCTCGGGAAAAACCAAAGCTCTCACCTACCGAGTAGCCTATCTCATCAAAGAAAAAGGCATTTCTCCGCGAAATATTTTAGCAGTTACTTTCACCAACAAAGCCGCTCAAGAGATGAAAGAAAGAATTACGGATTTATTAACCGATGCGAACCAACGAATGGAAAACGAATCTACGAAAAATAATTCGTTCGTAGGTTCGAATAAGTTTCGTAGTTTCGAATCGGCCTTGCCAGTATTGGGAACTTTTCATTCGATTTGTGTGAAAATTTTGCGTCATGAAATTGAAAAAATTGGTTACAAAAAATCTTTCAACATTTTTGACGACCAAGATCAAAAGGCGCTCATGAGAAAAACAATGCGTGAATTGCAAATGAGTGAAGATCAGTTGAAGCCCCAGGCGGTACTAGGCTCCATTTCCAAAGCTAAAAATGAACTGGTGGATGCAGATACTTTTAAAGCACAAATCGGAAGTTATTATGAAGAATTGATTTCTAAAATCTACTCCGCCTATCAAGTCAAACTTAAAGAACAAAATGCTTTGGACTTCGATGATATTTTGATGAACACGGTGAAAATTTTTCAAAAATTTCCGGAAGTGTTGGAAAAATATCAAAATCATTTTCACTATGTCATGGTGGATGAATATCAAGATACCAATCATGCGCAATATACTCTAGTGAAACTTTTGGCAGACAAGAAAAAAAATCTTTGTGTGGTTGGAGATGATTGGCAGGGAATTTATTCTTGGCGTGGTGCTAACATTCAAAACATTTTAGATTTTGAAAAAGATTATCCCGAAGCCAAAGTGATAAAGCTGGAACAAAATTATCGCTCCACCCAGAACATTTTGGACGCGGCCTATGGAGTGATTTCCAAAAACATCAATCGCAAAGATAAAAAAATTTGGACCGAGAATGAAGGTGGTCACTTGTTGACATCTTATGAAGCCGACAATGAACGAGATGAGGCGGAATTTGTCATTTCGGAGATACTAAAATGGACTAGTAATGATAGCAAGAGGTCCCTCGACGATGCTCGGGACGGAAAAGGTATAGCCTTTTCCGATTTTGTAATTTTGTATCGAACTAATGCACAATCTCGAATTTTGGAAGAAGCGATGCTTCGAAATTCCGTTCCCTATCGCATCATTGGAGGAGTAAAATTCTACCAAAGAAAAGAAGTGAAAGACGTGGTGGCCTATTTGCGTCTTATTCAAAATTGGAATGATGAAGTTTCTCTAGAGCGAATCATCAATGAACCCAAGCGAGGAATTGGTGATGTTACACTGAATAGTTGGATTGGCTTAGCAAGAGATAATAAAAAAGATTTGATAAGTTTCGGCCTCGCAATTTCCAATTTCCAATTTCCAATTTCCAATGAATTTTCAAAATTCAATCCGCCATCTGGCGGACAAAATTTGAATGAAAAGATAGTGAGTAAGAATTATAAAATACAAAATTCTAAATTAGAAGCCATTATAAAGTTTTGTGATTTCATCCAGCGAATGAAAGAAGTTTTACCCAAGCTGACACTCACTGATTTTATGGAAAAAGTTTTTTCTGAATCGGGTTATGAAAAATTTTTAGTGGACGGAACAGAAGAAGGCGAAATGCGCTTGGAAAATATTCGCGAATTGCTAACCGTGGCGAAAAAATATGATGAATATGAAAGCGAGGAAGGTTTAAATTTATTGTTAGAAGAAATTGCTTTAATTGCCGATACGGACAACATTGATCAAAGTAAAGACGCGGTGCATTTGATGACACTACACAGTGCCAAAGGTTTGGAATTTAAAGTAGTTTTTATTGTCGGCTTGGAAGAAGGCATTTTGCCCCATTCGCGAAGTGCAATGAGTGAAGCAGAGATGGAAGAAGAGAGGCGCCTGATGTATGTCGGGATTACGCGTGCTAAAGAAAAAGTTTATCTGCTTTTTACTGGTGAGCGAAATATTTTTGGATCTACCCAAATCAATGCACCATCTAGATTTTTGAGTGATATCCCAGAACACCTAATTGAAATACATAATGCAAGTCACGAAAAGAAAAATGATTTTTTTGATGATTTTTTACCCAAAAGAAAATTCTTTCCTTCAAATAAAAAATCTTCAAAAATGGAAAACGTTTCTTTTATAAAAAAATCAAATTCTGAAAACCATAAACTGGAAGCTACAAGCTATAAAGATGGCGATCGCGTGGAACATGCAAAATTTGGACAAGGTTTAATCATTTCTTCTCAAGGTGATATTCTCACGATTGCTTTCAAACAAGCGGGCCTCAAAAAACTCTCCGCTTCTGTCGCGCCACTCAAAAAGATTTGAGAATTGAGATAGGGATTTGAGAAATAAAAAAAACAGCACCCGGGATCTTTCTAGATCGCGGGTGCGAGTGCTTCAGTTAATGTTATTTACATTCGTGGCGATATTCATAGCCACGTTGCGATTCAGGGAAAATATACTCTGCCTTTCCCCATTTCAGATCGGCTTGCTTGTTTCTTGTCGGCAAGCCGTCGAGGTCTTCTTGCTCCCGGACGTTTTTGCAGTAGAACTTTGTGAGTTCGACATTCACAAGAACATCCACTTCGAAAGGAAGCATTTTCTCCTTACCATCTGACATCATTTCCTCTTTAAGGAAGAGGATAACTTTATCAGAGGAATTGATATCCTCGGGAAGCCGGAATATCCCTGTGTATGAATCACGGGAGTAGTTCCATGTTTTCGTGGGGCAACCGCCGTTTATTGATAACAGAGCCCCATTAAAATCCTTAAAGTCTCTTATTATCACGAAGGTGTCCTTGCCCGTTGAAAAAACGACGGGCTCTTCCAGTAGGGCGATTCTTCTTTCGAGCTCTGCTTTTTCTTCCGTGAGATCAGCTACCTCTTTTATTGGTTTACTTACACCGTAAATAATAGTAACAACGCCAAACAGTAACAATATAAATCCTAGCTTCTTTTTCATGATCCTATCCTTTCAGTTAATTGTTTTGAGTACAATTGTCATTCTCGGCATCTTTTGCCAATACATCGGCATTGATGCGCTCAATAATTTTTTGAGCTTCAGTCTGCTCCTTGGGCGAAAGATTTCTCAATTCTTTATCGAGATTTTCCCCCATTTCGATAAAATCGTTGTTTCTGAAGATACTTACGTGCTGTGTAGCGCAGGCGCTACAAGTCATCACGATAGCCATAGTCAATAAAACAAAAAGCTTTCTCTTCATTGTGAATCCCTTTCATAACTGGTTTTATGTGGTTTTTAATCTTCACTCGTAAAATCCATAACCTATAATTATATATCATTTTAAGCTTAAAGTCAAGGAGAAAGGCTATTTTTGGCTAAATTAAGCCAAAATAATTTTAGTCATAGTCGTTTATGTCCTTAAATAAGCCCAAAAAATAGAAAAAGGTACCAATAAAAAAAGTCCCGATTGCTCGGGACTTTTATTAATAAAGCTTTTTTAGTAGATATAACCTTTAATAACTCGACTAGAAGTGCTTATTGTTCTTCTTGTAACCTTATTCCAATTTTTTCTTCCATAATTCATTTCGGAAATTGTAATTGAATTATCGCTTACCTTTTCAACTAAAGCAACATGCCCATAAGAACTTTCGGTTGTAACAACAATGGAACCTTTTTTTGGCGTTTTTCCAGTGGCATATCCCATAGATCTAGCGTTTAAAAGCCAATATCCAGCATTCCCACCCCAAGGAATATGTCTTCGCGAAGCTACATACCAAGTGCATTGTCCAATATAAAATCTATGCCCAGTTCCATTGGCAGATGAAACATTTTTTCCACTTGATGAGAATGGCTCATATTGTCTTACGGCTAAACCAGAAGTTACTACTGGAGCTGGTATTTCTTTTTGTCCTTCTGGAATAATAATTTCCATCCCCTCGGAAATTTCTCCATTAGCTGGCAAATCATTGAAAGCAATTATTTTATCTTCTTTAGATTTATATTTTTCGGCAATGGATTTAACCGTGTCGCCTTTTTTGGCGGTATAAGAAAGTCCGGCGACTGGCAAAATAAAGATTTTGTCTCCGGGTTTAATGGAATCAATGTTATCAATTTCGTTAGCCCAAAGAATGGTGTTGACTGTAATACCGAAATTTTTAGCAATCCCGCTCACCGTGTCTCCTGATTGAACTTCATATATTCTAGTTCCATCATCCTCCGGATCAATTTTAACTGGGCTAATACTAGTAATTAAAGATTGGTCTTGCATGATAAGATTTTCTTCTTCTTTTTCAAATTTAGCTTTAGGATCCACTGTTAAATCAGCTTTAGCTAAAGGAACTAAAGCCAAGTCTGTTTCTTGGTCGGTTTGGATAGACATTTTGTTAGCAATCGGATTTTCAAAATTATCTTCTGAATTTCCGAAATAGCCGAAAAGAAAGCCACTGGATTCCTTCCCAGCGGAAAGATTGGTGGCAGATACCAAAAGAGCGCTGGACAAAACAACCACAAAAGCTGAATAGTTTCGGAAAATGTGGAGGACTTTGACGGTCCGGCGTTCCTTGATGAAGCGAATGATATTTTTTTGTACAAGGTAAATCCGCGTTTGCAGATTTTTTAAGTTGATACGTCCCAATAAACCTTTCAATAAGTCGAAGTTAAGTTTACTAATGGCGATAACCTTTCGTTTAAGTTTCGATTTAAGAGTGAAAATTGATAAAATTCTTAACTCATCGATCGAGAACCCTAATTTTTAAAACTGACAACTAGTATAGCAAGCCTAATAATTCTGTCAAGAAATTTTCCAGAGTTTTGGCTTTAATAAGCCTTTTTTATATTAAAAAGCTTTATTTTAGCCAAAAATAGCCAAATATAAAAGCCGATAAAATGGGGTTAAAATGCTGTTTATAAAATTTATTTTTTACACATTTTGTGGGACGGTTTTATTTCTGGGTTTGTTTTTTGGGAAAAAATATGCGATAGTAAATACAGAACAAGTGTCGCAAAATAATTTTGTCATTCCCGTGTAGACGGGAATCTAGTCATAAAACTTATTTACTGGATCCCCGCCTACCGGCAGGCAGGCCCGCCTACCGGCAGGCAGGCCCGCCTTCGCGGGGATGACAATTAATGTATTAAGATGAATTTAAAGGATCTAAAAAGAGACTTTCTCGAATATCTGGAAATTGAAAAAGGTCGTTCTCGAAACACGATTGAGAATTATAGTCGTTATCTGGATCGTTTTTTGGCTTGGGCAAGGATTAAAGATCCGAAGGAAATCACCGAAGATCTTATTCGCAATTTCCGAGTTTATCTTAACCGCTACGAAGATGAAAATGGAAAATTGCTCAAGAAAATTACCCAAAATTACTATATTATAGCTCTGCGAAGCTTTCTTAAATATCTTTCTAAAAAGGATGTAAAGACTTTGGGGGCGGAAAAGATTGAGGTGGGCAAGGTTTCCAAGAAAGAAGTGGAATTTTTGGAAGCGGAAGAAGTGGAAAGAATTATTAAGGCGGCTGATGGCGATACTTTCAAGGCGCTTCGTGATCGGGCGATTTTGGAACTCTTGTTTTCAGCTGGTTTGCGGGTTTCCGAGCTCACCAGTCTCAATCGAGATCGCGTGGATCTCAAAAAACAAGAGTTTGCGGTGCGTGGGAAAGGCGACAAAGTGCGAGTGGTTTTTGTTTCTGATTCAGCTAAAGAGGCTTTGCAAAGATATTTGGACAAAAGAATTGATATTGACCCAGCGGTTTTTGTGCGGGATCTTAAATCGTTAGAGAAATTTTCCGCCAAAGGCGGATCCGCCTCTGGCGGAAAAAGTAAAAAAGACGAGAAAATAAATGATGAGAGTTTGAGACTTACGCCAAGAAGCGTGCAACGCATCGTCAAGCATTACGCGACCAAAGCCGGAATTATCAAAGATGTTCATCCGCATACCTTGCGTCATTCTTTTGCCACTGACTTACTCATCAACGGCGCGGACATCAGAAGTGTGCAAGCGATGCTCGGACATTCTTCCATCACGACCACGCAGATTTATACCCATGTGACCAACAAGCAACTCAAAGAAGTGCATCAAGCGTTTCATGGAATTCGGAAAAGGAAAAAATAAAAATTTGACCAGATAGTTTAATTATAGTATTTTTTGTTTAGAACATTAAAAACCTTTTAATAGGAGACTTTCTCATGAGCTATCAAAATTTCAAAACCAATGTTTTAGAATCTAGGGTTCCATTGGCTGCGGTTATTTTTATTGTAAATGTAATTTCCTTGGGCGGAGTCAAGAGAATTGATGATTTCTGTTCTCTCATCTTTATTCTTTCTCTGCCGATGATGGCTTTATCTTCTTTTTTCTGGCTACAGAAATGGGCAAAGGAAATGAGAAAGAGTGAAGTTCTTTTGCTGCTTGAAAAAGTCATCCTTTTTATTTTTGTAGCTATTCAGATTTTAGATTTTCTGGAGAAAATAAGTTCCTCGTCGGTTTTCCATTCTTTCGGAAACAGTCTTTATCTAACATTTATATTTGCATCAATCATTTGGTTTAGAGGTTTTTTAAAGGAGGTTCTCTTGCATAAGAAGGAGTCGTAGAAAAAAAATATTTGAAACATCTTTCAAAAAAAGCCCGAATATAAAGTAATCGGGCTTTTAAATTTGTGGGACTGGCTGGATTCGAACCAGCGACCAAACGATTATGAGTCGTCCGCTCTAACCACTGAGCTACAGTCCCATTGTATTTTTAAAGGTGGGTCTATCCCGACTCGAACGGGAGACCTTTTCCATGTCAAGGAAACGCTATAACCAACTGAGCTATAGACCCGTTTATAAATAATGATATTTCAAAAAAGAGGTTTAGTCAATTTTAGCTTTAGATTTCTTCAACTGCGTTAGTGGCAGTGATTTTTTTGGTTTCGGGAATTTTTTCCAAAACTTTTTCTTCTATTTTCGGTTTAGCAATCGCGTGGAAAAATTTAATCCAAGCGGTTTGCTGAAAGACTTGATAGAAAGAGACAATGATTAAAAAGATAGGAAGTAAAATTAAAACAGCTAAAATAATGGCAATAACAATTCCAATTTTTTGAAAAATAAAAAATAAAATTAAGCCAACAAGAAAAAGAATCAAAGCTACTGGGGCAAGCAGAAAAAATAAAGCGATGCAGAAAACAAAATTCACTAAAAGAAAAATCAAAAAGAAAATCAAATTAGCTGCTAAATTATTTTTTAATAAGCTGTAAGCATTTTCTAGAGCAGATCTAATCGAGAGATCTCCCAAGACAAGATAAAGATATCCAAGGCGAAGCAAAAAATGAACGAGAAAAGCCAAGGGAATAAAAATAAGAATAGCGATGGCTATTAATATAAAAGCGGGAATGAAAGCTTTAGCTGCAAAGAGAGAAGTGATGGGAATGGCCATGACAATAGCTACTGCTATTAGAAAAATTACAGACAATAAAGTGAGGCCTAATATTTTTCCAAAATATTTTTTTCCCATTTTCAATCCAGCCTTAAAGTTGGATTTTTTTTCTGCCAGTTCTTGATGAATGGATTTAATCAAAGCCCCACGAGCAAAAAAGGAAAGAATAAAAAGAAGGATACATAAAACTATCAAGAAAGAAATAATACTTATTGTGAAAGCTGGATGCTGGGCGAAAAAAGTATTAAAAGCTTTCATAGATGAATCCCTCTTGGAATCATCAGAAGAAAAACCAAAAGAGCTAGAGCCTCCTAGAATTAAAAATAAACCAAACCACCACAAATATTTTTTTTGCCAAGCCAAGACAAAAGACTCTTTGATTATTTCCCAAAAATTTAACTCTTTGAGTTTTTGTGAATTTAATTTCATAAAATTAAATTAAATTTTTTCTGTGGAAATAGTCTCTTCTAAACCACTTTCTTTTTTGGGTAATTCTTTGCCAATGATTTGATAGAACTCTTCTTGTTCAATAGTTTCTTTTTCTTCAAGAGCAACGACTAATTTTTCCAAAACATCTTTTTTGTCTTGCAAAATATTTTCGGCTACTTGATAAGCATTTTTAATAAATTGAGAAACTTGAGCATCAATATCCTGGGCGGTTTTTTCGGAGTAATTTTTTTCTTCATGCATTTCTTTGCCCAAGAAAACTAATTCTTCTTTGTGCCCGAAAGTGCGTGGTCCCAATTCGCTCATTCCATAACGCGTAACCATATTTCTGGCCATGGCGGTCGCTCGTTCCAAATCATTGGAAGCGCCGGTGGTTACTTCACCATATTTTAATTTTTCACTAATGTAGCCTCCCAGAAAAACGGATAATTCATCAATGAAATAACTGCGAGAAAGAAGGCGCTTATCTTTAGAAGGTGCACTTAAGGTGTAGCCCCCAGCTTGTCCCCGAGAAATGATGGAAATTTTTTGCACTGGATCAGCTTTGGTGAGAATAGCTCCAATCAAGGCGTGACCGGATTCGTGATAAGCAATGATTTCTTTTTCCTCTTCATCAATTCTCCGACTTCTTCTTTCTGGTCCGAGAATTACTTTTTCAATTGATTCAGTCAGCTCATCGATACTGATAATATGTTTATTTCTTCTAGCAGAAAGAATAGCTGCTTCGTTTAATAAATTGGAAAGATCAGCTCCGGAAAAACCAGAAGTTCTTTCGGCAATAATGCGTAGATTAATTTTTTCTGCTAGAGGTTTGTTCTTAGAATGAATTTTCAAGATTTCCAAGCGTTCTTCAATATCTGGTAAATCCATTACTACTCGTCGGTCAAAGCGTCCTGGTCGCAAAAGGGCTGGATCTAAAACATCTGGTCGATTAGTAGCCGCAATCACAATCACATTAGTGTTGGTGTCAAAACCATCCATTTCAACCAAAATTTGATTCAAAGTTTGTTCTCGTTCGTCGTGTCCGCCGCCAAGGCCTGCTCCACGATGACGACCAACGGCATCAATTTCATCAATAAAGACAATGGCAGGGGCATTTTTCTTAGCTTGTTTGAAAAGATCTCTTACTCTCGATGCTCCCACTCCCACAAACATTTCCACGAATTCGGAACCAGAAATGTTAAAAAATGGCACATTGGCTTCACCAGCCACGGCTTTGGCAATTAAGGTCTTTCCAGTTCCAGGAGGGCCAAGCAAAAGCACGCCTTTAGGAATTTTAGCGCCTAATTTCAAAAATTTCTGCGGACTCTTCAAAAATTCCACAATTTCTTTCAGTTCTTCCTTGGATTCCTTGGCTCCAGCCACATCCTTAAAAGTGGTTCTTTTCTTTTTATCTTTCGGGTCAATCATACGAGCGCGGGAATTTCCAAAAGAAAGGGCTTGACTATTGCCTCTTTGGGCTTGGCGGAACATAAACCAAATAAAAGCGGAAATCAAGAGAAAAGGCAAAAGGAAAGGCAAGATGGAACCGAGCCAAAAAGAAGAAGACGAATCATCTTTAACGATAATATTGACGCTTTTTAGCTTTTCTGTGTCCACGCCATAATTTTTCAGTGATTCGGTAAGTCCAGATTCTCTTTCCTTGGTGGATTTTTCCATTTTATCCTCGCTGGTTTTGATTTCTAGCTTATCTTGCTTAACTTGAATCTCTTTTACTTTGCCTTCATTGATGCGCACTGCCAATTCACTCAAAGAAATATCTTTGGGCTTTTCGGCTGGACCAGAATAAAGGACAAAGAGTCCAGAAATTAAGAGAAAAATGGCTAAAATAACGCCAATTTTTTTCGCTAAATCTTGCATAGAGATATTTTTATAAATTAAAATTTTAGACTATGATTACTCTATCATTAATTCTTCTCACTTTCAACCCTTGAAATGATACAATCTGATTTTTCCCTTTAGTGCTTTTGAGAGCCTTGAGGATTTCGAAAATGTGGGCGCTTTCAATGTCTTTGAGATTAGATTTTTTCTCTTTAATTTTTTCTAAAAGAATTCTTTTCTGAAGAGCAGGATGTAATTTCAATAATTTTTTGACACTCAAAATTTCTGGCAAATTATTTTTCGAAAGTTGGGAAATTAAATCATAATCCTCGGAAATAGAATTAACTGAGGTGGCAATAGTTTTTTTCAAATTAGGGTTGAAATTTTTTTCTAAATAGGGAATGAGTTTGTTTCTCACTTTATTTCTAAAAAAGAAATTTTGCTTATTCGTCTTATCCGTCCTATATGTCATATGTGTCTTATCTAAATAAAGCAAGATTTCTGGCTTGGAAATTTCCAGAAGCGGTCTAATAATTTTATTAGTTTTGTATTTCATACCAGAAAGACCTTTAAGTCCGGCTCCGCGAATGACGCGCATCAAAAATGTTTCCACTTGATCGTTCAGAGTGTGCGCAACAGCAATAGAATCAAATCCATAATCTTTGCGAATTTTTTCAAAAAAATTATAACGCAAATCGCGCAGATAATTTTCAGAAAACTTCAATTCGCTCCTGTCCCTCTTGGAGGGGAAGGTTGGGAAGGGGTCAAAAACAAACATTTCTATTGAGTGTTTTTGGGCCATTTCTTCTACCAATTCTTGATCTTTATCAGAGTCCTTTCCACGCAAACCATAATTAACATGAGCAATAATCAATTGCAAATTATATTTCTGCTGAAGTTTCACGAAAAATTCCAACAGAAAAACTGAATCTGGTCCGCCAGAAATACCCAAAACAATTTTGGAATTTTTTTCCCAAAGATTTTCCCGATGATTAGTATTTTGAATTTTTTTAATTAGATTTTTCATTTATTAAATATTCTTTTCAATAAATTCCATCGCCTTTTGAAAAACTTCATTGGCAGGAATGTTGGTGGTGTCAATTACGCAGTCATAATTTTTTCTGTCATCTTGTTTAATTCCATACAACTTAAAATATCTTTCATTATCTTCCGTTCTTCTTTTGAGAATACTTTTTTTAATATTTTCTATCGTGTTTAAATTGGAATCTTCATTTCCACGATTATTTTCTTCTTGCGTATTTTTTAAAATTCTTTTAGCAGCTTCTTCAGGAGTAACTTTTAAATAAATTTTTAGTGAACCAGGAAGGAAATGCCAAGCCGTTCGACTTTCAATAATAAAGGCATCTTTTTCTTTAGAGAGTTTAATTATATAATCATCCACTTTTTTATCAAATGAAGGATCAGCATCACAGATCTTTCGAAAGTCTGGTAGGTTTATATTTCTTTCTTTGGCCATATCGCGAAAAATTTGACCCATGTAATAGCGCGGGATTTCTAATTTTTCTGCAATCATTTTAGCAATGGTGCTTTTCCCCGAGCCCTCTTGGCCGTTAAGTGAGATAATGACTTTTTTTGTTGATTTGTTCATAGAGTTTAAAAATAGTATTATATAAGTATAGTATACTACAATAAATAATCAATAACTAAAAAATATGGGAGAACCTTCAATGTTAGCAATGTTTCATAAGGCAGGAGAGCATGGCGGTGACTCATCTTCAGCAATAGACATTGGAAAAGAGATGGAACATGAAAAAGATGAAGCTAAAGATAAGGATCATGAACTAATAGAAACAGAAAAAGTTATAAATGAAACAGTAAGCTTGATTAAAAATATTAGCTTGGAGGATGAATATTTGCAAGATAAAAATCAAAAAGCTTTATTAGTAAAAACTAAACAGCAAGCCATTGATAAAATATTTGAAGTTTTTAAGGATACCAAGGAATATATGATGGCTATTAGGACACTAGATGAGTGTAAAAATCTTAGAGATTCAGAAAATCAAAGAGATTATCTTAAAAATGTTGAAAATTTAGATAACGCGAGAACAAGAAAACACGATGCCTTGATTGCTGATTTTCAATCAACGATTAGGTTTATTTCTTATAATTTTTCCCAAATTAGCGAAGGGGCAATAGATAAATGGGAAGAAGAAAGAGAAGAAAAAGGATTGCCCATTTTAAAAGTGAAAAGAATGAAATTTCCCAAAAAAATTCTTTGTCCAGAAAAGGTTAATATAAAAGACAGAAAACAAATTACTACTTGGGCAACAAAGGTTTTTACTATTTCTTTAGAAAAAATAAAAAAGGACTTCTCAAGGTTATAGAGACGTCCTTTTTATAGGCTTCTTTCTATTTGAAAGAGGGTTAGTGGTTGAATGAGCTTTGAATAAAGCTCGGCATCTGTCTGGGGCTCTTCAATGTCGTTCGCTTGGAGAATTTGGCGTACTTCCTCAATAAGCAGGTGTATCTCTACTTTTATCTGAGGAGCTTTTTTTTCTGACAGTTTTGCGATGAAATCATCAAAGCTATCAGAAGCTATTTTGCCAACCAATTCTCTTAAGCGACGAAATTGAGGAGCGGTTGCTAAAATCTGAATGTTGATTTTCACCACAACCTCCTTTCCATATATAATAAAAGAACTATTGGTTTTGGATTACTAGTCTACACTATAATTAAAACTTTGTCAAGGCATTTTAGGAAAAACAAAAAACGCCCTTTATTCAAGGCGTTTTTTGAAAAAGTTGATTATTTCTTTTCTTTTTTTGCTTTAGGCTTTTCTTCCTTGTCGCTTTTTTCAGCCTTTTCTTTCTCTGGCCGGGCAGGCTTTTCTTTGGCAGGTTTTTCAGCTGTTTCCTTTTTGGCTGGTTTTTCCTTTACTTCTTTTTCAACTTTTTCTTCTTTTGTATCTTCTTTCTTACTTTCAGCCTTCTTATTATACAGCGCTAAGCCCATGCGGTGTTCTTTGGGTTCTATCGAAAGAATTTTCCAGTCGTAGGATTCTCCGACCTTGATTAGGTCTTCAACTTTTTTACCAGGGAACATCTCAGTCATTTCGCTAATGTGAGCGAGACCGTGAATGTCTTCATCAAGGTAAACAAAAGCGCCAAAATGATTGATTTTATTGATTTTTCCTTTTACTACATCGCCCACTTTATATTTAATATCACTCCAAGGATCTTTTTCTAAAGCGCGAATGGAAAGAGAGATTTTATCATTATCAATGCCGATAATTTTCGCCTTGATTTTATTGCCTACTTTTACGATATCTCTTGGGTTTTCAATTAATTGCCAAGCTAATTCGGAAATATGCACCAAACCTTCCAATTTTCCTTCCTCGGTACCCTCTTTGCCAGGAAGCGAGAATTTAACAAAGGCTCCAAAATCTACTACTCCACTCACTTCGCCATCAATCACATCGCCAACTTTCAAACCGGAAATTGCTTCGCGGTCTTTTTCTTTTTGAGTGGCTTTTTCACTGACGATTAATTTTTCACTTTCTCGATTAGCATCAAGAATACATACTTCCAATTCTTGATTTACCAATTTTTTCAATAAATTCAAGATCTTATTCTTATCGCCGTCATCAACACGGGGATAATTTTTGCTAGAAAGTTGAGAAACTGGTAAAAATCCAGAAATACCGTTGATTTCAATCAAAAGCCCACCTTTATTCGCACTAAGAACTTTAGTGAAGACTTTTTCTTGAGTATCGCGCTTGCTTTCCAAATCTTCCCAGGCTTTTTCGTAGGAAGCTTCACGAATAGAAAGTTCAATATAGCCATCTTCATTTTCCAGATCAGTAATAGTGGCACTAACTTTGCTTCCAATTTTGATTTTTCCAGAACCCATGCCGTCCTTAATTTCTCGGCCTAAAACAATTCCGGTTCCAAACGGCTTAATGTCAAGAAAAATGGAATTAGTTCCCACTTCAATTACTTGACCTTCAATCACATCTCCCACTTGAGGAAAAGCAATCGGTTGGTCTTCAAGCATTTTTCCCATTAAAGATTCATCTTCTTGGGCGTTAGCTTCTTTCTTTGGTTCTTTCCCTGAGCGGGCAGGTTTGGCGTTTAGGGAAGCAGATTCTTCTAATTTATCTACTTCTTTAGCCAAATTGTCTAAAATGTTTGTCATAATTAGTTTATTGGTTAACTAGTTTATTAGTTGAATAGTTAACATTTTGCGATAACATCAAATCGCGTTAATAATTAAATGATGTAAAATTTTTAAATAAAATTTCAATTTTGTCATTCCCGTGAAAACGGGAATCTAGTCTTGAATTCTATGATTTATTCACTGGATTCCCGCCTACGCGGGAATGACAGAGAAAATTATTTAAGGTTAAATAAAAATTCCCTAAAAATGGGAACTATTAAGAATTCTGATGGAAATTAAATCATTTCCTATTCAATTTTCTTAATAATTAACCGTAAAAGTAGTATACAGGATAATCAAAATTTTGGCAAGGGGTAATAAAAAAGGAGCATAGCGATGTAGATTGCTATGCTCCGGTGCGTTACGTAATGATTTACAAATCCGCTTGTCCTCCTCCCGATTCATTCATCCAGAATCTGTGAGCCGCGAGACGCCAGGCTTCTGATTCACTTGGCAATTTTAGCCATAAATTCTTGATTTCAGAAACATTAGCCTTAGTGACAAGAGCAATCATCATAAAATCAAAAAAAGTTTTTATCTGAGAAATGGCAGAATATTGTCGCCACTTTTTCACCAGTTCCTCAACAGTTGCTCTGGCACAGAAGAACTTAAGTTTTTCGATGAAAATGGTAACATATTCCGGATTGTGGGAAAAATGTTCAAGCCACTTGTCTATAGCCCAGCCATCAAGATTTGGCAGAGCCACCTCAAGACACATCTTGATAGGAATTATGAGGCTGGGGTTGTACGAGTACTCTTTGATGAGATCGATGAACAGTCCTTCTATTCGGCAATCTCGGTTTTTGCGCCATAATAAATGACTATACCACCAAGGCTTGCCATCATCGTCATCGTTCAAAAGTCGACACTCTTTGTTGGTTAAAAATTCAGTGAATTTTTGGATGAGATATTTTCCAGAGGAGCTTTCGCAGCCTATGATCTGAAAAATATCAAAAAACTCAGAAAATGTTTCAGGCGGTTTGTCATTGATGATTTCAATCTCCCGTTCCTCAATAAGCAACCGAATGCGTTCTGTGCAGTTAGCTCTCCATTCTTTGAGTACTTGCAAGGAAGAAATTTTGGAGAGGTTTTCTTTTACAGCTGGAACAAGAGCATTTGTGAAAAAGTTTTCATAATCCGGAAAATTAAGGGAAAAAGCCAGTTTTTCTGTCGTTATCATTTTTCTTGCCAATATGCCAAATATCTCTGCCAATTCATCCTTTTTGTAACTCACAGCACAATCATAGAGATCTCCAAAAAATGTTATACGGTGATTTCCCTTAAAAATTTCATGGAAGTTAAAGCTGGAAATTTCACGAGGATCAATTTCTTTTATGAATTCATCGATATTATATCTGTAGCCTTGCAAAAGTCTTTCTATAATTATTTTTTTCCATGCTGCAGCTGCCTTTCCTGCTTCAATGGAAGCAAAATAATTATAACGACGGACCGCTTCTTCCATAGGATACTTTTTTGCAAAAACCGCAAGATTATCCAAAATACGAATAAACACGGCGATAACATATCCAATTACTATTCCTGTAATCATAGCAATAATGGTAATCATGGCACTCTCCTTTTCGTTCAAATGTTTTTCGGTTTATGTTCAGTTTTTAAAGGCCTGAGAACTGCCTTTGTTTAAAAAGCATCATATTAGCCTAGCAAAAAAGGCAAAAAAAGTCAAT
>Ga0172375_10006876_pt1 | contig 15781 bp, 19 predicted proteins | sample LakKiv1m_FD_114537 | JGI IMG/M metagenome (GOLD analysis project Ga0172375, IMG submission 114537) | Freshwater microbial communities from Kabuno Bay, South-Kivu, Congo - kab_092012_11.1m | ecosystem: Environmental > Aquatic > Freshwater > Lake | place: Democratic Republic of the Congo...
CCACTCACCACCGCAAAATTAACTGTTGGCTTCAATAATTTCTTGGCAATTTCGTAAGGCAATTTGCCCGTCGCGGCGTCTAAACCTTTCGAAAATAAGACCACAATCGAGCGACTCGAACAGTAGGGCTCAGCAAAAGCGAGCGCTTCTTTAACATTCCATGACGATACGCACAAGAAAATAAATTCGGCTCCCGCCAGTGTCTCGGGCAAAGAACCTTCCTCCTGTTTGTCCCAAAAGGCCACTGACTGGCCAGCTCGCCCTAAAATCTGGCCTAAGGCTTGTCCTAGTTCTCCCCGAACGATAATGGCGATCTTCATACTAGCTATTCTAACACAAAGCCGGTAAAATATAAGTATGAAAAAAATAAGTAAATTCTTTGATCGATTTGAAGATAAGATCCGTGGCATTCTTAGTCGCACCCCGATCCTCTACGCTTTTATCGGCGGAATTGGTATTGTTCTCTTTTGGCGCGGAGTCTGGGATTTAAGTGAGGAAATTGGCTTAAGTAGTCTTGACTCCTTAATTGTTAGTTTAGTTATTATGCTCTCAACTGGTCTTTTTGTTTCCTTTTTTATCGGCGACCGTTTCATTATCTCAAGTCTTAAAGGAGAGAAAAAGCTGATCGAGAAAACGAAAGAAGAAATCGTGACTGAAGAATCAGAGCTCGCCCTAATCATTTCTCGGTTAGAGAAAATTGAACAAAAACTTGACGAATTGACTATAAAAAGTAAACAATAATAGTGGAGTTCCTACACAAGAAAGGAGGGTAGTGATAAAAGGGTCCGTTATGGTTTGTGCCCTAAGTGTCAAGAGGACTGTTGCTTGACACGACACCATGTCGTCCCGCGTCGTTTCGCCGGCCGGCGACCTAGTCCAAGACCGCTTATCGTCTGGATTTGTCGGACTTGCCACGACAAACTCGAGCTCTTAATCCCTATCGTCAAGCAAGAACGAGAGTTCTATTTTCGCACTCTGCTTGAGTTTTTGGGGATAGCTCCCGCTCGGGGTCAAACTGATGAGCAATTTGTGGCACAATTGATCCCGATCTTGCGGAAGAATCAACGAGTTAGCACACGGGATCGAGACCGACCGGCTTTGGCGGCTTAGGCGGCAATTGTCCCGCCGGATACCGACTGGTATCCGGCGGGATCTTATTTTTATTGATACTGAATATAAATTGGTCGCGGACGAAGTTTCAAAATTTCGGCCGGCGTTAACATTCGCTTGGGCCCAAGTTTGAGATCATTTTTATAAAACAACTTGAAGCCAGTAAATTGCACTGGTTGGCTGACGATAAAATTATTATAAGTGGCAATCTTGTGCGCCGGCGAACCCCAGCCATCCATGTCCATCACCACCTGCACTTCCGGTCGAGTTTTAATTTGTTTATAACCAGTGACCATTGGCCCGGTAAAGCGATGAATGACAAAAATTTTAGGAGGGAGATTATTGGCTTGTACTAGCTTAGCTAAATAATCAGTCGCGTAATTGATATCATTAGCGTTAAAACTGCCAATCACTGTACCCGGACGCGCCCCCGTCTTCATCGAAAATTCAGGATCAACGGCTAAATGAACTTGAGGTAATTTTAGATATTTTTCGAGTAAAGGCAGTTCATTGGGTAAATCGGACAAGCCAACTTGCACGTCGAGAATCACAATCCCATTAATTTTTTTCGCCATCGCTAACACCTTATCAATTTCTTTCGCCGGCATGCGAAAGCGGTGCTTGCCATCCTCCCCCCCGCTTAATTGCGCCGTGGTTACGATATACTGCAGGGCCATCTGTACTGGTGTGTTTGGATCGGCCGTCTCCCATTTGGTCGCCTCGGCCTTCAATTTGGCCAACATAATATCTTCTGGATATTCACCCAATACGCCCATCTGTTTAGAATAAAGATTGCCATAATAAGCCACTATCCGTTTAAACGGCAAAATCGCTCCCTCGCGTGGGTAAGGCGCACTAACTGGCCACAGGCGTTTAGTCGTAGAGGCAGTCGTCGAACCGACTTGTGGTGAGCTTGTCGAACCATAGTTTGCCAAGTTAACCATCCGCCGGTCATAATCAACCGTATCCAATTTGGGCGGATAATAAGTGGGGATCGTCGAAGTTGCTCCGGCCAAATTGACGCTAGCCAACCCAGAGTTGAGATACTCATCCGCAAAAATATATTGCGCCGAGATGTACCCCCCCACCAACAAAACCAACCCCAAAGCCCAAAAACCAAGTTTGATTTTTAATTTTTTGGTTTTTGAGCTGGACATGATTATCGAAACATTAATTTGCACTCCTCAAGAATCTCCGGTTCGACCGCTTCGTTAAAATGTTCGCGCCCAGGCAAAACAAGCTCCTTGGTAATGAGCGGTCTAAATTTTCTTTTATTTTCCTCAAACGCGCCATAAGGGTCGTTATCAGAAATGATGAGGGTAGATCGCGGTAAAACTTTTTTTACTTTTTCCAAATCAATTGCCGTTTTAAGCCATGGCTCAGCAATCACCTCTTCTTCGACACTCTCCATATTTTCGAGATTAAACCAACCAGCAACAAAGATTGCGCCACCGACCGGCACGTTAATTGTCTCGAGATAACGCATAATGGTTTGACAACCGATGCTATGACCAACAAAGTAAGTATAAGCATCGGGCACGTCAACCACTTCAGTCAATTTGCCAACCCAAGCCCCAATCTCCGGCGAGTTAGTCTCAGGCATGACGGGAGCAATTACCTCAAAACCTAATTTCTCTAATTCCCTCTTTAACCACGGCACCCAGTCGCTCTTAGGACTTCCGCCCCAGCCATGAACAATGACGATTCTTTTCATAAATTATTTTGATCTTTCAACGAAGTAACTTGCAATCCTTTATCCTCGATTTCCTCGCGTGACCAAAATTTGGTTAATTCCTCAATTTTCCATTTGCCAACATAGCCTACCTTTTTCTCCAATTCTCGACCAGTATAATCCTTGGTTTTAGGATCCCACTCCTTCAACACCAAAATATCTCCTTCGTTAATTTCAAACTCATTAAGCCGAAGTTCAAAAGTCTTCTCTCCTTTCAAAATCTCCTCAAAATATTCCGGCCAAACCTTTTTCTCAATTTTTCGCATAGCTGCCGGGCTTGGATTCGAACCAAGATTGATAGATCCAGAGTCTATAGGCCTACCATTAGCCGACCCGGCAATATTAATATTTTCTAAATTTCAAAAGTTCTTTGCACTTGTAAACTTCTAATTTCTTAGAAATCTGCACTTGTTCATTACTTAAATGGGGGTGAAAACCCAAAATTTTTAGAGAACGAAAGACATTATTTAACAGAGAGCTGTTTTTGTTCGAAAAAAGAAATTTATAAGTATTGGTTGGAAGATGGACACAAAAAGACCCTTCCGCTTCATATAAACCCCTTAGATACCTTATTATATAACGTTTTTCCCTTAAAATCCAGCTCGGAATCACCAGTTTTTTGTTGAGTCGTGGACTAAAAGGGATGCAGAGTCTTTTGCTAATGTTTTTCTCATAAATACGAATTCTGGTACAATTTTTACCTGAATGCTTGGTTATCGCCGGTTTTCTGTTAAAGATCTTTTCAACCAGTTTCCCATATCTAGTAATGAAGCCGGCATTTTTCGAGTTAGAGAAAATAGATAATTCTTCCGTCCGTGGATATTTTCTGATATGGCCATCCCCCAAAATAACACCTATCAATTCTGCCAAGTCTCCACCTCGTTCTAATTCGGGATATTCTGATTTTATAATACCTCGCTTCTTCATTTCCTCTCTCCACTTAGCAAAGTTATCAAGACCACGGGCCTTCATCGTATGAGAAGTCTTAAGAAGAGATAGGTTTGTTTCTTTGGTAAGCCCTTTATTCCAACTCGGCATAATTATATTATACACCCCAGAAAAACTTTTTCCTACCATTAGACGACAAGACGGTGGATATCCTTCTAAATTTAAGTATAATAAAGACTATGAAAATCTTCATCATCTGCAGTAAAAAATTTTACGACAAAATCCCAGAGATTGAGAGCGAATTAAAGACTAGTGGTCATGCTCTATCCATGCCAAATTGTTTTGACGATCCAGCTACTGAAGACCACTATCGGGCCCTTGGACCAAAAGAGCATTCAAAATGGAAAAGTGAAATGATCAACCATAGCGAAAGAGTAATCAGGGAAAATGATGCTGTTTTGGTCTTGAATTTTGATAAAGGCGATCTAAAAAATTATATCGGCGGAGCGACTTTTTTGGAAATGTATGACGCCTTTCGTTTTGGCAAAAAAATATTTATGTATAACGATATCCCAAAAGGGATTTTGCACGACGAAATCCGCGGTTTTGATCCGATTATTATAAACGGCGATTTAGGGAAAATAGGATAACTCTAAAAAATCCACCTAAAATCTAAGCTCCGGCTGGGTATCCAGTCGGAGCGAAATAAGATTGAGGCGGGTTAAGAAACCCCTTGGAGTTGGTGCAAGACTTCCGTTAACTGCAATGATGTCCTGGTGTAATCTTGCTTGCCGGGCCAGAACAATCCACAACTCTCGCACACCGTCTGGTGCTCATCTATCTCGGCACTACATTTGGGACAATTCATGATGGTTCCTCCTTGTCCGCAGATACAAGAACTCTATTTCAAATTTACACCTTGTTGGCCTAATCGCCAAGAGGTAAAAAGTGGATAATTATTAGGCAAAATAGTAAGATAAAGTAATGAAAAAAGCTTATTGGCTAGCAATCATTATTGTTTTAATAATCCTCGGCGCTTGGCTAATTTATCGCGCCAGTCGACCGGTGATTATTACTCCCAATCAGACAGCCACCAGCACTAAGACGAGTGATCAGTCAACAGATTTAATTACTGAAACACAAATTGAAGAGATGCAAACTATCGTTCTTGATAAAACCGCCCTCTTTTTTACCGATGCCGACTCGAGCGCGCCTAAATTAAAAATCCCCACCGTTGATCAAGCAACGAAGACTAGACTCGAAACCACTCGCCAAAATTTAAGCTCACCACTCGCAACTAAGACTTTGGTTGAATTAAAATCTTATCTAGCCGAGCTGAAAACTGCGCTCAATTCACTCAACCCCAATAACTCCGGCCTATCTCAGACACAATTAAGTAACTTTCAAGCAGTAATCGCTAGTGCTGAGAATGATCTCTTGGTAAATAATGACACCCCTCCAACACCAATACCTATCTCCTTTGATAAATTTGGTGTCCCCAGACTAATTGAGGGCGCAAATCGTTATTAATGCCAACTATTTTTGCTGGCTAGCCACTCGCATAAACTCAACAAAAAGTGGGTGAGGTTTAAGGGGTGAAGATTTAAATTCGGGATGGAATTGGGTGCCAACAAAGAAGGGGTGTTTAGCACGCGGAAGTTCAGCAATCTCCATTAACACGCGGTTAGGTGATTTGCCCGAAAAAACCAGCCCGGCTTTCTCTAACTTTTCGACATAATTGGGATTAACTTCAAATCTGTGACGATGACGCTCTGAAATCTCATTTTTTACCGACAGACGATTGCCGGCTTTATATGCCATTTCAGCAATTGTTCCTGTTTTGAGCACACACGGGTAAGCACCGAGGCGCATCGTCCCACCATAATTTTTGTCCGCCATTAATTGGCGTTGTTCGTCCATAATTACAATCACCGGATTCTTAGTCTGTGGATTTATCTCGGTGGTGTGCGCATCTTTGAGGCCTAAGATATGACGCGCAAATTCGATCACGGCTAATTGCATCCCGTAACACAAACCAAAATAAGGGATCTTATTTTCACGGGCAAACTGGATTACTCTAATTTTACCTTCGACTCCCCGCTCGCCAAAACCACCGGGCACTAATATCCCTTGATATTGCCTAAGCTCTTCAAGCTTGTTTGCTTGCACTTGTGGTGAGCTTGTCGAACCATAGTCGTGAGAGTCAAGCCAATCTATTTTTACTTTTTTGTTTAATGAAGTGGCCGCGTGTTTGAGCGATTCAATCACTGATAAATAAACATCCGACAAAACGAAATCCCCAGTCTTAAAATACTTGCCCACAATAGCAATTCGCACTTCATCTTTAGTTGTCTTAACCCGATTGACCATCTTTTGCCAAGCTAAAAGACCAGTGGTTTTATTTTTTGTTTTCAGGCCGAGCAATTTGAGCAAAGTTAAACTCAATCTATCTTTCTCAAAATTAAGCGGGATATCATAGATACTCTCAATATCAGGCGCCGAGATAATATTATCGGCGGGGATATTGCTCGAAAAAGCAATTTTTTCTTTGCGCTTTTGGTCAAGTGGTCGGTCAGCCCGAGCAATGATGATGTCAGGGTGGACACCGTAAGAGTTCATGGTCTGCACCGCATACTGCGTTGGCTTCGTCTTCATCTCACCGATCTTATTGGGAATCGGCAAATAACTCACTAATACAAAAATAACATCGCCGGGGTGACGCAACTTGAGCACGCGCGCCGCTTCGACAAACATCGCATTTTGATATTCACCCACCGTACCCCCAATTTCAATAATGGTGATAGCTGATTTTGTCTTCTTGATTGAGAGATTAATTCGCCGAAAAATTTCTTCACAAACATAGGGCACTGGGTCAACACATTTACCACTATAGCCAAGTGCTCGTTCTTTATCGATCACGGTTTTATAAACCATCCCACTCGTCATATAACTCTCCGGTGGCGCCGGCTCGTCTAAAAAGCGCTCATAATTGCCCATGTCTTGATCACACTCAAGACCAGAATCGAGCACGAAGACTTCGCCATGTTCGATCGGGTTCATCGTCCCCGCGTCAACGTTAAGATAAGGATCGATCTTGATGGGATTAACCTTATAACCCCGCGCCTGTAAAATTTTACCAATCGCTGAGACAGTTACCCCTTTACCAACCCCTGACATTACCCCACCCAAAACGAAAATATATTTATGAGACATAGTAAATTAAAAATTTAAAAATTAAATAATACAAAGAGGCAGTCCCCCCGCTTTAGGTCGGCGGTGATTGAGGTGAGAAGTTCATATTATTTAAATCTTAGCGTAACGACGAGTGGCCCAATAGCTCGCCACGAGGCCAAGCAAGGCACCAGCGCCAAATAATAAAATAAAAATTTGTCCAAAATTGGAAAAATAGAAAGAGACCAAATTAATACCGCCATAGACCCCAACGGTCACCCCCCGCACCCAGAGAGCCACCGGGTAGAGTAAGATAATGGCCAAAAATGAGGCAATGACCCCCGCAATGATCCCCTCGATCATAAACGGCCCCTTGACATAGGGATTAGCCGCGCCCACTAAGCGCATTACCGAGATCTCTTCACGTGAAGTATAAATGGCCAGGGAAATGGTATTAAATACGGCAAAAATCGAGAGTAGTGCTAAGACCAAGGCCACGGCCCAACCGACACGTTGGCTAGTATCTATCAACCTCGACATTTTATCGATGACATCTTTTTTGTAGCTAACCTGATCAATAAGGTTTTGGCCACCGGCCGAGGGGTCATTTTTGTCAGTAATAAATTTAGAAATCTTTTCGTACTGGCTGGGATCGACAGCGCTGATGTTAAGCCGAGCGCCAAACGGATTACCGACTTCATCAAGCGAAGCAATCATAATTGCATTGTCTTTGTGTCGCTCACGAAAAGCCGCCAATTCTTGTTCACGAGAAGAGTAGGTTACTTCTTTAACTTCAGAGAGAAGAGTTAAATCTTTTTTAATGGCCAAGATAGCTTCTTCAGGCGCATCAATTTTAAAAGCGACGCTAATATCTACCTTGTCACGCACATCGGCTAAAGCCGAAGTCAAAAAATTTGTCCCTAGATAGATCGCACCAATAACAAAGAGGGTGATTGTCATGGCTAGAACTGACGCCACGGAAACCAAGCCGTTACGCCAAAAGTTAATCAAACCAAGCTTAAGAATACGTTTGATATTAATCCAAACCATAACTCCTATTATAAAGCATACTTGCCCTCCTTGTCATCTCGCGAGATTCGGCCTTTTTCTAACGTGATCACTCTCCGCCCTAAATTATCAATCACTTTTTTATTATGTGTCGTCAAGATAACCGTCGTGCCAATTTGGTTTATTTTCTTAAAAATCTCAATGATCTCGGCCGTGTTAATGGGATCAAGATTACCCGTCGGTTCATCGGCGATTAGGAGATCAGGCTGGTTAATAATCGCTCGCGCGATCGCCAGTCGTTGACGCTCGCCACCCGACAGTTCATGGGGGAAACTCGCCATCTTGTCGCTAAGGCCGACTAAGTCGAGGACATGGGGCACGTCTGAACGAATCTCGAGATCAGACCGGCCAGCGGCCTCCATCGTAAAGGCAATATTTTCGTAAGCCGTTTTATTGGGCAGAAGCCGAAAATCCTGAAAGACTGAGCCAATCCGTCGCCTTAATCGAGGCAAGTGTTTGTTATTAACCTTATGAATATCGATCGAATCAAAGTAAACCGTCCCGCTCGTTGGCGTATCTTCAGCGAGAATCATCTTGAGCAAGGTCGTCTTGCCGGCACCGGACTGACCGACCACGGAGATAAATTCACCCGGCTCGACGGTAAAAGTAATTTCTTCTAAAGCAACCGAATTAGGATAAACCTTTGAAACTTTATCGAAATAAATCATGTGTCTATTATAAACTTTTTTCGGCTTCAAGGAAACCAGACAAATCCCCATTTAATACTCCTTCCACATCGCTGGTTTCGAAATCAGTGCGATGATCTTTAACCAATTTATAAGGATGCAAAACATAGGAGCGAATTTGATTGCCCCACTCGATCTCCGTCGTTTTACTCACATACATTCCCTGCTCCTTTTTCATTCTATCCTCTTCGGCTTTTTTGTATAACTTACCGGCCAAAATTGCCAAGGCTTTTTCGCGGTTAGCTAATTGCGTTCTTTCCGAATCAACGTGCACCGCAATATTCGTCGGCAAATGAACAATCCGCACGGCGGTCTCCCTTTTGTTTACATTTTGACCACCGGGGCCACTCGAACGCGCAAATTCAATTTTAATTTCATCGTCATTGATTTTGATTTCGCCGGTCTTGGCAAATTTAGGGATTACTTCGACCAAGGCAAACGAAGTGTGACGCAAATTCTTGGCATTAAAGGGTGAGATGCGCACCAAGCGATGCACCCCTGATTCGTCTTTCAATAATCCATAAACTCCTTTGCCTCCAATTTCAAAAGTGATATTGCGATAACCTTGATGATCATTTACGTTCTGATGAATAATTTTTAAGTCAAATTTATTATTGTCTGCCCATTTAAAATACATATCAAAGAGCATCCGCGCCCAATCCTCGGCGTCATCGCCACCGGCGCCGGCAAAAATGGTAATCACGGCATCACCCTTATCATACTTATTTTGCCCGGCCAACTCCTCCTTCAGTCGATTCAGTTCTTTAATCTTTTCTTGCGCCAACTCCTTATCAGACCAAAAATCCGGCGCAAGCATCTCGGCCTCAATTTGAGCAATTTGTTGCTTAATCTCGTCCATTTGAGCCACCTCTCGGGATTGAACCGAGGACCCCTACTTTACGAAAGTAGTGCTCTACCAACTGAGCTAAGGTGGCTTCTGTAGGCTCTACCAAAGCCGACGTTTCAGTCGGCTCCCCGACCTCCGACATAGTCGGAGCGTCGGGGCTGAGCTACTTTGGCTTACCTGCCTATCATACCAAAAAACCGCTTTTTTTCCAGCCTCCAAATAATAGTTCTGAGCCGACGGCCGGGATTGAACCGGCGACCTCGTCATTACCAATGACGTGCTCTACCAACTGAGCTACATCGGCCTATTTAACCATAAAGAACCTAGGTATTATAACCCTTTTTAAGATATTTTCAACGTAAGGAGGAATGGTCAATCTATTCTATTTCTCCTATCACTTCGACCATTTGGTCGGCAAGTTTACGTAAACCACCAGACGGATAGGTTTTTTTGACAAGCCTCGCAAACGGTAAGAGGTCACCGTTAAAATATGCTCCACAAAGGATACGAAAAACTTGTTCCTCATCCTCGGTACCACCTGGCCGGCCAACAATATCTTTAATTAAACTCCACATTTCGTCTCGATATTTTTTATAAGTTACTCCAGTGAAACGATCCCCAACCCATTCTTCTCCTATTTTTTCATCATTAATTAAAACGAAATCTGGTAAAATTTTCCGACAAAAACGATTTGCCAATTCTTCGGTGATCGCTTCATTTAGCTTGCCCAGATAAGCCACATAATTGTTACCTTTCAGTCCAAAAGCAGTCATGCCTACCCTCCTAGGGCGAGCAAAAAAAGATATTTCAGAATGATCTTCAAGCCTAAAAGTATATATAGCCTTTTTCTCCTTTTAATTTTGATCTCAGGCTAAAATCAATCGTCTCAACGCTGTGAAAAGATTGAGCATGCATAATTTCGTGGATAACGCAAACCAGAATTTTGAAATTATTTTCTTCCGGAGAAAACATTATGATGCTCTGAAGATCAGGAGCCCATCGCCCGAGAATTGATTCATCCATTTCTAAAGATTTATCTTTAGTGTCAAAAATCCCCCGCCTTTCTTCTGCCGTTAACGACTTTTCATCAATAAAGTGAATATGACTTTTGTTAATGGGTAAATATTTTTTGAGACCTTGTTCCTGTAAAAATTCAGGCATCTTAGAGAGAATCGCTTCAATAAAAACCTCTTCGAATTCGGTTTTTGCTCTTTCTCCCGATAATTTTTCTTGACTATCAAATTTGCCCTTAAACTCATCTTCAAAAAACCGGCCTAAACCAGTATAAGCCTTGCTTTTGTCTTTTACGTTTGTCGTCTCGACAACTCTATCCACAGACGACTTTTTTTCTGGCATCTCTTCCATTTAATCTGCGCGGCCGATGGGACTTGAACCCACAACCTCTCGCGTGACAGGCGAGTGCTCTAACCAGTTGAGCTACGACCGCAAACACCTAACGTGCCCCGTAAAACTCGCTAACGCTCACCACAGGACTCACGTAAAATGCTAACACATTTCACGAGGCTGCGCCACGTGATCTCGTCTCAAGACGAGATTTTACGTGGTGCCGGCGGGTGGGATCGAACCACCGACCTTGGGCTTATGAGTCCCACGCTCTAACCAACTGAGCTACACCGGCAAGTTTTTGTATTTTAACTTAAAAATAACGATTTTTCAACCCCAGATAATTATCGAGTTGTTTCTTTAAATGTCTTCTACCTGAACCACTTTTTAGGAATTTTTCTCTTCCAAGAGCATCAAATTTGTTTAAATAACCTTCAGAATAAATCAATCTCCATTTTTTAGTTCTTGTCGTCTGTCCTCCTTTACCATTGTTATGTTCAGCTAATCTTCTTTTTAAATTATCCAAGTAACCAATATACCACGATTTTCTGTCTAGCGATTCAAGAAGATAGACATAAAAAGTCATGGTCAGATTATACTATAATTTAGGCCCCGTAAAATGGCCACGCCATCACGGGGCTCACGTAAAAAATCCTTCGGATTTCACTTGGCTGCGCCACGTGGCAAAAAAGCCAGAACTAAAAGTTCTGGCTTTTTTGCTTTACGTGGTTGCGGAGGCGGGAATTGAACCCGCTCTTCAAGGTTATGAGCCTTGCGAACTACCGTCGCTCTCCTCCGCGATCTTATTGTGCCTTAATTATACTAAATGGTCAAATAAAGTCAAATTCTTTAAACACCTTTTCAAAGTTAGCAATCGCTATCCGCGCTTCGCGTTGACTCAAATGAAAATTATGTTCGTGAGCAATCTGGTTACGCACCTTATGCGCCTGCCACGCTTCGTCAAGCGTTTGCCAGTCGCCCTTTTCAATATTCTTCATTTTATCACCCATATTGTCGCCCGGCACTGCAAAGGTGTTGACTACCACCTCGAGCATTTTATCAGCTTCAATTATCGCCTGCTTCCAATCATTCGGGTTGTCAGAGCCAGATAGAACGACAATCTTTTCCCAAGTTTCATTCTTTTTGGGTAAGGACACAGCCAATTCTTCTTTTAGATCTTCGATTATATTAGCCGAACCATAGACCCGATCATGTTGTTGTTGCCAGATCTTGCTAGTCTTGAGAGAGAAATAGATAACCCCAGCCAAGAGTGGCAAGGAAATAGAGAGAAAGACCCACCAGAGGTGATCAAGTTTAGCTTGCAATAAATTAAGCAAATTCGGATCGCGGATCATTTGCCCCAGAGTGACGAAGAGGTCATAGATTAAATACAAAAAGTACTCAAAATTTATCGACATGCTTCTATCATTTTACCAAGTTTAAACAAAATGTCATCTCTTCGCCACGGCGCGACAATCTGGATTGAGAGCGGTAAACCATTTTCGGTCTTCGAGGTTGGCACGGCTATCCCCGGCACACCGGCTATATTGATCGGCACAGTGAAAATATCTTCGAGATACATTTGCAATGGATCGCTGGTATTCTTGCCGATTTCAAAAGCGGGAGAAGGGGCAACCGGCGTGGCTACCACATCCACACTCTCAAACGCTTTAGCATAATCGCGACGAATCAATTCGCGCACTTGGGCCGCCTTATTATAATAGGCATCATAATAACCCGCCGACAAAACATAGGTGCCAAGCATAATCCGGCGGCGCACTTCGCGCCCCAACTTCTCCCCGCGCGTCTTCATATAATCCTCCAGTAGATCTTTGCCCGAGACATGTGCGCCATAACGCATCCCATCAAAGCGGGCCATGTTAGCCGACACTTCGGAAAACACCGTGATGTAATAGGTGGCGAGCGAATAATGCAGATTGGGCATTTCCACCGTCTTAATTTCGCAACCTTGCCCTTCAAGTTTTTTCAGAGTCTCGCGAAAATTTTTAATTACCACTTCATCTATCCCCCCCTGATTTAAGAACGATTCTGGCACACCAATCCGAAGCTTATTAGCTTCGTCCGCCTTGGGCGGACTAATTAACTCAAAACTAGTTGCATCAAACTTGTCCCAACCACGAATCGCGTCATAAATAATCTCGGCATCCTCCACCGTTTTGGCAATCGGACCAATCTGATCAAGCGACGAGGCCATCGCCATCACGCCATAACGACTGACCGAGCCATAAGTGGGTTTGAGACCAACCGTCCCGCAAAAAGCCGAGGGCTGGCGGATCGAACCACCGGTATCGGAGCCGAGCGCACAAAGAGCCAAACCACCTCCAACCGCGCAAGCTGATCCACCAGACGACCCCCCCGAGACTCGTGTTGAGTCATGCGGATTCTTGGTCACACCATAGGCCGAATTCTCGGTCGAACCACCCATCGCAAATTCGTCCATATTTGTTCTCCCTAAGAAAACGACCCCTTTCTCTTTCAATTTTTCGATAACAGTCGCATCATAGGTCGCCACATAATTCTCCAGCATCTTTGAAGCCGAAGTGCATTTGCGTCCTTTGATCAAGATATTGTCTTTAATCGCCATTGGTATCCCTACCAAAATATCAAGCTCACTTTCTTTGCCTGCCTTTTTCGCTTTGTTGATTTTTTCATCTGCTTCTTTAGCCTGCTCGCGGACATCAGCAAAAACTTCCAGATAAGCATTTAATTCGGGATTCTTTTTCTCAATCTCGGCCAAATATACTTCGGCCAATTCGAGAGCCGTAAAATCACCCTTTATCAGCGCCTCATGCGCTTTGGTAATAGTTAAATTTTCTAAATCTATTTTGGCCATATTTATGATAGTGAATCGCCTAAAATTTTCTTCGTCTCAAAATAATTCCCCTTTCTCTTCGGCGCTTGCGACAAAATCGCTTCGGTATTAAGGCCCGCCCCAAACGGCTCTTCATCCTCACGCATCACATTTCTTAAATAGTAGTTTTGAGGATTTTGCCTTTCGGTTTCGCTATCAGATAGAGTCGGAGCTTTTTGCAATTCCGACACATAACCCAAAATAGACTCCATATCCTTTTGGAGCTTATCCTTCTCTTCCTCACTTAAAGAAATTCTGGCCAAATTCGCCAGATTATTAACATCTTCTCTGGTTAACATACCCAACTAGTCTATCACCATTTTTTGATTTTGGAAAACGCCTTAAAGCCCCACCGAATTTAAGAATTTAGTGAGTTCGAGGCCTTTGAGTTCGCGGGTTTGGCCGGGGGCAAGTTGGCCTAATTTGATGTTCATTATTCGCACACGCTTGAGGCTCTCGACAGTAAGATGAGCGCCAGCCAGCATGCGACGAATTTGATGCTTCTTACCTTCGGTTAGAACTATGGCGAGATTATTTGGGCCGATGATCTCTACTTCTTTTGCCCGTAAAATTTGTCTCTCAAATTTTATACCTCCCGTCAAAATCTTAGCGTGCATGGGCGAGACCTTCTCCTTAACTTCCACTTCATACTCCTTCTCATGCTCATATTTGGGATTAAGCAAGCGATCGGTTAAACGGCCATCATTAGTTAATAAAATAAGTCCTTCAGAATCTTTATCTAGGCGCCCCAGAGGAAAGATGTTTTTTATTTTTATCTCTTCTGTCGCCTGCCCGCGTGGTTTGTTATAAGCGAGATAAGTATAACTTTTTTGTTATTGGCCAATCACCTCCACCTTATCCCCCTCTTTAACCTTGTAACCTAAAACCGCTTTTTTGCCATTAACAAAAACTTTGCCTTGCTCAATCAATAAATCCGCTCCGCGCCGCGTGGCAATCTTTTGCTCTTCTAAATATTTATTTATTCTAATGGGAAAGTCCATACTTGTTTCTATTAAAATTTATTTACTAAATATAATGCAACGACCGTGTGTAAGTATTTAGTACAGATATTTTATGATTTTATTTAATTAACTGATAAAACTCACTTTCATTAATAATTTTAACCCCCAGCTTTTCAGCCTTGATAAGTTTAGAACCAGCCTCACTGCCAGCAAGAACATAATCAGTTTGCGAAGAGACAGCACTCGAAACATCGCCGCCATTTTGTTTGATCAAACTCTTGGCTTCATCGCGCGAGAGGGTTGGCAAAGTGCCAGTTAAAACAAAAGTTTTCCCCTGTAACCGGCTGGCCCCCTTCCCCCGAGACTTCGTCTCGGGGTTTTCGGGGTTTTTTATAGAGAGTTGAGATAAAAGATTAGCGACGATTTTTTGATTCTCTTTTTGTTTAAACCAATCATAAATTGATTGCGCCACTACCTCGCCCACGCCCTCTATATTCTTTAGTTCATCCAAACTGGCCTGCCTGATTTTATCAAGTGAGCCAAAATGTTCGGCGATATCCTCGGCCGTTTCCTCCCCCACATTAGGGATCGACATCCCTACAATAAATCGCGCCAAGCTTATTTGTCGTCGTTCATTGATGGCATTGATTAAATTATCAACCGATTTTTCAGCAAAACGAGGCAAGGCAAGCAAATCCCCTTTCTTCAATTTGAAAATGTCATCAAAAGTAGCCAATAAATTATGATCCATTAATTGATCAATGATTTTGGGGCCAAGCTTCTCAATATCAAAAGCGTGTTTAGACGCAAAATGATAAAATTTACGCCGTAATTGCGCTACTGAATTCTTATTAACACAGCGCCAAGCTGATTGACCCGGGATCCTTTCTATTGCCCCTCCACATACTTCTAATTCACTCGGCCACTTAAAAACTTTCTCCTTGCCCGTGCGCATCTCCGTCAACACCCGCACAATATCGGGGATCACGTCACCGGCCTTTTGCAAAATCACCGTATCACCCACCCGCACATCAAGTCGCTTAATCTCATCTTCGTTGTGAAGAGTGGCGCGCGAGACAGTCGAGCCCGCCACCAGCACCG
>Ga0172375_10006877_pt1 | contig 15780 bp, 19 predicted proteins | sample LakKiv1m_FD_114537 | JGI IMG/M metagenome (GOLD analysis project Ga0172375, IMG submission 114537) | Freshwater microbial communities from Kabuno Bay, South-Kivu, Congo - kab_092012_11.1m | ecosystem: Environmental > Aquatic > Freshwater > Lake | place: Democratic Republic of the Congo...
ATCAATTTATCGCTTACGACTTGTAATGATGCCTTTAATCTCTTAAGTCAATGACATTGGGGTTAGGGGGGATTTGGATGCTATGCCCATGGTCATATCGGAAAAAACTTTTGGCAATCGCTATAACTGAGAGTCCTCCTTTTTTCTAGGAAAAAAACCGCCCTCCTTGGCGGGAAGGCGGCGGGCATGGCGCACAGAGGGATGGGGTCAGAGCACTGCTTTGGCCGCGGCCTTGGCCAGTTCCACCACCCGGTCCGGGAAGAAACCGAAGCCGATGATAATGGCCGCCAGGGCGTAATTCAGTAGCCGGATGGGCATGCTGAGTTCGATGGCCGGCAGTCCTGGATCTTCAATGAAGTAGGCCGCATAGATCACTTTTAGATAGTAATACAGACAGATGGTGCCGTTGACCGCGCCGATAAGGACCAGCCAGAAATAGCCGGCGTTCATGGCCGAGGTGAAGATCAAGAGTTTGCCGGTGAAGCCGATGGACGGCGGCACCCCCGCCAGGGCGAAGATTCCCAGGATCAGGCTCATGCTCAGGAGGGGACTCCGGCGGTAGAGACCGGCTAGTTCGGCGATCTTCAAGTCCCGGCCGTCGCTGGCCACTTCCGAGAGCACCATGAATACGGTGAAATTCATCACCAGGTAGGCCAGGGCGTAATAAATGGCGCCGATGAAACCGGACTCGGTGATGGTCAGGACGCCCATAAGGAAGACCCCGGCATGGGCGATGGAGGAATAGGCCAGCATGCGCTTGAAGTCTTTCTGGATGATGGCCACCAGGTTCCCCAGGGTCATGGAGATGATCGAGAGGGCCACCAGGGCGATGGTGAAATTATAGCCGAAGGCCTGGCCCAAACCCGCCAGGCGCAGCAACAGGGCCACCGCCGCAGCCTTGGAGGCGGTGGCGATGAAGGTGACGACCTGGTTGGCGCCGCCCTGGTAAACGTCCGGCGCCCAGAAGTGGAAGGGAAAAACCGACAGCTTGAAGAAGAACCCCGCCATGGCCAACAGCAGCCCCATGATGCCGATGGGGCTGTTCACCAGTTGGGTCATCTTGGGGAGGATGTCGGCCAGATAAGTGGAGCCGGTGGCCCCGAAGATGTAGCTCAGGCCGAAGAGCATGAAGCCGGAGGACACCGCCCCGATGAACAGATACTTGATGCCCGCTTCCACGTCGATGCCGTCACCCCGGCGCAGGGGCACCAGGATATAGAGGGAATAAGAGGACAGCTCCAGGGCCACGTAAATGGTGAGGAGTTCCACCGAACTCACCAGCATCATCATGCCGATGGTGGTGGTGGTGAGGAAGAAATAGAATTCCGCCTGGTAGCGTGCCTCGATATGCGGCAGGCGGTGGGAGATGGTCAAGACCAGAAAGAGCCCCAGGGCCAGGGCGAATTTGAAGATCTGGCTGAACAGGTCCACCCGGTAGGCCTTGAAAAACAGGTCCCCCTGCTGGAACAGGCAGAGGACGGTGACCACCACCCCCATGGCCGACAAGGCCAGGGCGATCTGGTAGTCCATTTTTCCCTGCACCTGGCGCTTCAAGGTGAGGAAGAAAAATACCAGGGCCATGCCCAGATAATAGAGTTCCGGTCCGAAGAGCATCATGTTCATGGTTACATTCCCTGGAGAAACGGTACTACCGAGGATTTAATCATGCTGACCATCAGTTGGGGGAAGAACCCGAAAAGGATCAGGGCGCCGATGAGGATCATCCGGGGCAGACCCAGGAAGGGGCTGACGTCCTCATAGCCCACGAACTTCGGGTTGGGTTCGTTATAAAAGGAATTCTGCACCACCCGCAAGGCGAACAGGGCCCCCACCACCAGGGCGGCGATGGCCAGCAGGCCGGCGACGGGATAGACCTTGACGGTGGCCACAAAGACCAGCAGCTCGGCCCAGAAACTGGCCATCCCCGGCACCCCGGCCCCGCACAGGGCTGCGGTGATGAAGAAGGCCGAAGCCACCGGCATGATCTTGGAGAAGCCCCCCAGCTTATGGATATCCCGGACGTGGGTGCGGTCATAAATATAGCCCACCGACGAGAAGAAGAGGGCGGTCATGATGCCGTGGGCGAACATCTGGAACACCGAGCCGTTGAGGCCGTCCATCGTGCCGGTGGACAGCCCCAGGCAGACGATGCCCATGTGCGACACCGACGAATAACCGATGACGTATTTCAGGTCGGTCTGGGCCAAACCCACGAACACGCCGTAGACGATGCCGGTGGTGGCCAGCACCATCATGAGGTTGGCCCAGTATTGGAAGCCCGCGGGGCAGAGGTACATGGCCACCCGCAGGATGGCGAAGGACCCCAGCTTCATCAGCACGCCGGCGTGGAGCATGCTCACTGCGGTGGGCGCAGCCACGTGGCCCACCGGAGACCAGGTGTGGAACGGCCAGACCGCGGCCAACACCCCGAAGCCGAACAACAGGAGGACGAAGGCCACCTTCTGAATCCAGGGAGAGAAGCGGGCCCCGTGCAGGATGACCATGTTAAAGGTGTTGAGACCGGAGCTGGCGTAGAGGAGCAGAATGCCGGGGATGATGAGCCCGCTGCCCGCCATGAGGTAGAGGGTGAGCTTCATGGCGGCGTATTCTTTGCGGGTGGAGCCCCAGACCAGGATCAGGATGTACATGGGCACCACCGCGATCTCGTAGAACAGGAAGAAGAAAAACATGTCATACGACATGAACACGCCGAAGACCCCGGTGACCAGGGCCAGCATCCAGATGAAATATTCCTTGGTGCGGTCTTCCAGTTCCCACATGGTGAGCACGCCGGTGAAGATGACGATGCCGGTGAGAAGCAGCAGGGGGGCGTTCATCCCCTCCACCCCCACGAAGAAGGTGATGCCGAAGGTCTTCACCCACTCGTACTTCTCCACGAACTGGAGGCCTCCCAGGGCCTTGTCATAGGCCACAAAGGTATAGATGGCCAGGCTCAGGGAGATGCCCGCCGACACCAGGCTGACGGCCCGGATGAGGAACTTCTGCTCGTTCTTCAGGCAGAGAAGGATGAGCAGGCCTAGGGGCGGGGCCACCAGCATACAGGTCAAATACGGAAAAGAAGCAGCATGTTCGGTCATATCAGCGACCCATCAAGAGATATATCCCGACGCCAGCCAGGACCAGTACCATGAACAGCAGGTTGTATTGTAAAAACGCGGTTTGGATAAAGGACAGGAGGCGGCCGCTGCCGATGGTGGAGAAGGCCACCGCATCCACCCCGCCGTCCACCACCCGCCGGTCGTTATAGGTGAACCACTTGGAAAACATGCCATAAATGAAGCGGTTCAGGAACCAGCGCCAGAAATGGTCCATGTACCATTTCTGGATAAAGAAGTTTTCCAACGCGGGGACCCTGCTGATGAAGCCGACGCATTTGGCTCCCTTGCAGCCCCAATCCAGCCAGGCCGCCGCAATGCCCCCCAGGGCGCAGCTCACCGCCGCAACCAGGAGGAAATAATCGATGGCGTGGGGATGGGATTCTCCTAGCAGATATTTCTCCAGATATCCCTGGCAGAACCCCAGACTCAGGGTGAAGCCGGCCAGGATGAGGAGGGGAACGGCCATGGGCCAATAAGGCCCGTGATGCTCGCCGTGGCCGTGGGCGTCATCATCATGGCCGTGCCCGTGGGCCTCCTCCTCCACGATATGGCCGGGGACGTGACGGTAGGCCTCGGGATCCTTGGGAAAAAGCATGACAAAGATCACCCGGAAGGAGTAGTAAGCCGTCAAAAAGGCCCCGAAGAGGCCCAACGCGAGCCAGAGCTTGTTGTCCAGATGGGCCAGGGCTCCGAGAATGGCCTCCTTGCTGAAGAACCCGGAAAAGGGGAAAATGCCGGCTAGGGCCAGGGCCGCAATGGTGATGCAGACCATGGGGATATACAGTTTTCTTCCGCCCTGGGTCGCCATGGTGAAAAAGTCGTTGGTGCCGAAATGGTGAATGAAGACCCCGGAGCACAAGAACAAGAGGGCCTTGAAGCCCGCATGGGTAGTCAGGTGGTAGTAGCCGGCGAACAGGGTGCCGGAGGCCAGGGCCGCGGCCGCCAGCCCCATGGCCATGAACCCCAGCTGGCTGACGGTGGAATAGGCCCAGACCTGCTTGATGTCGGTGGCCACCATACCCACGGTGGAAGACAGGATCAGGGTAAGGGTGGCGATGGCCAGGATGATGCTCATGGCGGTGGCCGAGGCCGCAAAGAAGGGGAAGAGCCGGGTCATCAGGAAGACCCCCGCGGCCACCATGGTGGCGGAATGCAGTAGGGCGGAGACCGGGGTGGGGCCTTCCATGGCGTCGGGCAGCCAGACGTGCAACGGGAACTGGGCGCTCTTCCCCATGACGCCGCAGAAGATCAGGATCGCCGAGGTGGTGAGGAGCCAGGGGGGCATCTTTTGGGCCACCGCGGCGGCGTTCACCGAGGCGATGTCCAGGCTGCCATAGAACAGCACCAGGAAGACCAGCCCCATGAAGAAGCCGATATCCCCGAAGCGGGTCACCACAAAGGCCTTCTTGCCGGCTTCCGAGGCGGAGAATTTCTCATACCAGAAGCCGATCAGGAGATACGAGGCCAGGCCCACCAGCTCCCAGGCGATGTACAACTGCAGGAGGCCGCTGCTGATCACCAGGGTGAGCATGGCCAGGGCGAACAGGGACAAAAAGGCGTAATAGCGGCCGAAGCCCGGGTCCCCCGCCATGTAACCGATGGAGTACACCTGCACCAGCCAACTGATGGTGGCCACGATGACGTACATCACCAGGCTGGTGGGATCCAGCAGGAAGCCGAAAGGCACCTTGACGATGTCGGACACCAGCCAATCGAAATTGTAGATGATGGGTTCCTTCAGACCGCCCAGCTTGAAGAAAAAGACCCAGGCGAAAATCAGCGGGATGGTGGAGGCCGCCAGGGAGATGACTAGGGACAGCCGGTGATTTTCCCGGGTAAAGATCATGATCAGGCCGAAGGCCGTGAGCGGCAGGAAGACCGTGAGCAAACACCCTAAGAGAATGGGATCAGAAAAGACCATGCTCAACCCCTAAGTTCGGTGGCTTGTTCGACGTTGATGGTTCTGAGTTTGCGATACACCGCCACGATGATGCTCAGGGCGATGGCGGCTTCCGCCGCGGCCACGGCCATGATGAACAGGGTGATGACCTGGCCCACGGCCGGGTGCGGCGCCAGAAAGCGGTTGAAGGCCATGAAATTGATGCTGGCGGCGTTTAAAATCAGTTCCACCGAGATGAGAATGGCGATCAGGGAGCGCCGGGCCAGGACCCCGTAAAGGCCGATGACGAAGAGCACCAGGGCCAGGTAAAGGTAAGTCTGCAATTGGTTGAACAGCAACATCTCAAACCCTCGGGTTATGATGGTTTGCTGCGGCCGCCCCGGGCGGTGACGATGGCGCCCAGCATGGCTACCAGCAGCAGCAGGGAAACCAATTCAAAGATCAAGGCGTAATTGGTGAGCAGGTAATGGCCGATGGTGGTGACCGACCAGTCGGCGCTGCGTTCCGGGGCCGGGGTCCACTGGGTCCGCTTCAGCAGCAGCCCCAGGAAAACGAAGATGGCGCCCGCCCCCACCGCGGCCCCCAGGACCTTGGCCTTGTTCCGGGGCGGCGGCGGCAGATACAGGGGCTCGGACAGCATGATGGCAAAGCAGATGGCGATGCAGATAGCCCCGATATAGATGAGGATCTCCATCAAGGCGACGAAGGGGCTGTTGAGAAAGAGAAAAATGCCGGACACCCCGAACAGGGACAGGCACAGCCCCAGGACATTGTGGAAGATGTTCCGGGCTCCCACCGCAATGAGGGCGCCCACGATGGTGATGCCGATCACCATCACAAAGGCGGTGGTGGCCGCAGTTTGGGGAGAGAACAGGGCGCTGACGAAGTTCATTCTTTTTCCTCTTTGGCGGGGGCCTCTTGAGCCTCGGCGGCTTTTTTGGCTTCGGCGGCGGCCTTGGCCTTGGCCTTGGCTTCTTCCTCTTTGGCGGCTTTGGCGGCAGCTTCCGCAGCAATGGCCGCCTCGATCTCCGCCGCGGTGGGGATCGGGGTGACGGCCAGGTTGAGTGCTTGCTGGCGTTTCTGCAAGAGGACCAGATGGTCTAGGACGCAGTCTTCCCGGCGGTAGCCGGCCAGCCGGTAGTCCGTGGAAAACTCCAGGGCGTTCGTGGGACAGACCTCGACGCACAGCCCGCACAGGCTGCAATACTGATGCTCGTGGAGGTATCTGGTGGCCCTCTTTTGCTTCTCTCCCGGAAACTTCGTCCCTTCCACCGTGATCAGCTGGGAGGGGCACATGCGGGCGCACATTTCGCAGGCGATGCACTTGTGCGTCTTGGTTTCGGGATTGATGACGAACTGGGGATAGCCCCGATAGTTCGGGGACATCTGGAGCTTTTCCCGGGGGTACTGGACGGTGACGATGGGTTTGACAAAATAGCGGATGGTGACCGCCATGCCCGCCAGCAGACTCCAGAAACCCACCGCAATTTCTTTGCAATAACTCATCATCGCTACGCAACCCTTATGCCGGCAGCCAGCCGGCCCACCTCATCTGATTTTCAACACCAAGGCGGTTATCAGCAGATTGACAAAGGCCAATGGAATCAAGATCTTCCAGGCGAAGGTGACCAACTGGTCGAACCGCACCCGGGGGAAGGTCCAACGGAACCACATGATTAGGAAGATAATGGCGTAGACCTTGAGGAGAAACCAAATGACCCCGGGGAGAAAAGGCCCGCGCCAGCCGCCCAGAAACAGCACCGTGGCGATGGCCGAGACGATGAACATGTTGGTGTATTCCGCCAGGAAGAAGAGGGCGAAGCGCATCCCGCTATATTCGGTGTGGAAGCCGGCCACCAGCTCCGACTCCGCTTCCGGCAGGTCGAAGGGCGCCCGGTTGGTCTCGGCGGTGGCGCAAATTATATAGAGAGTGAAGGCCAGGGGCTGCACCGCCACGAACCAGTAACGGCTCTGGGCCGCCACAATGTCCGAGAGCTTGAAGGACCCCACCATCAGGATGACGCTCATGACGGTGATGAGCAGGGGGATTTCATAGGCGACGTTCTGGGCCACCGACCGGATGGCGCCGAACACCGCGTACTTGTTGTTGGAGGACCAGCCGGCCATCAGGATGGCCAGCACCGCCAGGGTGGAAAACCCCAGGATCAGGATGATGCCGACGTTCAGGTCCTTAATGATCCAGGTCTCGGAAAAGGGGATGACCAGGAAGGACAGCAGCACCGGCAGGAAGATGACGACGGGGGCCAGCCAATAAATGGGCTTGTCCACCTCTTCCGGGGTGATGAGCTCTTTGCCCATGAGCTTGACCGCATCGGCCACCGTCTGGATGGTGCCGTGCCAGCCCACCTCCATGGGACCGGGCCGGAGCTGCATGTGGGCCGAAACTTTGCGCTCCATCCAGATGAGAAACAGGGCGTTCACCGAGACCAGGGCGATGACCCCGATCAGGCCCACGATCATCCGGGCCCCTTCACTACCCAAAAAATACGCCATAAGTTCCATAGGTTGCGCTCGCACCTCTCCTTATCGGTCAATTTCCGGGATGACCACGTCGATGGAGCCCAGGATGGCCACCAGGTCGGCCACCAGGGTGTCCACCACGATGTCCGGGAAGAGGCTCATATTGGCGAAGGACGGGGTCCGGAGCTTGATCCGGTAAGGTTTTACATCGCCCTGACTGACGATGTAGATGCCGAATTCCCCCCTGGCGGTCTCCACCGCCTGGTAGACCTCGCCAGCCGGGGGCTTGATGCGTTTGGGCACCTTCTCCGCCATGATGGGACCGTCCGGGAGTTGATCACAGGCCTGCTCGATGATGCGCAGGCTTTGCTCCATCTCCGCCAGTCTCACCATATAGCGGTCATAAATATCGCCCCGGGTCCCGATGGGAATCTCGAAATCGAACCGGGGATAGGCGGAATAGGGTTCGCTCTTCCGGATATCGTAGCGGATGCCGCTGCCCCGGAGATTGGGGCCGGTGACCCCGTATTTGATGCATTGTTCCCGGCTGATGAGACCCACGTCCCGGGTCCGGTGGATAAAGATGACGTTCTTGGTCACCAGGTCGTCGTAGTCCTTCCAGCGGCTGCGCAGCCGTTTGACAAAGGCCCGGCAGCCGGCCACGAATTCGTCATCGATGTCGGTGGGCACGCCCCCGAAACGATAATAACAGTAGGTCAGGCGCGAGCCGGTGATCCGGTCCAGGAGGTCCAGGATATTTTCCCGGTCATCGAAGCAATAGAGAAAGGGGGTGAAGGCCCCCAGGTCCATGAGATAGGCGCCGAACCACAGCAGGTGGGAGGTGAGGCGGTTGAGTTCTGCGGTGATCACCCGGATGAACTCGGCCCGCTCCGGCGCCGTGATGCCCAGGAGCTTCTCCACCGCCATGCAGTAGGCCTGGTTGTAAGCCAGGGCGTGGAGGTAATCCACCCGGCCCATATTCGGCAGAAATTGCTGGTAATTGCGATTCTCCGCCATGTGCTCGTGGCCCCGGTGGCCGTACCCGATGACCGGCTCCGCCTTGGTGATGAACTCGCCGTCCATCTCCAAGAGCACCCGCAGGACCCCGTGGGTGCTGGGGTGTTGCGGACCCAGGTTCAGGGTGTAAGTCTTTTCTTCCAGTCCTAATAGCTCAATCATTGCCCTGGGATGCTCCAAAATCTTTCAGTAAGGGATGAAAATCGGCGTCTTCCGGCAGCAGAAGCCGCTTCAGGTTGGGGTGATTGAAAAAATGGATGCCGAACAGGTCGAAGACCTCCCGTTCATACCAGTCAGCCCCCGGATAGATATGGGAGATGGTGGGCATGCCCTTTTTCTTGCCGAGGACAACGTGCACCGCCGTGCGGCAGAGTTCGCCGAAACTGGCGAAGTGGTACACCAGGTCGAAGGACTCCACCAGGTCCACCGCGGTGCAGGACTCCAGGAAGCAGTCGGCCTCCAGCATGGCCTGGGCCACCGCCGGCATCTGGGCCGGCTGGGCTGCGGCCTCCAGGTGATAGCCGGTCTTGTCGTAGTCGCCCTCGGCCACCTTCTCCAGATTCAAGGAGGCCAGCGCTTTTTTCAGATTATCCTTTAACATCTCTGAACTTCCTGAGGCGGCCCCGTTGGGTGATTTTCTCCTCCAGGAGGAGAATGCCTTCAATCAAGGTCTCCGGCCGGGGCGGGCAGCCGGGAACGTAAACGTCCACCGGGATGATGAGGTCGGCGCCGGGGACAATGGCGTACTGGGTGGGGTAATAAAAGGGGCCCCCGGAAATGGCGCAGTTGCCCATGGCGATGACCCACTTGGGCGCGGGCATCTGCTCGTAGAGCCGCACCACCGCCGGGGCCATTTTCTTGGAGATGGTGCCGGCCACGATCATCAGGTCGGACTGCCGGGGAGAGGGACGGAAGACCCCGGCCCCGAACCGGTCCAGATCAAAACGGGCGGCGCCCGCGGCCATCATCTCAATGGCGCAGCAGGCCAGGCCGAAGGTGATGGGCCACAGGGAATTGGCCCGGGCCAGGTTGAGGGCCTCTTCCAGGACTCCCAGATGGATTAGGGGTTCACCTGTTTTCGTTTCCAACTGAATACTCCTCTGCACCAGGCATAGACGATGACCAGGGACAGGATGCCGATGAAGATGGTGATCTCGATGAAGTCCCGCCAGATATAGCCTTTGCCGTAGGCCAGCAAAACCGGGAAGAGAAAGAGGACGTCCACGTCGAAGGCCAGGAACAGCAGGGCGAAGAGATAATAGATCACCGCCACCTGAATCCAGGCGCTGCCGATGGTGGGCATGCCGCATTCATAGATGGCGTCCCGGGCGGCGCCGTAGCTGCGGGGGGCAATCAGTTTGGCGATGATCAGGGGACCCAGGGCGAACAGAGCCGCCGCCACCAGGTAGACAAGGACAAAGGAGAAATCGCTCAAGGCTTGCGGAATTTCCAACGCCCGACTCCTTGTGCTTTTTAGTACAACCTCGCTTTTTATACATCGGGGCGCAAAACATAGTCAAGGAGTTTTTTTCCCCATTCGGGGAAAATCTTTTTAAACATCAGTAACCATGGGCTCGGGCGAGGTTTTCCCGTATGGGAAAATTCGCACATATGCTGATTTTTCGGCGCATCTCAGGGCCAGATCATGGTACCATCAGTCCGTCGGTCCCGGCAGGGCATCCGTCGAACCGCAATGTCCCAACCTGTGGAAATCTTTTGAAGCTCAGGAGGCTGCGCTCCCATGACTGACTGGCAGGACCTGACCATGCCGGCTTTTGAGGCCCTGAAGCAAGAAACCCAAACGGTGATTCTGCCCCTGGGAGTGCTGGAGGAGCACGGCCCCCATCTACCCCTGGGCACGGACGCCTTCCACGCCCTGGAGGTGGTTAACCGGGTGGCAAAGCGGCGGCCGGTGTTGGTGGCCCCGCCGCTGTTTTACGGCATGTGCCGGTCCACCCGACACCATCCGGGCGCGGTGAGCATCTCCGGGGACTGCTTCCGGGCGTTGCTCCTGGATCTGGGCCGGGAATTTTACCGCCAGGGCTGCCGCAACCTGGTGTTCATCAGCGGCCACGCCGGCGGCACCCATATCAGCGCGGTGGTGGAAACCGCCGAACGATTGCTGGCCGAGTTGCCCGAGGCCAGGATCGCGGTGGTCAATCTCCTGGAAGTGCTCAGGGAGGTGGTGGCGGATAAACCGGAACTGGTTCGCACCCGGGGGGATTCCCATGCCGGGGAGGTGGAGACGGCCATCATGCTGGCCGCTTATCCCCACCTGGTCCGGGGTTCCGCCCCGGAGGAATGGCCCGGTTTTCCCAAATACGTCCTGGTGAGGGATAAACGGCGCTACTGGCCCGGGGGCGTCTGGGGCAATCCGGGGGCGGCCAGCGCAGCCCAGGGGGAGACGATGCTGGAGGCCGAGGCCGACCGTTTAGGCAGTATTATCAATATGTTGGAAGAGATGACGGTCCTTTAGGTTTTTTCCTTGACTTTACCCTGACAATCTAGAATTATATAAAAGATAATAGGACACGGACGAGAAAGGGAATATCTTTAATGATCGCGGAAACCATTGAACATATTGCCGACCGAGTACTCGCCTACGAAGAAACCGATCTCACCGCCCTCCTCAATCATTTTAAGACACGCATGGAACAGTTTGAACCAGGTCCCGCCTGGGAAAGGGCGGTGATTGCTTACTTTCTGATTAACGGCGTCAGGGTCAAAAACGCCCTCAAGCTGGGCAAACTGAACAGCCGGGAGTTAACCCCGGGAAGCCGTCCGGCTTTGCGTCTGGTAAAATAGGCGACAAACTCTTTCTCCCCCCATCATCTCCTCGCTTCCCTGCCATCCGGCGGCAAGGGGGGGAGCACTTTCGATTTTTTCGTTGACCTGCTCCCCGTAACCGCTCCGGACGCTCCCAGGCCCAAGGCCTGAAGTTCAGGCTGTCCAGCCCCGGAGCACTCTTCTCGCCCGGTCCACGTAACCGGGCAGGGCTTTTTGGGTTGCCGGGCCGATCCCTTCACGAAATTCAAAGGGATTTTCCACTTCCAGGGCCAGGATGCGCAAGTCCCGGGGAAATTCCAGTCCCAGACTTTCCGCCTGCCGCAGGGTCTCCAGTAAGCCCAGGGGGTGGGTCGAGGGGGCCGCCGCCTTCTGAAAGTCATCCCGGCATAACTCTAAAACCGTGCCCGGCGGGGTGGAGCCGGTGAAGATGGCATTAAGGAGCAGGACCTGGTCGTAGCTTTCCAGGAGATCCAGCAGGACCAGTCCCGTGGCGGTGGCCTCCACGATGTCCACGGTTTCCTGAAATTCCTCCCGCAAGAGGCGGGCCGCAAGGAACCCGGCCCCGTCAGCCCCCAGGATGTCGTTACTGAGGGCCAGAAGGAGGCAGCGTGGCGGTATCCGATGCATCTGTGGAGGTCCCTTCCCCCTTGCCGGAAGTCTCGTCAGTCAGGCCGCCCCGGGCCTCTGGCGCTGGTTGCAACCGGCATGCCCCGGCTGATCGGAAAAAATCCCGCTCTCACCGGGGGAAACTCCCCCTCTGGCACTTCAGGCCCCGGCTCAGGTCGGCGCCGGCCGGGTCCAGATCGATGGGGGCGCGGGCCGGGTCCGGCCGTCTGGTGACCCTGAACTTACTCATCAGCCACAATGTCTGGCGGCCTGGCGGCGGGTGGCCGGTCACCGGCATCCCAGCCCTTGAATCTATTCAAAAATTTATCTGATGCAAGATTTGTTCCCGGAAGGATTGATCCAGCCGGGACCTGTACCTATCCAGGGGGGCGTAAGTTCCCGAAACCATGAGCAGCCGTCGCTGGCGTCGGCCCCGCCGACAGGCGCGGCCAAAGGCGCGAGTCAACTCTCGCCGGATTTACTGGATCCCGGTCTGAGGGAGATTTCTCCATCAACTGGGGGATAACTCCCCAGGTTACCGAGGAAATCTTTTGGGACCGGCGGCGGCCCCCAAATTTTGAAGAAATTCGATCCGCTAAGCCTGAGGAGGTGCTTCACAGTCTCAGGCATTGCCGGCAGGGAGTGGCCAGGCGGCCGGTGAAAAAAGTCCGCCGGAAGTGCACATAAGCCTGCCGGCGCCAGATATCCCCCAACTCTTGTTCCAGCAGGTTGCCAAAGACCAGGGGTTGGTAGGGCAGTTCCCCCTCCCGTCCCATATAGGTCGCCCGGGACACCGGCAGGTTGGTGAAGACGCAGGGGGAAACGCCGCCGTCGGCCGTCAGGTAGAACGCCTGGTGGGCGTGTTCGGGACAGAGCAAGGCCCCCTTGCCAGGAGGATTCAGGCGGTACTGGACCGTCACCCCCAGGCGGGCGGCGGCCGCCGCCACCTGGGCCAATCGGGCCTGGAGCTCGTCATCTGCCGACAGCCCCGCGCTCAGGAGGCGCTCGTCGGCCAGTTCCCGGCTGGGCACGAAGTCCAGGGTGCTGATGACCACCTGGTTAACCCCCAACCCCGGCAGGATGTGGGGCAGCTTCTCCAGGTCGGGCAGGCCGGAGTTGAGGAGCAGGTAGGCGAGATGAATCTGGGGGGTGGCGGCGCCGGCCTGCTCCTTGAGCCGGTTCAACTCTTGGATGCACGCCACAATCTTGCGGAAACTGGTGCCCGGCCGAACCCGGTCGTGATGTTCCCCCCAGCCGGCCAGGGAGAAGGCGATGAAGTCCATTCCCGACGCCAACGCCTGCCGGAGTTTTCCCTCATCCAGGAGCATCCCGTTGGTGGTGGTTCCCACCTGGCAGCCGGCTTGCCGGGCCAGCGCCGCCAGGCTGAAAAAATCGGGGTGCAAAAACGGCTCCCCCCAGCCCTGGAGATGGACCAGACGGGTTTTTTTCATCGCCGGCCAAAGGCGCCGGAAGGCCGCCAGGGAGAGCAACCGGTCCTGCCAGGCCTCCCGGTAGATCGTATGCGGGCAATAGACGCAGGCGGCGTTGCACCGGGTGGTCACCTCCACCTGAATCCAGGCGGTCCGGGGGATGGACCAGGAGCTAAAATCAAACCGGGGCAGCTTCATGAACGGTTTTTGGAAATAATGCGGCCCTGGAGGTCAGCCGCAATTTACCAGCACAGGGTCTGGCGGACCCGGGCCGGCCGGTCCCGGTTCTGTCAGTTTCTGCGGGCCGCGTCCTGGCGGCGGCTCAGTCCGGACAGGCGGCCTCCCGGTCTCCCGGGACCGGATAAACCCCCAGATGGGCCAGCAGGTTCAAAAGGATGCGGGCGGTGGCCCCCCAGACCACCTCCTGGCCGTTGTGCCAGTAACACACCCGGGTGGTGCGGCCCTGGAAAACATAAGGGCCGGAACTCCAGCGCTCCGGCGGGAAAAACTCCGCCAGGGCCAGGGTCAGCAGGCGCTTGACTTCCCGCGGATTGGGCCGGAATTCGTAGGGATGGGGGATAAGACCCACAAAGGGGGTGATGCAATAACCCGTAATGGTGTCCACCTGGGGAAGGGCGCCCAGCACCTCCACCGCCCCGGGGTCCAACCCGATTTCTTCCTCACTTTCCCGCAGGGCGGTGCCCAGGAGGTTAGGGTCCTGCGGGTCCCGGACGCCGCCGGGAAAGGCGATCTGGCCCCGGTGGTCCTTGACCGCCAGGGTGCGCTGGGTGAACAGCACCTGAAGCTCCTCATCCTGAAGAAACAGGGGCGCCAGCACCCCGGCCGGCACCAGGTCCCGGGCCCCGAACAAGGGGTCCGGGTCCTGGGATAAATGCTCCTTCAGCCGGGCCAGCAGGGGAGAAACCATATCCCTTTTTACCACGGGAGCGGCTTTCTGGCAACCGGAGAGACGGCGAGACGCCGGCCGCGGCGGCAACCGCGCCGAACCCATTTGACAAGCGGAACGGTGAACCTTATGTTTATCAAAACAGGTTCATGGGTTATGGTATTTCAAAGATGCTACCCTAAGATACCAGCAGGAACCCCAATACTACGGAGTCATGCAAAGGGAGAGACCGAATCATGAAAGTCCAGGAATATATGCTCCAGGCATTGAAAGACGCGGTCCAGATGGAGATCGAAGGCCGCCAGTTCTATCTGGAGGCCGCCAAAAAAGTGAAGAGCCCCGGGGTGCGGGATATCATGGAGTATCTGGCGGAGTCGGAAAAATACCATATCGAAAAATTTAACGAGGTCTACCGAAGCCTGGAAAAGGCCCCGGGCTGGACCGAGACCATGGCCGCCTTCAACCCGCCCAAACACGAACCTTTTGTCTGCGTCCTGGCCATGACCAAGGACGAACAGGGGGCCGGCGGCGAAGACGACCTCCAGGCCTTGAAGACCGGCATCAAGATGGAGGAGTGCTCCATCGACTATTACACCAAGCTGGCCCGGGAAACCACCAATCCTTTGGCCCGGCGCTTTTTCATGAGTGTGGCCCACGAAGAGCGGGGCCACTTCCTGACCCTGATGGACATGCACAACTACCTGAGCCTGCCGGAAGACTGGTTCTATGTCACCCAGATGGGCCATGTGGATGGGGCCTGAATAAATAATGGAACTGATCGTGGTGGGGTCCGGCACCGGGGTGCCCTCTCTGCGGCGGGGGTCGCCGTGTCTGGCGGTCAAAACCGGGGGGCGCCTTCTGGTCCTGGACCTGGGCTCCGGCAGCCTCCGGGCCTTACTCGGCCTGGGCCTCAATTTCTCCGCCATCGACGTCCTGGCCCTGACCCACCTGCACCCGGACCACGTGGGCGACCTCATCCCCTTTCTGTTTGCCACCCGCTACTCCCTGGGCTACACCCGCCGGGGACCCTTCCTGCTCCTGGCCGCCCGGGGGTTTGCCCGGTTTCACCAGGGGCTGAACGAGGTTTTTGCGGGGTGGGTGGAGCCGCCCCCCGGACTCCTGGACCTCAGAGAGCTGGCCCCCGACGCCCCGGATGAAGTGCGGCTGGAGAACCTGGTGATCAAAAGCGCCCCCACCAATCACACCGACGGGAGCCTGGCCTACCGGGTGGAGGCCAAGGGCCGTTCCCTGGTCTATTCCGGGGATACGGCGGAGAGCGACTCCCTGGTGGACCTGGCCCGGGGAGCGGATCTCCTGGTGCTGGAGGCCGCCAACCCCCTCAAGGTCCCGGGGCACCTTACCCCCCGGGAAGCCGGGCGTCTGGCGGCCCGGGCCGGAGTGAACCGGCTGCTCCTGAACCATTTCTATCCCCCCTGCGATGAGGTGGACGTGGCGGCCCTGGCGGCCCAGGAATTCTCCGGGGAGGTCCGGCGGGCCGAAGACGGCCTGACCCTCACCGTCTGAGAGGGAGAT
>Ga0172375_10006879_pt1 | contig 15778 bp, 14 predicted proteins | sample LakKiv1m_FD_114537 | JGI IMG/M metagenome (GOLD analysis project Ga0172375, IMG submission 114537) | Freshwater microbial communities from Kabuno Bay, South-Kivu, Congo - kab_092012_11.1m | ecosystem: Environmental > Aquatic > Freshwater > Lake | place: Democratic Republic of the Congo...
CCGCGCTCGGCCAATGGCCCTTCACTTTTTTAGCGGCATCTCGGTGACGATCTTGATGCCTCGGGCCTTGCCCTGCTCGATGATGGCCGGGTCGATCTTGGCGTCGGTGATGATGACGTGACTCGAGGAGATGGGCGCGTAGGTGATGAAGGATCGCTTCTTGAATTTCTGGGAGTCGGCCAGGATGTACTTGATGTCGGAATGGGCGCTCGCGAGTTCGTCGAGATTGCCCGTCTCAACGTCGAAGACCATGAGGCCCGCGTTCACGTCGATGGCGTCCACGCCGAGGAAGCACTTGTTGAAATGCACGTTGACGAGCATCTTCTCGCTCAGGAAACCGGCGACGTCCCGGCGATGCGGACGGTACTCGCCGCCGATGAGCACGACCTTCGTGTAGGGGGCGAGGAGCTCGGCGTTTATCACCGAGTTCGTCGTGATGAGGACCTTGGAGAGGCCGCCCTCCCGGATGCGCGCGGCGAGATGCCTGGAGAACTGGGCCACCGTTGTGCCGCCCGATATGAAGATGATGTCCCCGTCCTCGACGAGTCGGCTCGCGAAGGCGCCGATGCTGCTCTTCAGCTCCGCGTTCTCCCCCACGAGGCGATCGTACTGGTAGTCGGCCTTGGCCGGGCTCTCCGGGATGGAATGGATGCCGCCGAAGCCGCGGATCACCTTGCCCTTCATGTCCAGGTCGACGCAGAGCCTCCGCGCCGTCGACTCCGAGATGCCGAAGCGCTTCACTATGTCGGCTATCGTGAGGTTGCCCTGCCGCTTCAGGACGTCGAGGATCTCCTCTTCCCGCGAGGCGACCTTGCCCATTATCTCCCCCTGTTGACGCGCTTCCCGATGCCGCCCATGGACGCTCGCCGATGACGCGACGAGTATAGGATTTCTCGGGCGCTTTGCCAAGCGCGCCCGATCCCGCGCTCCCGCCCCGCAGCCCCGGCCGGAGGCGGGGTCACTTGATCGACCCGGCGTTGACGCCCTCGACGAGGTACTTCTGGAAGAACAGGTACATGATGATCGCCGGGACGGTGGCGATGGTCAGGCCCGCCATCTGGTAAGGCGGGTCGCTCTGGTACCTGCTCACGAGCGCGCTCAGCGCCACGACGACCGTCTGCGACTCCTTCTTGGTGAGGAGGACGAGGGGCGTGAGGAAGTCGTTCCAGGTGCGGAGGAAGACGAAGGTCGCGTTGACCGCTATCGCCGGCTTGCCCATCGGATAGATGACGTTCCTGACGATACCTATGAAGCCGCAGCCGTCGAGGACGGCCGCCTCGCAGATCTCGTCCGGTATGCCCTTGAAGTAGGCCGCCAGCAGCATGATGGTCGAGGGCATGCTCGCGGCGAGGTAGCATATGATCACCGCGTAGGGCGTGTTGATCAGGCCCAGCTTGGAGTAGAGGAAATACAGGGGGATGATGGTGACCTGGTTGGGCATGAACATGCTGAAGACGATGACCAGGTAGATGGCCTCGCTGCCCCTGAAGGGCCGCTTCGCAAAGACGTAGGAGGCTACGATGCCGAGGAGGGCCGTGAGCAGGACCGAGCAGGCCGAGATGAAGAGGGAGTTCAGCAGGTTGACCTGTATCCTGAACTGGCTGATCATCGTCGCGAAATTCGACCAATCGAAGCGCTCGGGGAGCTTGAAGTCGTTCTTATAGTATTCCGGCGTCGACTTGAAGGCGTTTGCGAACATGTAGTAGAAGGGAAAGACGAAAGTCGCCGCCAGGACCGCGAATACCAGGAAGATTGCCACGGCGCTGGGCCTGATCCTCTTTAAGCCCTTCATGACTCACTCGCTCCAGTCGTTCGCGCGCGCGGAGATCTTGCGCTGGACGAGGGTCAGGAGGCAGACGATGGCGAGGAGGATCACGGCGAGCGCGCAGGCCTCGCCGAGGGCCGAACCCTCGCGGAAGGCCTTCTCGTAGACGAGGAAGTCCAGGGTCGTCGTGTCGTAGCCGGGCCCGCCGTTCGTGATCGAGTAGATGAAGGGGAAGAGGCCCGTGAAGGTCCAGGCCACCGAGTAGATGAACGAGTATTCGATCACCCTCCCGATCATTGGCAGCATGATGTAGAAGGTCCGCTGGAAGAAATTCGCGCCGTCGATCTTCGCGGCCTCGAAGACCGAGGGGCTGATGGCCGACATGCCGCCCAGCATGAGGACGCCCTGCCAGCCGATGTTGATCCAGACCAGGGCCAGGATCACGACGCCGATGGCCGTCCAGCGGTTGCCCAGCCACTGGATCGCGAAGCGCTGCAGGCCGATCGACCTGAGCGCCGCGTTCACCGGACCGCCGTACGAGAAGAAGATGGCGAAGAGGTAGCCGATGATGACGGCGGAGACGATCTGCGGAAGGTAGTAGAGGGATCGGAAGAAGCGCCAGCCGGGGGTCTTCTCGTAGAGGAGGGTGGAGACGACGAGCCCCACGAGGACCTGGATCGGCACGTTGATGAACATGATGAAGCAATTGCCCAGGGTCAGCCAGAAGTAGCTCTTGTGGAAGATCCTCGCGTAGTTCTTCAATCCGATGAAGTCCTGGCGGAAGAGGCCGTCCCAATTGGTGAGGCTCTTGTAGATCACGTCGCCCAGGGGGTAGGCCCGGAAAGCCAGGAAGACGAGGATCACCGGCGCCAGGCCGAGCAGCGAGATGAAGAGCTCTTTCCGTTTCCTATCCGTCATCGCGGAGTCCTCGCGGGTTTAAAGTGGCGCGCCCCGGCTTTATCGAGGCGCGCCGCCGAGAAAAGCCCATTATTGATGGTCTTTGACGAGCTGGTCCATCTGTTTGGCGAAATCTTGGGGGGAGAGCTTCCCGCTCACGATGTTCGCGAAGAACTTGGTCATCTCGTTGTAGACGTAGTCGGGGATGGAATTGTCGATCCAGAAAGTGGCGTTCTTGGAAAGGGCGAAGATCTTTTGACGGAAGGGATCGCCGCCCCAGCCGAGCTCGTCCAGGGTCACGTCGTTGCGCAGCGGGAAGGTTGTCACGGATTTCGTGAGCCGGATGAAAGCGGGCTTCGAGCAGAGGAAGGACACGAACTTGACCGCCCAGTCCCGGTTCTTCGTGTAGTTGCCGATCGCCAGGCAGTTGCCGGGGCCGCCGATGATCGAAGCTTTGACCTTGGGATTGGCGCTCATGCTCGGCAATGGCAGGTAACCGAATTTGTCCGCTCCGAGGGCCGCCTCGAAGGCCTTGGCGTTGTTCACCCCGCCCACCGTCACGGCGTATTGCCCGTTCGAAAACTTGGCGGCGTAGTCGACGGAGGTGGCGGCGTCCACGTTGGTGAGCCCGTCGCCGTACAGCGATTGCATGTAAGCGAGGAAATTGATGAAGCCCTTGTCGTCGGCGAAGCTGGCCGTGCCGTTCGAGTCGGCGACGAGCCGCTCGTAGCCCGACTCCTCGACCCACCAGAAGATCGTCGCGTAGTGCATGATGCGCGCCTTGGAGGCGTCGAAGCCGAAGGGCACGAGGCCGGTCGCGGCCTTGATTTTCTTCAGCGCCGCGCGGAAGTCCTCCGTGGTCTTGGGCGGATTCTTGTCCCAGTCCATGCCGGCGGACTTCACGATGGCCTTGTTGTAAACGAGGCCGGCGTAGTTGTTGCCGATGGGGTAGGCGAGGATGCTGCCGTTGGGCTGGAAGTTGTAGGTGACGGCGTCCCATCCCGAGATGTCCTTCCTGTCCGCGGCGGGTATGTAGCTATTCAGGGGCAGGAGGATATCCTTGAGCGGGAAGAGATAGGAGCCCGTCCAAAGCTCGATGACATCGGGGCCGTTCTTGGCTATCGCCGCGGCCTTGAACTTCGCTATCGTCTCCGCGCTCACCTCGATTGGAGTCATGTCGACCTTGACTCCGGGATTCTGGGCTTCGAAATCCTGGATGATCTTGGTGATGGCCCAGTCGCTCTGAGGCTTCTTGGCCTCCTCGGCGTTGTAGAAGGCGCTTCCGGCCCAGAAGGTCAAGGTCACCGGCTTCGAGCCCGCCTGCGCGGCGAGCGTGAATGACGATGCGATGAGGAAAAGCGCCAGTACGCAACTAAACATCTTCCGTCTCATATCAAACCTCCTTCTTGGGATAGATCGACGGTAATGCCTGATGTTGCCATTGTCAAGCTAGTAAATGAATAAAAAAGGCATAAAATGACATAAACGGTCACAACAAGCCAGGAAAGTCGGTTTTTTAAGAATAATTGGTTGACATTGTGAATGAATTATGCAATAAAGGTCCAATGAGCGGAATGAAACGGCGCGATGTCCTGGCATACGCGGGCAACATCGCCCAGGTCGCGGGTATCACGGAGAAATGCCTCCTCCGGGGAAAGGCCGCGGGCCTGACCGCGTACGAGGTCAGGACGGGCTCGGGGCTGGAGTTCAACCTCCTTCCCGACAAGTGCCTCGATATCCTCGACCTCCGCTACAAGGGCTGGAACATCGGCTTCCTCGCCAAGAATGGAGTCGTCGGCCCCGCCTTCGGATATCCCATCGAGAACGAGTTCGATGTCTATTGGAGCGCGGGCATGCTCTGCACCTGCGGCCTCCAGAACATCGGCACGGACTGCAGGGAGGCGGATGGCCGCTACCATCCCCTCCACGGCAGGATCGGCATGACTCCGGCCGAGCAATGCTCGGCTCAGGCGAGGTGGGAAGGCGACCGCTACTTGATCGAGGCGAAGGCCGTCATACGCGAAAGCGTCATGGGCAAGCACAGCCTCTGCCTGGAGCGGATGGTCAGGACCTCCCTGGGATCGAGCGAGATCACGATCGTCGACGCGGTCGTGAACGACGAGGCGAGCGCGGCGGCGTACATGCTCCTCTATCACTTCAACTTCGGCTATCCCTTCCTCGGCCCCGGGGCCAAGCTCGGCATCCCCCGGTCGGATCCGGAGGTCGAGCCCAGGAACGAGGACGCGAGGCGGGGCCTCGCCGAGTGGGATAGGCTCGGCGAGCCGGTCGCCGAGAAGCCCGAGGAGGTCTTCTTCCACCGTCCCCGGCCCGACGAAGACGGCATCGTGAGAGTCAAACTCGAGAACGGCGAGCTAGGGATAGGCGCCTCGATCGCCTACGAGGCCTCGATGCTCCCCGTCTTCGCCGAATGGAAGTCCATGCGGGCCGGCGAGTACGCCCTCGGCCTGGAGCCCGGCACCTCGACCCTCCGCGGGCGCGTGCTCGAGGAGGCGGATGGGGGGCTCTTTTCCCTCGGCCCCTTCGAGCGCCACGAGAGAAAGCTGGTCCTGTTCTTCTACGAGCTATAGACGCGGCGCGCCACCGCGCGCGGCAAAGGAGAATCGATAATGGAACTCGAACGACCCCGCCTCGGCCTCCTCGGCCTCATCACCGATGGCTACGAGCCCACCTTCCCCGGCATCACCGCGCGGCAGGAAGCTTACGCCCGCGAAATCGTCGAAGCATGCAAGGATTTCGCCGACCTCCGCTTCCCGGGCGCGGCCAAGAACCGCAAGGAGATCGAGGCCACGGTCGAATCCTTCAACGCGCAGAAGCTCGACGGCATCCTCATCGTCCTCCTCGCCTACTCGCAGGGCGCTTGGCTTCTCAGGGCCCTGCAGGACAACAGGCTCCCCATCGCCCTCGCCATAGTCCAGCCCGACCAGGAGGTCAAGACGGACTGGGTGGAGCTCAACCTCACGGTGAACCAGGGCGTCCACGGGGCCCAGGACAACGCCAACATGATCGCGCGGATGGGCTTCCCCTGCCAGTACTTCGCCGGCAACCGCCGCGAAAAGCCCTTCCTCGCCTTCGTGGAGGACTTCGCGAGGGCCTCCCTGGTCCATCGGAAGCTCCGCGAGCTGCGCGTCGCCATCTTCGGCCGCATGGGCGGGATGGGAGACATCCTCACCGACGACATGGCCTTCCTCGCGAAGATCGGCCCCGAGTTTGTCCACCAAGACCTGGGCTCCGTCGTCGCGGCGATGTCGAAGCTGGAGAAGGCGGAGATCGAGGCGAGCATGGCGCGCGATCGCGAGGCCTTCGAGATGGATCCCAAGCTCTCGAAGGAGAGCCACGCCGAGGCGACGAGGATATACCTCGGCTTCAAGAAGCAGCTCGAGGGAGGCGGCTTCGGCGCCTTCACCGCCCATTTCGACAACTTCGGGGCCGACGGACGCTTCAAGCAGCTGCCCCTCATGGGCGCTTCGCACCTCATGGCCGAGGGCTACGGCTACGCGGCCGAGGGCGACTCAGTCTGCGCCTCGATGGTCTACGCCGCCCAGCAGCTGGGCGCTGGCGGCGGCAACTTCACTGAGATGTACACGATGGACTTCGCGTTGGGCGCCATCATCTTCTGCCACGCGGGCGAGGGCAACTGGGCGACCTGCCGCAGGGATCGGAAGCCCCGTCTCATCGACCGCTTCCTCGGCGAGGGCGGGCTCGCGAATCCCCCCACCCCGATCTTCACGCCGCAATACGGCAGGGCGACCCTCGTCTCCATGGTCAGCCTCCCCGGCTCCTCCTTCAAGCTCGTCGTCGCCAAGGGCGAGATACTCGCCAAAACGGACATGGCCAAGTGCGAGATGCCCTACATCTTCTTCAAGCCCGACTCAGGGGTAGAGAGCTGCGTGAGGGGATGGGTCTCGCAAGGAGGCACGCACCACGAGGTCATCAGCCTCGGAGACGTAGCCGCGCGATGGAAAATGCTCTGCACGATGTGGGGCGCCGAGTACGTCGAAGTGTAGGAGGCTGCCATGGCGACAACGCACGGGGAGTTCAAGATCCAATCAGACAGAAGACCCACTTTCCATGACGTGACGGAGGAGGTCGAATCGCTCGTCCGGGGCTCGGGTTTCAAGGACGGGATCGTCCTCGTCTACTCCCAGCACACCACCTGCAGCGTATTCGTCCAGGAGCAGTCCGACGACGTCGACTACTGGGGGGAGCAGTTCATCCTCCAGGATACGGTCGACGTCCTCGAGAAGATCATCCCGACCTGCAGGAAGGCGGGCCAGTACCGCCATCCGGGGCCCAAGCATATCGAACGGGCCGTCGGGGAGCGGGGCGAGGAGGCCTTCTGGAGCCTCAACACCGACGCGCACCTCCGGTCCGTCCTCCTCGGGCGCTCGGCGAGCATCCCCCTCGTGGAGGGCGCGATGCAGCTCGGAGAGTTCGGCAGGATCTACTTCGCGGACTTCGACCAGGTCCGGGCCAGAGAGCGGACCGTCCGCGTCCAGATCGTGGGTTGAGGGGATGACATCCGTTATGGCCGATACGCTTCGAGCGGCGCCGGGCCGCGGGGCCTCCGCATGATACTCACCTTCGACATAGGCACGACCGCGGTCAAGGCCTCGCTTTTCGACGAGTCCCTCGCGGCCCTGGCGAGCGCCTCGGTGGAGTACGGGCTCGTGACCGAGAAGAGCCTCGAGGTCGAGCTCGATCCGGAGACCTATTGGGCGGGGATGAAGAGCTGCGTCGCGCGGCTCCTCGAGTCCAGGCCCGAGGCGCGGGACGCCGTTCGGGGCATCGGGATCACGACGCAGGGCGAGACCCTCATCCCCGTCGACGGGGAGGGGCGGGCGCTCCGGAGGGCCATCGTCTGGCTCGACGGGAGGGCCGTCGAGGAGAGCGCGAGGATCCGCTCGATCTTCGGCGAGGCCGAGTTCTACGCGAAGACGGGCATCCCCGACTGCAACGGCCTCTGCCCCGTGAGCAAGCTCCTCTGGCTCAAGGACCGGGAGAGCGAGCTCTATCGCGCAACGCGCAAGTTCCTCCTTCTCGAGGACTACGTCATTTTCCGCCTCACCGGCCGCTTCGTCACGGAGAAATCCCTGCTCTCGACGACCGGCTACTTCGACATCGCCGAAGACCGGCTTTGGGGCGACATGTTCGCCCGCATCGGCGTCGACGGCGGCAAAATCCCCGAGACCCTGGAATGCGGCAGCGTCGCGGGGACGATCCTCCCCGAGGTGGCGGAGGAGCTCGGCCTCGGCCCGGGCGCCGCCGTCGTCACCTGCGCCATGGACCAGACCGCGGGGGCCGTGGGAGCCGGCAATATCGAGGCCGGCTGCATGGCCGAGACCACGGGCACGGCCCTGAGCATCGCGGTGAGCTGCCGGAGCCCGGACCTGCGGCACCCGAGCCGGCTCACGGTCTACCGCCACGCCTTCCAGGGAGGCTATCTCTACATGCCCATCTGCATGACGGCGGGCATCGCGCTCAAGTGGTTCAAGGACGAGTTCTGCCCCGACTTGATCGCCGAGGCAGCTTCCAAGGGCGTCTCGGTCTACGACCTCATGGGCGAGGAGGCGGGGACGGCGGCGGCCGGCTCGGGCGGCCTCCTCCTCCTGCCCTATCTCGCCGGCGTCACGCAGCCCGACAACAACCCGGCCGCCAAGGGCGTCTTCTTCGGAGTCGGCCTCGACACCAAGCGGAGGCACTTCATCAGGGCCATCTTCGAGTCGGTGGCCTTCATGCTCAGGGAGAATCTCGAGCTGGTGGAATCCGTCACGGGGCAGCGCGTGGAGACGATCCGCTCGCTGGGGGGAGGCTCGAAGAGCGGGCTCTGGTCCCAGATCAAGGCCGACGCGACGGGGAAGACCATCACGACCATGGCCGAGTCTGAATGCGCCTCGCTCGGCGCGGCGATCCTCGTGGCGGTCGCCCTCGGCCTCTACCCATCGCTCGCGGCCGCGGCCAGGGTCTCGAACGGGGCGAAGGCTTCCTACTCGCCCAACCCTGAGGCGCATGCCGCCTACGGCGGCGGCTACGCTCGCTACAAGAAACTCTACGCGCGGGTCAAGGACCTTTTCTAGGCAAGGCAGGGGGAATCGATGGAGTACAAGACAGAAGGCGACGCCGCTGACTTTGAGGATTTCGCGCGCTTCATGGGGAACCTCCGGGCGCTCGGGCGGCGGAGCCCCGCGGGGCTGGAGGGACGCTTTGCCGAAGGGAGCGAGGCCTTCGTGGCCCGCTGTCCCGGCCGCCTCGACCTCATGGGCGGGAACGACGACTATACCGGCGGCCTCGTCTTCGAGGCGACGATCAAGGAAGCCGTCATCGTGGCGGTCGTCCCAAGGGCCGATCGAAAGGTCCTCTTCTACAACCCGGCGGTGGCCGCCCTGGGCTGGGAGGCGAAAGTGGAGTTCTCGATCGACGACCTCCTCGACGGCGGGAAACCCAGGCCCACGACCTGGGTGAGGGCCTTCTGCGAGGGCGAGGGCGGTCGCAGATCCTGGTGCGCCTACATCTTGGGCGACTTCTACTATCTCCTGAAAAACTTCCCGGACGCCGTCCGGCGCGGCTTCGATCTCTACATGGAGTCCGACATCCCCCTGGGCAAGGGGGTCTCCTCCTCCGCCGCCATCGAAGTCGGTCCCATGAAGGCCATGGCCGCGTCGTACGGCATCGAAGCCCGCGGAGTGGAGCTGGCCCTCTGGACCCAGTGGGTCGAGATCGCCCTGACCGGCGCGGCCTGCGGCGTCATGGACCAGCTCGCCGTGGCGATGGGCGGGGAGTCCAGCTTCATCCCCATGCTCTGTCAGCCCTGCGAGCCGCTGGCCCCGGTCGTCCTGCCCGCCAACCTCCGGGTATGGGGCATCGACTCGGGCGTCCGCCACTCGGTGGCCGGCATCGAGTACGAGGCCGCGCGGGCGGCGGCCTTCATGGGCTACGCCTTCCTCTGCGACATCGAGGGTCTCGCCGCGAGCCTCGACGAGTCGGGCATCGTGCCCCGCTACGTCGATCCGCGCTGGGACGGCTACCTGGCCAGGCTCTCGCCCTCGCTCTTCAAGGAGCGCTACGAGGCCCGGCTCCCGAAGAGCCTCAGGGGCGGCGATTTCCTGGCCTCCCATCCCCTCCATCTCGACCCCCACACCCGGGTCCTCCCGGAGATCGACTATCCGGTCCTGGGAGCGACGCGTTATGCGGTTGAGGAGAACTGGCGCGTCAGCCTCTTCTACGAGATCACCGCGGGCAACTCGGGGGGGGCGGGGCCGGGCGCCGCCAAGGCCCTGGGCGAGCTCATGTACGCCGCCCATCTCGGATACACGGACTGCGGCCTCGCCTCCGACGCCACCGACCTCCTCGTGCGGCTCGCCAGGAGGGAGGCCCCCCACGGCGTCCTGGGCGCCAAGATCACGGGAGGAGGGGCGGGCGGGACGGTCGCCTTCCTCGGCTACGCGGGCGCCGAGGCCGAGGAGGCCATCCGGCGGATAGCGGCGGACTACCGGGGGGAAAGCGGGCTCGAGCCCTATCTCTTCGACGGGTCCTCGCCGGGAGCCGACGCCTTCGGAGTGTTCAAGGCGCGCCTTTGAGCCGCTTTTCGGCCTTTAGGGCGGGCTATCACCCTCCTGTCGCCCACGTTGCGCGACATCATGCCGACCGATCCATCCGCGAAGGAAGCGAGCGATGAGCAAGCGACGAATACGGGTTCCCTTCTTCGAGACGGGAGTCAAGAACTACCTCTTCGGCGACGACGTGCTCGATCTGGCCAAGGCCGCGGACGCGGCGGCCGAGGAGAACGACGTCGACGTCCTCTTCATCGCGCCGTACACGGAGATCCGCAGGGTAAGCGAGGCCTGCCCGCACATCGTTGTCCTGGCGCCCTACATGGATACGCTCAGGCCGGGGCGCGGCCTGGCCGACGTATTGCCCGAGGCGCTCAAGGCAGCCGGCGCCGAGGGCGTGGTCATCAACCACTGCGAGCGGCCCATGACGCTGTCGGCTATCAGGAAGACGATCGAGCGGGCCGACGAGCTCGACATGCTCTCCTTTGTCTGCGCCGACACGGTCGCGGAGGCCAGGGCCTTGGCCGAGCTGCATCCGGACATCCTGAACCCGGAGCCCTCCGAGCTCATCGGGAGCGGGGTGGCCAGCGACATGGGCTACATACTGGAAACGCTCCGCGCGATCAAGGCAATCGATCCCGGCATCATGGTGGAGCAGGCGGCGGGGATCACGACCGCCCAGCAAGTCTACGACACGATCATGGCCGGCTCCGAGGCCGCGGGCGCGGCCAGCGGCATCGTCAATGCCGCGGACCCCAGGGCCCTCCTCTTCGAGATGGTGAGCCAGGTGAGGAGGGCGCGCGAGGATCTGATCAAGCAGGGCCGCCTGGCGGCGGCGAAATCGACTCGAGGAGGTCGTTGAGCATGGTATACAGAGAAGCGTTCGAGCTCGTATCCAACGAGAAGATGCCGACCTTCCACGACGTCACCGAGATGGCGGGCGCGGTCGTCGCGCGCTCGAAGATAGGGAACGGCATCGTCGTCGTGTATTCTCACCACACGACGTGCAGCGTGATCATCCAAGAGGCGGCCTTCGACCGCTCGATGACCGGCCTCGAGACCTTGCAGCAGGACTTCGTCGGGGCCTTCGAGAGCTTCATGCCGGTGCAGAGGCGGGAGGGGATGTACCTCCATCCCGGCCCCAAGGCTCTCGCCTTCGCCCAGGAGCACGGGGAGGATGAGCGCTGCTGCCACAACACCGACGCGCACCTGCGGTCCGCCCTGGTCGGGAGGAGCGCGACCGTCGTGCTGATCGACGGCCGCATGGACCTCGGCGAGTTCGGCCGAATCTACTTCATCGACTTCGACCAGACCCGGGCGCGGAAAAGGACCGTGCAAGTGCAGGTCATCGGGGAGTAGCGGCCTCCCGAACCGACGGGGCGGGGCCCCCTCGCTCGCCGCGTGGCCGAGCTCGATCGTAGGTAGCTCGTGCCGGACCCGCACAACACAGAATCTCTCCAAGGCAGCCGGAGGAGAGCATTTGGCAATGCTCCAGGCGAGAGCATCGCGGATCAGGAATTACTTTAAGGATCCGCAATAACCTACAAAGCGAAATCCTGGCATAATGAGTTCCCGGAAAAAGGCCTCGCCCCGGGCATTGGGGGCGACAGTCAATCACGCGAAGAGATCCATTATATACGCTCCGCGATAATGATTGTACAGCGAAGGGACGAGGGCGATGACCTTCATCAAGAATCCGAGGTCCGTCGCCATCGAGTAGCGCTCGCTGACGATTGGGAAGGCGACCTTTTTCATCCGCGAGAGGTTGAAGCCCGCGAAGCACCCTTTGTTCTTGTCGTTTTGCACATGCAGCAGTTGTCGTTCGAGCTCGGCGGCATGTGGAACGAATAGGCGTCCGCTGTGCCCGCTAGGCCTAGGGGTTCGCGCCGCGGTTCGCGCCGCGCCGCCCGCTAGTCTTTCAGCTCCCTGAAAAATTTGGCGATGAAGGGAAGGCAGAACAAAAAGGTGCAGAGATCGGCCAGGGGCTGAGTGATTTGGACGCCGAGGAGCCCAATGAATCCGGGCAGAATCAATATCAACGGCAAAAAGAAAATTCCCTGTCGGGCGGTCGAAAGGAAGGTGGCCGTCCAGGATTTCCCTATGGATTGGAAGGTCATGTTGCATACCGCCCCGAGGGGTATGAGCGGCATGGCGAGGCATTGGGCTCGAAGGGCCAAGGTGCCGATCCGTATAACCTCCGCGTCGGTCGCGATGAAAAACCGTATCAACGCGGGAGCCACGATGAATCACGTCGCCGCGAATAGCGTGATCATGCCGGTCGTGGTTTTGAGCGTGAAAAAGAACGATTCCCTGACGCGCGCGAATTTCCTGGCGCCGTAGTTGTAGCCCAGGACGGGCTGATATCCCTGTCCAATGCCGATGATGACCGAAAAGACCACCATGAATATTTTCCCGACGATGGACATGGCCGCGACGGCGGCGTCGCCGTAAGCTGCCGCGCTGACGTTGAGCGCCACCGTCGAGACGCTGGCCAATCCTTGTCTGCTGAACGATGGAAGTCCGTTTTTCAGGATACGGAGATAGACGTCCGGCCGTCTTGCGCTTCTTCCTATCCCCAGCTTGCAGATTGTCCTGCCCCTCAGGAAGCTGGCGAGAAGGATGGCGAAGCTGACGCATTGGCTGAGAGCCGTCGCGATGGCGGCGCCGGCGATGCCCATCTTGAACGTGAAGATGAAAAGTGGGTCGAGGCCGAAATTGAGGACCCCGCCCACGGTGATGCCGATCATGGCGAATTGGGCTTTGCCCTCCGCGCGGAGGATGTTGTTGAGCAGGAATGAGGCGGCCATGATGGGCGCCGCGAGCAGAATGTAGCTGGCGTAATCCCGCGCGTAGGGCAGTATCGTATCCGTGGCGCCGAGGATGTGCATGAGCGGATTGATGGACACGAGCCCAAAGAGCGTGAGCAGGGCCCCGAACACTATCGATAAGAAAAAGCCGCTCGAGGCGACCTCGCTCGCGTCTTTGGGTTTGTTGGCGCCGAGCAGGCGGGACACCCAGGTGCCTGATCCCATGCCAATCATGAATCCCACCGCCTGTATGATCGCCATGAGGGAGAACACGACGCCGACGGCGCCCGAGGCGCTGGTCCCGAGCTTCGAGACGAAAAAGGTGTCCGCCATATTGTAGAGCGCGGTGGTCAGCATGCTGACGATGGTTGGGATCGCCAGCGAAGTGATGAGTCCGCCGATCGGCCTGGTCGTCATTTTGATATATTCAGCGTCGCTTTGTTCCATTCCATTGTATCCTAACGAGGGCGCCATATTTGTAAAGCGCGGTTGTCGCATTATATGCGGATGAGCGGCGCGTGTTAAGCGAAGCGAGGCTCGGGTCCCGACCTTCTCTCCCCCACCCCATGACCGCTATACTGGGCCAATGAAAGCCATCCTGGTCCAGCCGCCCTTCACGCAGCTCAACGCGCCTTATCCCGCTGTTCATTATCTTGAAACTTTTTTGCGCGGCAGGGGCGCCAATGCTGTCTCTTTCGATCACTCGATCGAGCTTTATCGACGCATCTTTTCCCGGGAAGGTCTCGCGAAGGTTTTCGGCGCCGCGCGCGCGGCTTTGGCGGCTCGCGCGGCGCCGGACGACGGTGGCGGCGGCCGCGGTCGACCGGCAATGGACGAAACCACGCGCGCCCAGATCGGGCGATATTTGTCCTACGAGAATCTCTATATCGAGTGGATCGATGGCATCGTGGATTTTTTGGCAGGGGGCGATCCAGCCATGGCGCACCGCCTGGCTTCGGCGGTGGAATTGCCCCGAGGCGCCCGCGCCGAGGCTTTTCTGGGGGAGAGGGAAGGGCGGATCGGGCCGGACGAGGCGCGGGCGCTCGCGACGCGCATCCTTGACGATCTCGGCGATTTTATCGCGTACGCGCTGGATCCGGACTTCGGCACGGTGCGCTACGCGGAGAGATTGGCTTCGAGCCGCGCCGACTTCGGCGAGGTTTTGGCCGCGCTGGATGCCTCATGGCTGATCCATGAGTTTTATGAACCCCTGCTCGACGAGTTCTGGTCGGCGCGGGCAGCCGAATCCGCCCTCGAGCCCATCGACCTCATTCTCGTGACGATACCTTTCCCCGGATGCCTTCTGGGAGCCCTCGCCTGCGGTCGGTCGGCGCGCAGGGCTTTCGGTGCGAGCGACGGCGCCCTGGACCGCCCCGGTCCCAGCCTAAGGCCAAATGCCGGCCCCAGGGCGCCGAAGCCCCGCGTCATTTTCGGCGGCGGCTACGTTTCCACCGAACTACGCGGCCTGCGCGATACAGGCATCTTCGATTTTTGCGATTGCCTCAGCTTCGACGCCGGTTACGGGAGCCTCGCTTCCATCATCGATTTGGAAGCCGGGCGGGGCGGTTCAGGCGCACCTTCAGCTCTCTATCGGACCATGACGCGCGCCGAAGACGACTCGCTGATCGTCGCTGGCTTTCCCGAAGGGGATTCGGCGCGTTTCGAGTCGGGGCCGAAGCGCGTCCTGCGCGACAGCGCTGAGAGTGAAGGCTATCGTCGCCTCGAGCGCGAGGCGGTTATCGGAACCTGCCCCGACTACCGGAGCGCCGATTTTTCGACTTACCTTAGGGTCGTGGACTCCGAAAACCCGATGCACCGCCTCTGGTCCGATACACCCTGGCTCAAATATAGCCTCGCCCACGGCTGTTACTGGCGCCGCTGCTCCTTCTGCGATACGGAGCTCGAGTATGTCGCCGACTTCGCGGCGGCCAAAACCGAGGCGATTGTCGCGGCGGCCGGTGAGGCGAGCGCGCGATGCGGATTGTATGGGATACATTTCGTGGACGAAGCCATGCCCATGGCTGCCCTCCTGGACTTCGCCCGGGCCAACCGAGCGCGAGGTTCAGGGGTCGCGGGCACCCGGCCCTTCTCCTTCTGGGGCAATGTCCGCTTCGATTCGTCGTGGACCCAGGGACGCTGCGAATTCCTCGCCGCGTCGGGCCTCCTCGCCGTGTCGGGTGGCATCGAAATCGCGACCGAACGAGGTCTCGCCATGACGGACAAGGGCTTCGACCTGGGGAGCCTCGTCCGGACCCTTGTCGCGATGAGGCGGGCCGGCCTCCTCGTGCATGCTTATTTGATCTATGGCTTTCCCGGCCAACCCACCTCCGACATCGTCGACTCGGCCGAGTTTTGCCGCCAGCTTTTCGCCTCCGGCCTCGTGGACTCGGCCTTCTGGCATCGCTTCGTGCTGACGCGACATTCGCGCATGTACCGACAGTGGAGGGATGGGAAGCGTCCCGAGCTCAAGCCCTTGGACAAGCCCTGGCGATTCGCGAACAACGATCTTTCCTTCGAGGGGGAAGCCGCGTTTGATCGATTCGACGCTCCCCTCGCCACGTCGCTCGCCGCCTGGATGGAAGGGGGCGAGCTGGAAAAAACCGCATCGTCCTGGTTTGGCCGCGGCTCGCCCAAGGCCTCCCTCGCGGGCGATTTCGTGGAAACGCTGATCGCGTCCGCGGAAGCCGAACTCGATGCCACCCCTCCTTCCCCGAAAGCCCGCGCTCACTGGATAGCCGGCC
>Ga0172375_10006880_pt1 | contig 15778 bp, 14 predicted proteins | sample LakKiv1m_FD_114537 | JGI IMG/M metagenome (GOLD analysis project Ga0172375, IMG submission 114537) | Freshwater microbial communities from Kabuno Bay, South-Kivu, Congo - kab_092012_11.1m | ecosystem: Environmental > Aquatic > Freshwater > Lake | place: Democratic Republic of the Congo...
GGGAGGCGATATTTTTGTGTTTGAAGTCCAAGAAGACACACAAAAAAGATGGCTGGAATTCCGGAAATCGGGTGAATAAGAACCGTTGCTATGGCGCCAAGCGCATACATCCACCACAAAGGTCGATCTTTTTCCAAAAGAAATGGAACCACAGCCAGGATGAGCAAAATGGTCCAAAGGTGAGCAAGGGCTTGCGGAGTGGTGATGGAAAAGATAGCAAGCGGAAGAAAAAAGATGCCAACCAAAGAAAAAAACGCGGTCTTTTTTTGTGAGACCATGTGTGAGGCAGCTCCAAGCCAGGCAAGCGGAAGGAGCAAAATCGTGAGAAGGGAAACAAGCCAGGTATCAACCAAAGAAACCGGAAGAGAAAAAGCATGAGAAAAAAAGAGAATGAGAGTGTATTGTCCGATATAGTAAAATGGTTTTGGTGTGATGGTTCCAAATTCGGCAATATGCATTTCTGTGGCGCGATGAATAAATGAATCAAATCCGGCGCCAAGCGGCAAGAGAATGGTTTGAAACGAAACAAGCGTGAACAAGCACAAAACAAAAAGCGGAAACGCAAGGGAGACTTCTCTGCCGCGATACAGTAAGGTAAAGGTTAAAAGGATGGCAAGAAAAAATAAAATAAGAAACGGAGCAGGAATCACATCCCAAACGCTTCGTACAGCTTGCATAGCCGGATGCGACCCAACATATTCAACAAAGGCAATGTTTAAAACCAAAACAATGGAGGCGCAGATATAGACAGATCGTGGAACGGCATGCAGGTGATGTGAAATTTTGTGATGCCAAAGATCTTGAAGATGTTGCCAGACGGTTGGGGGATGAATACGTGAAACAAGAAACGGTGTGATCAAAACCAAGCCCTGAAAAAGCGCGGCCGGAACCGAGGCAATGTAGTAAGCGATGGTGCCAATCACCATGATCACACTCAACAGTACCCAGGTGCCCATCCACCAGGTTTGTCCATACGATTCGTGCGGACCAAAGCGTTTTCCGGTTTGAAACCCAAACCATCCAAGGTAGATCGCAAGTAAGATAACCCCAATGGTTGGCTCTTGAAAAACAAACGTTTGCAAAAAGAAAACCGCTATGAAAAGCAAAGAAAAGGTGGTAGAGTAAAAACGGTATAATACACTCATAGTATTGCCATTGTATCACAGCTATGCTTCAACGTGACCCAAACAAACTTTTTCCTCACGACCATGTGATGAAATACACCCTGGTTCCTCTGGTTCCTCCGTTCGTTACGCCAAACATGATCACCTTGCTGCGGTTTTTTTTGATTCCGGCAGTGTTGTGGTTTTTGTTTGTGGGGAATTATCAAATCGGCGTTCCACTCTTTTTGTTTGCTGCGCTCACAGACGCCCTTGATGGATCCGTGGCTCGGTTGCGCCACCAGGTGACCGAGTGGGGAAGTTTTTATGATCCCTTGGCTGATAAATTATTGGTTGGATCCGTTGTTATGCTTGTGGTGGCAGAACACATCAATGTTATTTTTGCTCTCTTGATTTTGTTTGTTGAGATGTTGATTGTACTTGGGGCGATTATAAGAAAAAAACGTGGGCGATTGGTGAGTGCCAATGTGTATGGCAAAACAAAAATGTTTTTTCAGATTCTTGGACTCACCCTGCTGTTGATTGCGCTTTGGGTCGGGTTTGATTTGTTTATTCCGCTTTCCACAGGATCTTTTTCCTTAGCGATTGTGCTTGCCGTCATCAGTTTATTTACCTATGGCATTTAGGTGGACAAAACAAGATGTTTTTTTGTGGATGATCTGTATCCTCTTTTTTTGTGGCACGCTTGTGTTAACGGCTCGAGCGGATGTTTTTGTTTCACCGGATGAAACCGCGAATGCATTTTTTGCCAAACACTTTTCTCAAACCGGAAATATGGCCGTTGCTGACCCTTTGCACATAGGATTGGGTGGCTCCGTTCATCCTCGTAGCATCCTTGTTCGGGCCGATCAATTGATTCCCGGAAGTTTTTTGGGTCTGCCCATGTATTATGGCGCCGTGCTATTCTTTTTTGGTTCTTGGGCCTTGCCATTTCTGACACCTCTTATTTTTTTGTGTGCGGTGTTTGCGTGGCGACGATTGTGTGAACAATGGTTTTCAAAAGAGGTGGCTTTTTTGTCTGCTTTGTTATTGCTCACGCATCCGGCTTTTTGGTATTACGCCAGCCGCGGGCTCATGCACAATGTGTTGTTTGTCAGCTTGCTTATCTTTTCCGTTTTTTTCTTGTGTGTTCAACCGCTTTCACATCACCTGGCCGAATGCACTCATCGATTAGGCAAGATGCGCTCATTTCAAAAGTACGCAGACGATGTGTTGTTTGGATTATGTGCGGGCGCGGCACTCACGGTGCGAACCTCTGAACTTTTTTGGGTCATTCCATTGTTTCTTTTTTTGCACATTGTTTTTTCGAAAAAACATTTTTTCTTATCAACCATGTTTGTGGTGATGGGATGGGGATTGGCCTGGGCTCCGCTTTTGTGGTTGCAATATAACACCTTTGGAAAACCATTTTTGACCGCTTACACACTTTCATCTCCATCAACATCAATATCAACAGGTATGGCTGTTTCGGTTAATGTTGTTCATCGATTATATCGCCTCATGTTTCCATTTGGGATCCATCTGCAAACTGCCTGGATGCATTTTAGGGATTACGGTCTTTTGTTGTTTTGGTGGTTGACGCCGCTTATGATCATTGGATGTGTTGTCATGTTTTTGCAAAAACAAACATCGCGCGTGCACAGGTGGTATCTTGGCATATGTTTGGTGATTGGGTTGTGGCTTGCGATTTGGTATGGAAGTTGGATCATTCATGATAATCCTGATCCAAATCAAATAACGATTGCCAATTCCTATGTGCGCTATTGGTTGCCCGTGTTTGTTTTGGCCCTTCCGTTTGTGGCGTCCAGTATCTATTGGTTGGTTGGATTTATCAAAAAACCTTTGTGGAAATACGTGGCCTTTGTCATTCTTGTTGGAGGTGTTGTGATGTTGAATATCCGTGTTGTGTTTTTTTCCGGACCGGATGCGCTTGTTTCTGTAAACCATGTGTTGCAATCATCAAGAATCATTCGGGCGGATGTGTTTGCACGGATTCCGCAAGACGGACTCATCATCACCGAACGATCAGATAAATTGTTTTTTCCGGAACGGTCCGTTCTTCTCAATCTTCGATCACCACAAACACAAAGCCTGCTCCCAACATTGTTTGAACGCAACACCCCCTTGTTTTATTATGGAATTACCTTGGATCCGAAAGAACAGACGTTGTTAAATACGTCGTTTGCTGTGCATGGAAAAAAACTGGAACGTATAAAAACATATAACGCCGAATCGTTATATCAATTTATTCCTTTGTGAAAATGTTTGTTCGATGTCTTCAAGGATTGATGTGTCTGGTGCCGATCTGTGTGTTCGGTTGGTTGGTGATGCAAGAAATGGTTTTAAGTGGTGTGTATCATGTTTCGTATGCGGCAGGACAACACTCTGCGTATATTGATCCATTGTTGCCGGATGGCCGTGTGACCGGGCCGCAAAAAAATACACAAGGCGATACGGTTCAGATCATGACAGGAGATCCGGTTTCATTTTTTGTGCACCCACATCGATCGTTTGAAAACATGGTTGTAAAGCTGTGGTACAAAAACACGGGCGCTCCGGCGATTGAATTTGGGGGATTAGCTGTCAAAGATCCGGATCGATATGCGCTCACTCCGCTTCAAAATAAACAGATCGATGCATCAACCTGGTCGCGCACAGAAGAAAATGGATACACCCTGCTTCAGCGCAAACCAACCTTCACATCCGTGGCGGATTTTTTGAAGCGTCCTCCCGCCTTTGAACGCATTGCCACGTATTATGCTTCCATGGAAACTCCATTTCGTTTGGTTGGGTATGAACCAAACCCAGCATTTACCACGACACAAGTGAGTTTGCGTGGTCGCACAGAAATGAAAACGTATGTAAAAAACGAACCGATTCAGTTTTCATTTTCGTTCATGGACATGAATCGTGATGAAGGATCTGATGCGATTTCCATTTCTGTGTTTGATGAGCAGGGTCGGGCAGTTGGCGGAGCTCAAGCCGATGACGATGGAAACAGAAGTAAAAATGCATTTCCATCTTTGTTGCGCCATGTTGATGTGACGGTTCCAAATGTACCGGAGGGTGTTTATAAAATAGTGTTTGATGCCTCGCGTGATATTTTTGTGCGGTCCATCACCACCTCACAACAAAAATTGATTTTTTTGAATGCTATCTATTTTGGGGATGAAGTCGGGTATCATGAAACATTTACTCCCGTTTCTTTTTGGACGCAATCAAAACAGCTTTCGTTTATGACGCGCCAGGCAAGTGGGCTGCAATCCTTGGCGGTTGGATCCAAATCTTTGTCACTTATAAAACCGTATGAGTTGTACACGGCCATGATTGCTGATCCAGGACTTGTGCGCACGGATATTTCAAAAGGCGATGTGGAGGTGATCACAAACGATCCGGTGAGTGTGCACAAAGAACAGTATTTTCATCCAGACCCGATTCGTTTATTTCCGGAAACAAATTTGGATGCGCTTGGGGTAGATTATGTGTTTGCTCACTACACACCTCCACAACAAGAAGGGGATTGGTTTGTTTCAATGGTTTCGGTTGATGCAAAAACGTTGTTGTTTGATCGCGGCAGTTGGAAATTTGGATTTTCCTTGCCGGATATCGCCCGCGATCAAGGACGGGTTGAAGTTAAGCAGATGGATTTTACGTTTTATCGCAAACCATTTGTTTGGCGTGATCTTGCCAGCCTCTTTGAATAATTCTATGTTTTTTTCACACCCATCATTTCAAGAACCCATTGCTAGAACCGGATTTTTTGTGAGTCTGGTTTCGTATATCTTTTTTTGGATGTGTGAGCTGTTGCGTCCGGGATTTGTTTCGCGTTCGTTTTCGGTGCATGTGTTTTTGATGGCGATCATACTGTTTGGATGTTGGTGGGCGTCGGTCGTGGAAGAATATACAGATCGCGTACGCTTGCAACACACCCTCGTTATTTTTTTTGGGGTGTTTCTTTCTGTGATTGTTTGGCAAACCGGTCGCGTGTTTGATGTGTGGCGATTGCCGCTTGCTGCCCTCTGTTTGTTTGTCCCATTTTTGACATGGCGGCTTATGAGGTATAAGTAGAGTTGTAAAGTCGTGAAGTAAAGGTGTTTTATTGTCATTGCGAGAAACGAAGTGACGAAGCAATCCTTTCAGATCTAGCTTGTCATTCCGACGTTAGGAGGAATCTCTCATGTGATCCCTCGACTAAACAGAAAACGATCACTCGGGATGACCAAAGTCTATTCGCAATGACAAATAACAAATGACAAAGAAGGAAATAGTATAAATAAACAAACACAAGTATGTCCGAAACTATTTTTTCAAAAATTATTCGCAAAGAAATTCCGGCTCAAATCATTTACGAAGATGATGTGGTGGTGGCTTTTTTAGATATTTTTCCGGTTAATCCAGGACACACCTTGATTGTGCCAAAACAAGAAGTGGAAAATATGATGCAAACCTCAGATGAGGTATTGACACATGTGATGCGTGTGGCAAAACAAATCGCTCCGGCGATTTTGAAAACGGTTGGGGCTACGGATTTTAATTTCACCACGAACAATGGTCCTGCTGCCGGGCAGGTCATTATGCACACCCATTTTCATTTGATCCCTCGCTTTGTTGATGATGGATATAAAATGTGGGGACACAAAGAAACCACAACAGAAGAATTAGTTGCTCTTGCAAATCAGATTAAACAAAACATGGTATGAACATTTTACTGTTTGGATCCACTGGGAGATTGGGTGGAGCGTTTAAGCGTACATTTGTAGATCACCACCTTTTGACACCAACACTTGAAGAGGTTGATTTATTGAATCAAGCATCGCTTGAAGCGTATGTTGCCACGCATGCGTTTGACGTGGTGATCAATGCAACCGCCTATAACGCGGTTGATGCGGCCGAAGCAGATGGGTGGTCGCTTGCAGAAGGATTGAATGTGCGCGTGCCGGAATCACTGGCTCGCATCTGTGCCAGCAAATCCATTCCGTTTTTGCATTTCTCAACCGATTACGTCTTTGATGGAACAAAAGGTTCAGCCTATGTTGAATCTGATGAACCAAACCCAATCAATGCCTATGGTCGATCAAAACGTATGGGAGAAGAGGTTGTGTTAGCAGCGTATCCAAAGGCAACTATCGTGCGCGTGTCACGATTGTTTGGAGTGAGCACAGGGTCATTGGATGCAAAATCGGATTTTGTGGAAATTGTGAAGTCAAAAATCGAACAGGGAATCGAACTTGCGTTTGTTGACACAGAGTTTTCTTGTCCAACAAATGTGGATGATGTGGTCAAGCATTGTTTGGAACACATCTTTCCATCATTTCCGTCCGGTATTTTTCATATGCCAAACACAGGTGCCTGTTCATGGAAAGAGTGGGCACAAGAAATAGTGCAACAACTCGGAATGGATCTTCCGGTTTCATCTATTGAGCCACGTGTGCGTCCGGCATGCATTCCCAAAAATACAGAAATGCGTTCTGAAAAATTGCCACCCATGCGTCATTGGAAGGAGTCTTTGAAAGATTATTTATTTTGTTAGATATGTCTGTGTCTATTTTTGAAACAGGAATTTCCGGATGTTGTGTTGAATTACAACCCGTGTTTGGCACAACCGAAGCCGCTGTTTTGCACATGCTCTCTGGCGGAGCAAACAATCCGGAAGGTTTCGGACCCATCTTAGATGTGTACGCCTGCACAGCGGTTGGAAAAGGATTGATGCGCGGAGCTCATGTCCACAAGGTCTTGGATGAATTCTTTTTTCCAGCCTCTGGATCAGCTCTCTGGGTTTTGTGTGATATGCGAGAGGGTTCGCCAACCTATAAAAAAACAGCCGGGGTTGTGTTAAGTCTTAATCCAGTTGAAACACCAAACAATGTTCCTTTATTTACAGCAACAGATGGAACGTTTCCTCGTTTGCGTGTTCCGCACGGTGTCTATCACGCTTTTGTCCCAATCAATGATGAACGCGTGCTTATCACAGCCCTTGGTTCTACTCCGCATGTTCCAGAAGACTATGTGTATCCATCTTGGGATGAAATTCCTGGTGTGAAAGATCTTGTTGGTGATACGTTTTTTGCACTTATGCGCGACCCTCGAGCCGAACAAAAAAAAGAGATCCATTGATCTCTTTTTTCTTTACCACCAAATAAGGGCGTATAAACATTTCCACACAAGGGTGATTCCGGGATTCGCAATACGTTTCATGATAAATCCTTCTGCGTCGTTTTTGATTCCCTCGGCTCCTTCGCCTTCATGTCCGCTTGATTGAAACTCTATCGTGCTGCTCATCCATTTTAAAAAGGTTCGGTCACTGATCAATCGTTCTGATTGAATACGCTTTCGGCGTTTCATGACCCACACCCACGTTGATGGATACAGATAAAACAAGAGCGAGCGAATTTTTTCTTTGTGCCACCTACCTTTGAACGCAAAAAGCAGTGATGCACACTCAACCACCATGCCCGGTATCAACATGAGAAGCAGGGTTGGAAGTTTGAAATAACTAAATTGCACCAATAACCGATTGCGTTCCATCCAATAAAATTTTTTTATGCTTCGAGAAAACGCATAATAGTGGTAGATGATACTTGATGGTTCGATCACGACTTTGTATCCATGCATGCGAGCATTAAAACTGGCGTCCACATCTTCGTGATACATGTAAAACGGCAGATCAAATAATCCGATTTTTTTTGCCATCTCAACTCGCACTAACAGGGCCGCTCCTGAGGCAAATGGAATTTCCAAATCCGGATTTTGTTTTCGCTCCTCATTCAAATACGTTTGTGCTTGTTCGTTTGTCCATCCGTTTCCAAACGCATAGCCATGACCTAAAAAGGTGATGTGATTTCCAATCGTGTTTACTTTATTTTTATCCTGGCCAAGGGCTACAAATGATTGAACCAGCATGATGGTTTTGTCAGCCTCGGCGCGTTCAACCGCTTTGATCAAAAAGTCCGGATGCACATCCGCATCTTGGTTTAACAAAAAAATATAATCGCATCCGTGCTCGATCGCCACATGGAGTCCTGTATTGTTTGCGCCGGAATATCCCAAATCTTTTTCATGTTTCACGATCGTCATTTTTGGAAATGATGTTCCGGCTTTTGGCATCCATTCTTTTTCAATAAATGGCCAACTTGCCCCGTGCGATGATGGATTTTCTACACAAATGATTTCCACGCGATCAAATGGATAGTTCATTTTTTCCAGGGTGTGAAAACAGCGCGTGATGTCTTCATGTGAATCAGGACCGTTATAGGTTGGGTAAATAATGGCGACGCGTGGGAGCATAGATGAGGGGTGGTGGGGAAGGCGATAAGGGTAATAAAGGTAATAAAGGCGATAAAGGCTGGGGAAAGTAGATATTGCCTGAGCCTGCCAGCCCCGCCATGGCGGTGGTCGAAGGCTGCGGATGAGAAGTTAAATAAACCATTTAAGTGTGTACTTGATCCAACTCATAATATGACTGCGCGATTCTTTCTTTTTTAAGATGTTCATCAGATTGTTTTTGTAGGTTGCTGATTCTTTTCCGTACGCATGTTGAATGCAAACCGAAGGATTATAGACAACTTCTTTATTAAGAAGGTGTACGCGTCGGCATAGATCAATGTCTTCAAAGTATAACCAATATCGATCATCAAATCCATCTAAGGTTCTCCAAACATCGCCGGGGATAAACATGGCTGATCCTTGAACCCAGTCTACGTTTCGTTTTTGTGCATGGTCATAATCACGCATCACAAATGATTCCAAGTAGGTTTTTCCAAACCCATGGTTTTGCCAATTCGTGCGCATCACAAACGGCATAAACCATTTTGGAAATCGACGGCAGGTTTCTTGTTGTTGGTCGTTTGGATACACAATTTTTGGGGCAATGATGCCTGTGTTTGGATGTGTTTCAAGATCACGAACAAAGGTTTCAAACAACGTTGGATCTGTGATGACGGTGTCTGGATTTAAAATGAAATAATATTTGGCTACGAGTTCGCGCGTTCCACGGTTGCAGGATCGACCATAGCCAAAATCACCATGACGCAAAAGCACGATAGCATCCGGAACAAGAGGTTTAACAAATTCATTTGCATGGTATGTGTGAGATTGATTATCAATCACCACAAGTTGTATGTTAAGAGAAGATTGCGCGCGCGCTTTTTGGATAGAGAGCAAACACTCTTCGGAGAGATCATTATGTGAAACCATGATCACAGCCACATCACAATCATAGGTTTCCGGAACCAATAGAGCTTTTCCGTTTCGTTGTTTTGTTGCCTCACGCAAAGATGTGTACAACGAACGTTTGCGCATGAGTTCGGGCCAGGATGTTTTTATTTCACGTGCGGCATCAAAAATAAACGATGGTTTGCGTACGAGCCAGTACAGGGTTTTGAGACATTCATATGACAAAACAAGCCATCTGTTTGTGAACAGGTCGATCACGCGCGTGTGCATGAGATGAATACGGATGTGGTTAAGATAGGATCGATAGGCGGCTTGTGGATCAGACATGTGCTTGACTCCTTTTCCGAGCGAGCGACGGTGATAGGCTTTGGTGGATGTAATTGTTTGTGCCAAGAAACCGGCTGCGCGAAGACGATAGGCCAATTCCACATCTTCTTTATAGATGACAAAGGTTGGATCAAAAAGCGTTTGGTCAGCAGAAACCATGCGCAAGGCTCGGGTGCGAAACATGGGAAGGCAACCGGATACACCGAGAAGAGCCGTTAGGGATGGGTGGTTAGCGTTTAGGGATGGAAGGGTTTCACCCGCACACACATCTTTTACAGCTCCGGTTTTGGAAACAGTGAGTCCCATGGTGTCGATCACGCATGTTTTTCCGTCATCTTCTCGATAGTGGTGCTCAAAATCCCATCGATATATGACTCCTTCACATGAACCACATTTTGGATGATTCATCATGTGGGCAACCAATGTTTCAATATACGTTGGTTCCAAAATGGCATCATCATTTAACAAAAGAACAAAATCACTTTCGTGTTTGTGTTTTTCAAATAAAAAATTATGTGCGCCGGCAAATCCGATATTTTCTTCTACGCGATATAATTCTGCTGGGATGTCCGAAGCTTGAACAGCTTTTTGAATGGCCGCACCCTCTTCAGGTTTGGATGCATTATCAAGAATAATGAGACGCCAGGTTTGATGGGTTTGTTGTTTAAGCGACGCAAACAAAAATGGAAGATAGCGTGCGCCATTGTAACAAGAAAGTTGCAAAACTACGTTTGAGTTTCCCATAGCATATTTTTTACATCCGCAAGCAAGGCGGCGCTCAGTCCAATCGGTCGCACCACACGCAAGAGCATGTGTTGCCACCACGGATGCCATTTTTCAAAATAATGGATCATGCTGGCTGTAAAAATGAGCTGTTTTTCAAAATGCTTCATGAGTGTCATGCCACGTCCAACAAAATCTTGCGCGCTCACAGATGGTTCATACCACACACGCAGACCGGCTTGCTTTACGCGTTTGCAATAATCCACTTCTTCAAACCAAATATGATAAACCGGATCAAGGTAGCCAATGGTTTCAAGCAACTCTTTGCGAAACGCAAAATAGGAACCACGCACTTGATCAACCTCTTGTGATTTGGTGTAATCAAAATCTGCGTACATGTACGAGTTCATGATCTGCGGAAAAAGGCGATTGAGTTTGAGTATCAAACAAAATTGCGACAAGAAATCCGGAAATCGGCGGACGTTTTGGATGGGTTCGCCTGAGGCATGATTTAATCTTATGCCCATGACCCCAATGGTTTTGTTTTGCGTGAGTTGGTCATAGGTTTTTTCAAGAGCGCCTTGCTCAACCAACATGTCCGGATTTAACAAAACAATCACTTCGCCTTTTGCCAAACGCAAGGCTTGATTATTTGGTCCGGCAAATCCCGCATCCCAGTCATTGGTGATAAGATGAACCTGGGGAAAGCGTTCTCGAACCAGACGCGCGCTGCCATCCTCTGATCCGTTATCAACCACAAACACCTCAAACGGGTACGGGCAGGATAGGGAGAAAAGCCTGGTCAAATTCGCTTCCAGGAGCGTTTTGACGTTCCAGCTCACAATGATCACGCTGATTTTTGGAAAACCTTGATTTTGTTGAGAAATTTGAGTTGACATAGCAAGGGAGCTTGTATACTATACACACAAAAATGATGTTTAGACAGCAAAAATCGGTTCTAAATGGCATCTTATGAATACTTTTCCTGAAAGTCAATCTATCCCGGTTGTGATCATGTGCGGGGGCAAAGGCACACGTTTGCGCGAGGAAACCGAGTACAAACCAAAACCTATGGTGGAAATCGGAGGAAAACCCATTCTTTGGCACATCATGAAGATGTATGCCCATCACGGTTACCGCCATTTTATTTTGTGTTTGGGATACAAAGGATCCATCATCAAAGAATATTTTTTGAACCATCGTTTGTACACGCAAGCTTTTCATTTGAATTTGTCGCGTAATGAACACATGGTGGTTGGGGGTGGTTCCATTGATGATTTTGCTATTACGTTTGTGGAAACCGGAGAAGACACCTTGACGGCGGAACGATTATTGGTCGCAGAAAAATATATTCATGGTCCAACATTCATGTTGACTTATGGAGATGGAGTTGCGGATGTAGATTTGAAAGCGTTGCATGCCTATCACACAGAAAAAGCACAAACATTCAAGACGGTTGGAACTATTACAGGGATCCATCCAAAATCAAAATATGGTTTGGTTGAAGCAAACGAGACAGGGGTTGTGACATGTTTTCAAGAGAAACCACGCTTGCGGGATTTCACCAACGGGGGGTTTATGGTGCTTACACGAGATTTTCTTCCGTATTGTCAGCCTGGTGAGATGATTGAAGAATCGCTCACGCGTGCATCGCAGGATGGAAAAATTGCCCTGTATGCCCACGAAGGATTTTGGCACTGCATGGACACGTATAAAGACAAAGAAGATTTGGAAAAAATGTGGCAAACAAATCCGGCCTGGAATCTTTGGGATAAAAAATCACATTAAATTTTATGGATCACATGCAAGAATTTTTAAAACCTGAACGAAAAGTGTTTTGGCGTAACCGTCGCGTGTTTGTCACGGGTGGATTTGGGCTCTTGGGCTCAACCATTATTGAAACCCTGGATGCGTGTGGTGCGCAGATTGTTGCTTTGCAACGTGACATGGTCCCATCCAGTCGATTATTTGAAACAGAGGCTATTCATCGCCTCTCTGTTGTGCGTGGTGATTTTGAAGATTACGATTCCGTGTATCGATCATTGCATGAATATGAAATAGATACCGTGTTTCATGTGGGTGCGCAGCCGATCGCTCCTGTGGCAAACAAAGCTCCACTTCCAACACTCCGCACAAACATCATGGGAACAGCCAATGTGCTTGAGGCCGCACGTTTGACGTCAAGTGTGAAACGGGTGTTGGTCGCCTCCTCAGACAAAGCCTATGGTCCACAACCGGTTTTGCCCTACACAGAAGATGCAGCTTTGCGCGGTAATCATCCGTATGATGTGTCCAAATCCTGCACGGATTTGATTGCGCTCATGTATCACAACACCTATAAGTTGCCGGTTTGTGTGACGCGTTGTGGAAATTTGTATGGCCCGGGAGATTTGAATTTTTCTCGCATTATTCCAGACACCATTGTCAAAGCCGTGAAAGGCCAACCGGTTGAAATTCGTTCGGACGGATTGTTTATCCGTGATTATTTTTTTGTGAAAGATGCAGCTATGGCGTACATTACCCTTGCCGAGAATATGGATCGACCGGAAATTGTTGGACAAGCCTTCAACTTTAGCACAGGAAATTGTTTGAACGTGCTTCAGGTGGTTGATAAAATTTTGGAAGCGGTCGGACGACCAGAATTGAAACCGATTGTGTTGAATCAGGCAAAGGCAGAAATTCATGATCAAACCTTGTCCAGTGAAAAAGCAAATCGTTTGCTCAATTGGAACACGCGTTACACCATTGAAGAAGGACTCAAAGAAACCGTTGAGTGGTATAAGGCGTACGTTGCCAAACATTATGTGAACTAACTCTATGGCACAGATTGATGGTGTTGTGTTTGCCCCTCGACGCATTATTCAAGGAGCGCAAGGAGAGGTAAAACACATTCTCAAATCAACAGACCCGGAATATGGAGAAGAGGTGCCGTTTGGAGAGGTCTATGTTTCAACCGTTCATGTAGGTGTGACAAAAGCATGGAAACTGCACACAAAAAGTACATCTCGTTTAACCGTGCTGGATGGATCCATAAAATTTGTGTTGTGTGATAAACGGGAATCATCGTCTACGTTTGAGCAGATTGATGAAATCGTGATGGATGCCTCGCACTATGGACTTTTGGTGATTCCGCCAAACATTGCCTATGGCTGGCAAAATCTTTCCGAGCAAACTTCTGTGTTGCTCAATGTGTCTTCACTTCCACATGACCCGGAAGAAGCAAAGCAAATCGAGTTTGGAGACATTTTGTATGATTGGAAATAAAGAGACATGATTGTCTCTTTTTTGTTTGGGTCAAATAAAAAAACGATCACTTGGATCGTTAGATGTGCTAGGGCATACGGAGTTCGAGCACCATACTCTTGAACTCACCGAGCTCAAGAGCAAGGAGCGGGTCCTTGATGGCATCCTCGAGCGTGGTAGCGTTCATGATCTTGCCATCGCCATAGTACATTTCTTCACCAAGACGCTCGACCAGTTCTTGGCCGCGGATCTTATTGGGAAAGAGTGCGTGCCGTTTTTCATCTGTATCGAGCGGACCAAAGGCTTCCGTGGCGGCGCTAAAGCCACGCATATCTGTTGGACCATCCCAGTTATTGTTTTCATCATTGGTAAAGAGCGGATAGACAAGCATCTGCATCTTATCCAGGCGGTCCTTGTAGACCTTGCGGAAGACCGGCTCGTAGGTTCGAATGCCACCGTGTACGGTGAGCGCGAAACGTGGCACATGCTCGGCAGGCCCGAGAAACACTACAAGATCCGAGTTACTGCCCAGGATGAGCATACTGAGGATACAGGCCTGGTCGCCGGTATTCTTGCTCAGATTCTCGATGGTCACATGCTCTGGCGGGATGTGTTTCTTGTACAGCGAGCAAGTACTACGTAGGATTTCATCCATGCGCGCGGCGCAGTATTCGCCGTAATGATTCTCGAAGGAATGGAACGTTCCGTCTGTTCCAATCTCGTCGACCACACCACCTGAGAAGATGATGCGTATGTTCTTTACGAACGTCGGACCAACATCTCTGATCAGATTTTCAAACCAGGGAATGTATCGAAGTGGATTTGCCCGCTCTGGGATCAGAATGAGTACCTGATCGTCCATCCTTATTTTCCTTTGGATAATCATGTTACGTCCCAGATTCAGGTCACTGTCCGTGAGGATCCCCATGACGTTGCGCCAAAGGCGAAACCGATGTTTGAAGTAGGACTCGATGCGGTCTTGGTACGGTTCGATAGCATCAAGAAAACGCTGATTTGGAATATGAAGCACCCCTTTTCTCCAAAAGAAAATATCCCCGATCAGATCGACTTTCGACCTAGCAGCGGATGCAAATTAGTCTATTTTGTTATTCCTGTCAAGACTATTTTTGCAATCGTTTTTCAAAAATGGTCGCATCGCCGGTTGTATTTTTTCCGAGGAAATACAGGTTTGAACCGTCCTTGTTCATCCAAAAAGATTGGGCATCAAATCCATCCACCAAAACCGCCTCATTTCGTTTATCTCGTTTATCCAATTCAATAGTTTTGATTGAGTTGTTTTGAACAAAAAGAATGTTTGATTCAACTGGATACCAGGCAAGAGATGAGATGGGATCACTGAATCGTGTGATGGTTTCAACACTCCTGTCTGTTGTCCGGAAAATTTTTGCATCATAGCCGCTGCTCATCAACAATTCTGTATTGTTGGATGACCATTGCCATTCTTTTGCCTCTTCTTGCATAAGGATTGGGTTTTGGGCGGATGGATCAATGAGCAATAATTTGTTTTGCTGTTTGTTTTGCAGCAGGATCAATGATTCAGGTGATGGTACAAACACATAGGTTCCATTTGGAATATAGGTGATGATGGATGCCACACCTTTGTCGTCTATATAGGAAAGAACGGCTTGGGTTTGTGATTGCAGCACAACCAATCGATCATGAAAACGTCTTGCAGATTGTGCACGTGTATTTTTTGGAATTTGTGGAAATGCATCCACACCAAACGCATTCAACCCTTTTTGAGTTTGCGCAAATAATACATGTGGAGATCCAACATCCCACCAAATTGATGTGGCAGATGTAAACGGAATGGAAACAATCGAGGCATCGTATGGTTTGATCAAGGTGTATTTTTTGGTTGTTCCGGTTTGTTCTTCCAGTAACACAAACTGACCATCCGGTGACCACACGGGCGTGTAGGTTGTTTTTGGGTTGTATGTTTTTTTCCAAATCGATCGATCATTTTCAAAGGTTGCGTTGTGAATGTTGAGTTCAATATCTGTTCCTTCTTTGGTAAGATAGGCAAACAATTTTTCATGAAGAGGCGTGACGGAAAGAACATTTGCTTTTTTGATAAATGGTTTTGGTGACTCGGTCAAAAACAAAATGGTGTTGGCAATAAACGTACTTTTTCCTTCTTCGATTTGGAGGGTTTTTTCCCAAGAAGAATA
>Ga0172375_10006881_pt1 | contig 15774 bp, 12 predicted proteins | sample LakKiv1m_FD_114537 | JGI IMG/M metagenome (GOLD analysis project Ga0172375, IMG submission 114537) | Freshwater microbial communities from Kabuno Bay, South-Kivu, Congo - kab_092012_11.1m | ecosystem: Environmental > Aquatic > Freshwater > Lake | place: Democratic Republic of the Congo...
AAAGCAAAGATTGAACAAAACTCCATGAATGGCATCACTTTCTCCGTGTCCTTTGGCGTTGACACGATGATTGACATCACGAGCAATCAATCCGAAATCATCAAGAATGCCGAAGATGACATGTATAAACACAAACTCTTTGAAGTATCTTCCAACCGCAACGAATCGATTCGAACGATATTACACACACTTCACATCAAGAACCCTAGAGAGGAATTCCATTCGAAACGCGTCAGCGAATACTGTGTGGAAATCGGAACGATTCTCGGAATGCGTTCCAGTGAACTGGATTTGTTAAAAATCATCGGTAATCTTCATGACATCGGTAAAATCGGAATCGATGAATCGATATTGAATAAACCTGGCACTTTGACCTCTGAAGAATGGGCGGAAATCAAACGTCATCCGGAAATCGGATATCGCATTTTGACTTCATCCCCGGAATATACCGAAATCGCCCTCGACATTCTCTCACATCATGAACATTGGGATGGTAGTGGATATCCTCAAGGCCTCAAAGGGAAAGACATCCCCTATCGCTCGAGAATCATTGCAATCGCAGATGCGTTCGACGCGATGACAACATCTCGTCCATACCGTGACGCGATGACGATGGACGCCGCCCTCGATGAAATTAAAAAGCATGCGGGAACACAGTTTGATCCCACCATGGCAGTGAAGTTTGTCGAATATTATCGAAAAGGAAAACAATAAGAAAAGCCGCTATTTAGCGGCTTTTTTCATGGAATGAAGTGGTTAAAACAGCGGATGTGTCAGCATCACTATCAATGTGATGAGCAGGATGTATACGACAGATAACAACGTATATGTCTTGATATATTCGCCGCGCTGCTTTGGATAATTCTTCGAAACAAACTTGAACGAAATCAGACTTGCCAACGAGGCAATTAAACTGCCCATGGCACCAACATTGACGCCTTGAATCAGTTGTGGCCAAAACGAAGGAGAAGTAAACGTCGATAGCAAGACACTGGCTGGGACGTTCGACATCACTTGGGATAAGGACAATCCGATGAAATACACACTCGCTTTGGAAGACAAAACGGAGGATAGCATCGTGTTCAACCAGTCCCAGTGTTTCAAATTGCCTGTGATGATAAAGAACATGGCAAACGTCAGAAGCAAATGCACATCAATCCGTTTGAGTAGTTTCGGAAAGAAAAGTAGAGCAAGGCCAGCTGATATCGGAAGCAAAATCCAAATGTTGAGGTAGCCAATCACAGTTACCAATGTCAACGCGAAGATGAGTAAATATAGTGGTAATTTCTTTTTGTCTAGTTTCGGCTCCACCATCACCGGATGGACGAAGTCCTTGGGAATGAACAGAATCGTTGTCACTGTAATTAAGACAAACGAAGTAATCGTAATCGGAGCCATTGTCACTAAAAAGTCTCCAAAAGCAATATGGAAATAACTATATAAATAGATGTTTTGAGGATCTCCCATCGGGGTCAAAGAAGAACCCATGTTCGCCGCAAATGTCTGTAAAATGACAATCATGAGCAGATGCCGTTCCTGATTCGTCTGTTTCGTCACAAGTATCGCAAATGGAACAAGTGTCAAGAGCACAGCGTCATTGGTAATCCACATGCCAATGAAAAATGTCGACCATACGATTACGAGCGCTATCGCGCGAATCGTATAGAAACGGCTCGACAAAAAAATCGCGATTTTGCTAAACAAATTCGCATCCATCATTCCGGCAACGCTCACCATCAAGGAAAACATGACAATCAGCACTTTCGGGTCGATATATGACAAATAGTCCTTCGAAATCGGCGTGATGAAAAGCGACGCCACAGCCAAAATCAGCGCAATCAGAAAGACAGTATCTTTATAAAAAAACGAAGCGATTTTTTTGAGTATTTTCATGATTTCACCTAGTCACGATACTATTATACATCAACCCAATTTTCTTTCAAGATGGAAGAAATCGAAACCGTGAAAACATCTTATAATAAAATTATAAAAACCTAGCACTCCGCGCTTGACATTGCTAAAACGGTATAGTATAATACTGTTAGCATTCAAAACGTCAGAGTGCTAAAAGGGGTGAAGCCATGCTAACCGAACGCCAAGAAATCGTCCTCAAACTGATTGTCGACGAATATGTCAAAACTGCGGAACCCGTCGGTTCAAGAAGCCTCTCCAAATTCATGGATGTTTCTCCCGCCACCATCCGCAACGAAATGAGCGATTTGGAAGATCTCGGTTATCTGGAAAAAACCCACACCTCCAGCGGAAGAGTTCCTTCGGAACAAGGATATCGCTATTACATCGAAAAAATCCTGAAGGACTTGGATGATGACACCGAAGGATACTTTGAGTTCGAGAAAATCTTTGAAAACAAAGAAGTCGAACGCGATGAAATCATCAAGGAAGCCATCAATTTGCTTTCCCAAGCAACCAACTGCACTGCAATTTCACTTGGACCCAACGCGTTTCACTCGAAAGTAAAAAAAGTTCAATTAATTCCGCTTTCTCCACAGCTTGCCCTCATCGTCGTCATAACCAACTTCGGTTATGTCGAAAGCAAGCAACTCACCATCTCGGATGAAATGGAGATCGAGGAATTAGTCAAAGTCATTGACCTGCTCAATGAAATGCTAATCGATACCCCCATTTCACAAGTCAGTGAAAAACTGCACTATGAAATCCAACACCACCAAATTAAGGAACTGCTCAAATATCGAGAAACGATCGTCGAATCCTTCATCGAAGCGTTCTCGAAATTCGCCCAGACCAAATATTATCTCACCGGACAATCAAACATGCTCTATCAGCCGGAGTTCAACGACATTTCTAAACTTCGTGAATTCATCTCCACGATTGAAAACCACGAAATCTTCAAACTCGTTGAAACGTCCGCTGACGGCGTCAGCGTCAAAATCGGTACTGAGAACAACGTCACGGCCATGCAGGACTGCACTGTGGTGTCCTCAACCTATGTGACCAAAGACGGTGAGAAAGGCTCGATCAGCTTAGTCGGTCCGACTCGTATGGAATATCGCAAGGTCATTCCTCTAATCAAATACATCGCCAAGCACATCACGAAACTATATCAAGACGAATAAGGAGGAAGCATGGACGAAAAAGAAAAAGAGCTCGTGAACGAACCCGTAACGAACGAAGAACAACACGGAGAAGCTCAAAAACAAGAAAACAAAGAAGACAAACACAAGAAAAAGAAAAAGGACTCATTGGAGGAAAAACTCGAAATCATCGAAGAGGAACTCCAAAACGTCAAGGACAAATATCTCCGCGCACTTGCCGAAATGGACAACGTCAAGAAACGCGTCAACGAAGATTTGAAAAGAGAAAGAACATATAGTTCTTACACACTCTCAGACAAACTGATTGATTCGTTAGAAATCTTCGATCAGGCACTGAATGTCCAAACCGACGATCCCAACTTCAAAAACTTCTTGTACGGATTCAAGATGATCAAAGACATGATCTATTCCGCACTTGAACAAGAGGGGGTCACTCAAATCAACACCTTGGAAGGTGAAACATTCGACCCTGTCACAGAACACGCCGTCGACACCACTTGGGATGTAACCTTACCCGAAAACACGATTGTCAAAGTCGTGAAAAAAGGATATAAATTCAAAGACCGGCTCCTTCGCCCGGCCATGGTCGTCATTAACATGAAACCAAAAAGCGAAGAACCAGAAAATCTGGAAAACTACAACGACAATGTCGCATAACAAGAGAGGATGAATCATATGAAAATTATCGGTATTGACCTTGGAACCACCAATTCCTGCGTCAGCGTGATGGAAGGAAAAGAAGCGAAAGTCATTCCTAATCTCGACGGAAACCGTACGACACCTTCGGTTGTCGCCTTCAAGGACGATGAAATCCAAGTCGGTGAAGTCGCAAAACGTCAAGTCATCACCAACCCAAACACCGTTTATTCGATTAAACGGAAAATGGGAACTTCCCAAAAAGTACAAATCGGAAACAAAAGTTATACTCCCCAAGAAATCTCCGCAATGATCCTTCGCAATTTGAAGGAAAGCGCCGAAGCATTCCTTGGAGAAAAAGTCACAGAAGCTGTTATTACAGTTCCTGCATACTTTAACGACGCACAGCGTCAAGCAACCAAAGATGCCGGTAAAATCGCCGGACTCGATGTCAAGAGAATCATCAACGAACCAACTGCAGCCGCACTTGCCTACGGTATTGACAAAACCGACAAGGAACAAACCGTATTGGTTTATGACCTTGGTGGCGGTACCTTCGACGTTTCCATCTTGGAACTCTCCGACGGTACTTTCGAAGTTATCTCCACAAGCGGAGACAATCACTTAGGCGGCGACGACTTCGACCAAAGAATCGTCGACTGGCTGGTAGAAGAATTCAAGAAAGAAACCGGCGTTGACTTGTCTAAAGACAAAATGGCTCTCCAACGTTTAAGAGATGCCTCTGAAAAAGCGAAGAAAGAACTTTCTTCCATCATTCAAACACAAATCTCGCTTCCGTTCATTTCGATGACAGCGAGCGGCCCAGCTCACTTAGAAAAAACTTTGACTCGTGCAAAATTCAACGAATTGACTCATGACTTGGTAGAACGTACCGTTGAACCCGTTCGAAGAGCCTTGTCCGATGCCAAGATGACCGCCAAAGACATCGACCAAGTATTATTGGTTGGCGGATCCACCCGGACACCCGCAGTTCAAGACACCGTCAAAAAAATCCTTGGAAAAGAACCGAATCGTTCGATTAACCCAGACGAAGTCGTCGCCATGGGCGCAGCCATTCAAGGCGGCGTCTTGACCGGACATGTCAAAGACATTCTCCTGCTCGACGTGACTCCGCTTTCCTTGGGTATCGAAACACTTGGTGGCGTCTTCACGAAGTTAATTGACAGAAACACCACCATTCCGACCTCCAAGTCGCAAATCTTCTCGACCGCCGCGGACAACCAACCCTCAGTTGACATCCATGTCTTCCAAGGCGAACGCAGCATGGCCAGAGATAACAAACTCTTAGGAAACTTCCAACTGAACGACATCCCACCGGCACCAAGAGGTATTCCTCAAATCGAAGTCAAGTTTGACATCGATGCCAATGGTATCGTCAACGTATCAGCCAAAAACGTCGCGACGGGAAAAGCCAATTCGATTACCATTCAATCCGGAAGCGGACTAACCGATCAAGAAATCGAACGCCTCGTTCGCGAAGCGCAAGACAACGCCGAATCTGACAAACGCAAAAGGGAAGAAGCAGACGTGCGCAATGAAGCCGACCAAATGATTTTTCTCACCAATAAGGCCATCAAGGACTTGGAAGGTAAAGTCACCGACAAGGAAAAGAAAGAAGCCGACGAGAAGATCAAAGCTTTGGAAAAAGCTCTCAAAGGCGACGACCTCGACGATATTCGCAAGAAAAAAGAGGATCTCGAGAAGACGGCTCAACATTTGAGTGAACGCGTCTACAAGGAAGCTTCTCAAAATCAACAGCAACAAGGACCAACCCCACAAGGAGAATCCGAAGACAAGTCTGAACAAGACGACAACGTCTTTGACGCCGACTACAAAGAAGTCTAATCAAAAAGCAAAAAGCAGCTCGTCTGCTTTTTGTCCAAATACGAGGTGAAGCATGGAGAAACGCGACTATTACGAAGTCCTCGGCGTCAGTAAAAGCGCCAGCGACGACGATATCAAAAAAGCCTATCGGACGCTGGCGAAGAAATATCATCCTGATGTATCCACGGAATCCAACGCCGAAGCAAAATTCAAAGAAGTACAAGAAGCCTATGACGTCTTGTCGGATGCGACCAAACGTTCGCAATATGACCAATTCGGTCATCAAGCAGCTGGTGGCGGGTTCGGACAAGGATTTGGCGGTGGAGCCGGATTCGAAGGATTCGATTTCGGTGACATCTTCTCCGCTTTTTTCGGCGGAAACAAAGGAACATCGGCACAATCTCGCAATCGGCCGAGAAAAGGTTCCGACATTCAGCGCCGCATGACGGTGTCGTTTGAAGATGCCATCTTCGGCAAAAAAGAAACGATGAAAGTTCAAGTCTATGACGAATGTCATACTTGTCACGGTCTCGGCGCGGAATCATCCAAAGACATCCACACCTGTTCTCGCTGCCACGGTAGTGGCTATGTCGTTGTGGAGCAACAATCCCTCTTCGGAAGAACACAGTCAAGAACCACTTGCCCGGTTTGTAATGGAACGGGAAAAGAAATCGTCAACAAATGTTCCACTTGCGGAGGCGAAGGTGTCGAAAAAGTCACCAAAGAAGTGGAAATCAAAGTTCCTGAAGGCATCGAGACCGGTCAACAGATTCGTCTCGAAGGTTTCGGAAACAAAGGACAAAACGGCGGACCCAATGGCGATCTTTATATCGTCTTCGATGTTCATCCGAGTGACATGTATGTCCGCGAAGGCGACGACATCATCGTCAGTGTTCCAATTTCCTTTGCGCAGGCCGCACTTGGCGATGAAATCGAAGTTCCGACCGTATATGGAAATGTCTTGTTAAAGATTCCCGCAGGAACGCAATCGGATTCGAAATTCCGTCTGCGTGGTAAGGGGGCACCGAATGTTCGCAGCAAACAAAAAGGCGACGAGCATGTCATCATCAATGTCGTCACACCGACGAAACTAACTGCTGAACAGAAGAAGCTTTTCGAACAACTTGCCCGTATGGACGATTCGACAAAATCCTACAAATGGGACAAATTCAAGTCAAATTTTCAATCCAAAAAATAAGACTCCTTTGGGAGTCTTTTTCATAGGCAAGATATTTTGAACTTCAAAATAAAAATGGTATAATAGAAGCATAAAAAGGAGGTCATTTTATGATCGAACAACGTCTTCAATCGCTTCGCAAGTTCAATCTCATCATGGGCATTTTGCACTTCGTTCAAGGAACACTCATGCTCATTCTGTCTCTTACATGGTCAAATATCCAAGATTTCCGACCGAACATCATGTCGTATTATTTGAACTTCAACCCCTCAACACTGTCACTTGAAAGCAATCCGCAAGTCTTGTTTTCCTTGCCGTTTGGCATTTTGGTTTCCGCGTTTCTGTTTCTAAGCGCCATCGCGCACTTTCTCATCAGCGCATTCAAGAAAACCAATGATGTCTATAACAAAGACCTTGCAAAAGGCATCAACCGTTTCCGTTGGTTCGAATACGCCTTGTCCTCTTCGCTAATGATTGTCTTGATTTCAACGCTCTTCGGCGTCTATGACATCGGTGCCTTGATTGTCATCTTCGTTGTCAACGCGAGTATGAACTTATTCGGACTCTTGATGGAAAAGATCAACATTGGCAAACCGAAAATCGACTGGTCACCATTCATATACGGTACGATTGCCGGACTTGCCCCTTGGTTTGTCATCGTTTTGTACGGATTCGGAAATGCCAATCCAGCAGAAGTACCATGGTTCGTTTACGCCATCGTATTCACCTATTTCGCATTCTTCAATCTCTTCCCGATTAACATGATTTTTCAATATCGTAAAAAGGGAAAATGGGCCAACTATCTCTATGGAGAAAGAGTCTACATCTTTCTCAGTCTCTTTGCGAAAACGACATTGGCATGGTTGGTATTATTTGGCGTCATGCAGCCATAAAAAAAGCCCTTCGGGGCTTTTTCTTTTACAATGACATATCTTTTTTCTCGAAGATTTTTATGCCGATGACGTATAGAATCAAACCCAATACAATGAACACGATGGAGCCAATCCAAATGACGTTTCCGCCGTCAATCCACTGATTCGAATCATATAACGTCAACGCGGTAAAATACTTGAGAAACGACAATTTTTCATTGACGCCCGCAAGCATGTTGATGACGAAGAACGCAATCGGAATGCCGGCGCCAATCGATAGCGACATTCTCGTTTCATTGAAAATCGCAGAAGCGAGAAACGTGATAGAGCTAATCAGCACATAATACTCCACCAATCCCAAATTGATCATTAAGTATTTTGAAATATCGAGTTCTCCAGGAAATAACATCGAAGCGAAACCCAGTCCGATGAGTGCTGCGCTGAGGATAAGAAGTAGTGTTGATGATAACAAGAAGACCGCTTGTGTCAATGCGATTTTACGCCGTGTATTTGGTGTTGATAACAAATAAGCCATCGATCCCGTGTCGACATATTTGGCAATTAACCGATTGCCAACGATAATCGCATAAAGCATTGGAAACATAATCATGATGAAGCCGTACAAATATCCGGATATGAATCCCACCATCGTGTAATCTGTTATCGAGAAGTTCATCGCATCCATCAGTTCTTGAGGGAACATGGAAAGCATTTGTGAAAATGCATCCACATTCGCAGGATCATAGACTCCAATAATCATCGTGACATACATCATCATGATGAGTAAAAAGATAATCCACAGTTTGTAATTGGATTTCAGACTCATTTTGAATAATGCGCTATTCATGGTCTTCCTCCTTGTAGTAATCCATGAAAATCTCTTCCAAGGATTGATTTTTCACATCAAGGGATTTTACTGAGACTTTCGCCAAGGTCTGAATAAACGGTTGAATATCTCCGGTAACGACCACTTCGACATCGGTTGTGGAAGTCTTCTTCACTTCGAATCCTGCGTTTTGGATGAGACTGACATCCTCCATGTTTTCTAGACCAACCAAGAAGACCTTACGCTGTTCTTGTTTCAACTTTTAGATGTCTTCGAGTGCGACCATTTGGCCTTCTTTGATGATGAGAGCTCGGTCACAGGTACGTTCAATTTCCTCAAAACTATGGGAAGACATCAAGATTGTTTTTCCTTTGGCCTTTTCTTTCAAGATTAATTCCACGAATTTCGATTGCATCAGTGGATCGAGTCCCGAAGTGGGCTCATCCAATATCAAGATTTCGGGATCGTGCATGAACGCAGCGACGAGACCGAGTTTTTGTTTCATTCCCTTGGACATCTTTTTGATTTTTCCGTTGGCATCGAGTTCCAAGAACGATTTCAACTCTTGCATCTTGTCATCATTTGGCAATCCACGCATTTCACCTAGAAAACGAAGAAATTCATCGCCCGTCATTTGGTCGAAGAAGGCAATTTCGCCAGGAAGATAACCTAGTTTTTCTTGAATCGTAGCCGCATTATGAAAAGACTCCAAATCATTCACAAATGCCAAACCAGAATCGGATTTGATAAAGCCGAGCAACTGACGAATCGTCGTTGTTTTCCCAGCGCCATTTGGCCCAATAAATCCGAATATCTCGCCCTTTTTCACTTCGAAACTCAAATCAAAAACACCTTTTTTAGGACCATAGGATTTTGTCAAATGTTCCACGCGAATCATGTTATCCCTTCTTTCCTCTTATCCATCCTATCATTTTTCGATGATTTTGTCAAAATCAGAACGAGATTATGAGTTCGTACTTGTGATATCCATTGGATATTGTTATAATGAAGTGAAGTTTTTCACAAGGAGGGCCGAACATGGTTCATACCATTTTATTGATCGAAGACAATGCCATTGTCTGTCAAATGGTCACTGCTGTTCTCACGAAAGAAGGATTTCGAGTACTGATTGCTGAAACTGGAGATCTCGGTCTAGAGTTGTTTTTCAAAGAATCCGTGGATTTGGTTTTGCTCGATTTGATGCTTCCGAACATTTCGGGAGACGAAGTGTTGATGCGAATTCGACAGAAAAGTCCAGTTCCTGTCATCATCATTTCAGCGAAAGATACCGATGTAGAAAAGGCGATTCGGCTAAGTCTTGGGGCAGATGATTATCTAGCAAAACCATTCTCGATGATTGAACTTGTGGCGAGAGTTAAAGCTGTTTTAAGACGATCCAATCGCGGAAACTTCGGGCTACCTCATGAAAAAATCATCGGTAATTTGAAAATAGACTTAGACAATTTCGAGGCCTTTATCGATAATCATCCCTTGTTTTTAACGTTAAAGGAGTATCAAATTCTGAAACTGTTTGTGACCAATCCGAATCAGGTATTTACCAAAGTACAAATCTATTCCAAAGTATGGAACGACACTTATTTTCAAAATGACAACCTGATAAACGTACATATGAGAAGACTGCGTGAAAAAATCGAGAAAGACCCGTCAAAACCCGAAATCATCAAAACAATATGGGGAATCGGGTATAAATACGAAGAGTAAAGAAGGAAAAAGTCCTTCTTTTTTTAAGAATTAAGTAAGACTTACTTAAGAAAATCGTAATCTATTTTTTGATATAATGAAATCAAGTACCATACATGAACTGATTTCTGAATTCTCTCTGTTGTTCTATGATAGATTTGTAGTTAGTACAAACATTCAAAACGATACCCCCTTATCATTTTGAAAGAATACTTCAATGGCACCCCCGCTAGTTGATACTTTCGGAGAGATTCAGAGATGAGTTCATGTGGATAACACCATCTCATAGAAAATTCAATATTTCGTTATTTACAAATTGTTTTCAAAGGCACTTCTATCATCGATGGCGTATTTTAAACCTCATCTATCCATATTCCAGGATGTCTTAAGAAAGCAACTCTCAATTGTTGCTTTTTTGTTTTTCGAAGTAAAGCCCGATTTCATATGATATAATGATTTCGAGGTGATGGCTTTGGAGACAGTCAAGGTAAAATCGTTATTACAACGAGTCAAAAACAATGATGACTTTTGGTTTCATCATGACTATAACATGAATCTCTATCAAGGATGTTCGTTTGGATGTATCTATTGCGACTCAAGAAGTGATTGTTACCAAATTAAAGAATTCTCAAAGATCAAGCCTAAGGAAGATGCTCTACGTATTTTGGCAAAGGAACTTTCGACAAAAAGAATCAAGGGTATTATCGGACTTGGAAGCATGTCAGATCCCTATAATCCACTCGAAGAAAAACTTCTACTCACGAGAAGTGCGCTAGAATTAATTGAACACTACGGGTTTTCCGTCAGTATTGTCACCAAAAGCGCTCTCGTTATTCGGGACATCGATATTTTGCGTAGAATAGCGAAAAGTCATCCAGTACATGTTGCGTTGACGATTACCGAAACCGACGAAGAAATTCAAAAAAGCATCGAACCCTATAGTTCTTCAACGTCTGAACGCTTTTCAGCCATACGAGCTTTATCAGAATCTGGCATTTTCGCGGGCGTATTGATGATGCCTTTGCTTCCCTGGATTTCTGACAGAGATGATAACATTCGAAAAATGATTCAACTCGCAACTAAAAACAACGCAAAGTATGTGTATCCGTCTTTTGGATTGACGATGAGAAATGGCCAAAGAGAATATTTTTATCAGCATCTCGATGCCAAGTTCCCGGGGCTAAAAGAGAAATACGTCAATCAATATCACGGAAACTACATATGTGATTCTCCTCAAGCAAAACGCTTACACAACCTGTTTATCCAATCCATCGATAACACTACGCTTTTACATATAATGCATGATATCAATCAACAACTGCTTTCTCAGAATTCATATTCACAATTGAGTCTCGATCTATCAATATAAGGGGGAATTTTCATGGAAAGACGAGTGATTTCCAATATATTTCAGCAACTCGCACAAATTGTTCGGCCCGACCGTGGCATTTTGGAAATGGGATATGACTGCCTAATTCTTTTTCATCAAGCACTAGAACTCGACAGTGCTGCCATGCTAACGAGGGTTCCAATCCAAGGAAATACACTATGGGTCTATCCGCAAGAATCGTTACCCAAATACTCACAAGAATGGCTATCTCCACTAGTTGACAATCCAGAAGAAGCTTGGTTTTTTACTAAAGAGGACATGTTCAATTATTGCTTCCGCCTTCCGGAGAGCAGTTTGTTGGTTCTTCAAACAAAATCACAATTTCATCATCTCCTTTTTTCTGATGTTGTTCATGTGGTTCAATTCATCTCCGACTATTTCTCGGCTATTAATGATCGCAATCAAAAACGCTCCTTGGAACAGCAACTAAGGCATGAACGAAATCTGATGCGCTCCATCATAGACTCAATACCAGAAACGTTAGCATTTAAAGATTTAAGTGAAACGTATCAGTTAACGAATAAGCAAGCAGATATGGAATACTCGAATCGATTTCCCTCGATTGTCGGGAAAACCATTTCCGAAGTCTACCCGGAATCCGAACGTGTAATTGTTCGAGCAATGGATCAAGAAGTCATTCAAACCGGAAAATCAATTCGAAAAGAAGTTGACATGTTCACAGATAGAGGATTTGTCCGGTATGACGCGATACGAACCCCTGTATATGATGAATCAAATCATCTGATTGGAATTGTATCGATTGGCAGAGATATCTCTGAAACAATAAAAATCCGAGATAATTTGGCACGAAATAATGCATTTCAAGATATTCTTGTGCGGATTGCCAATAACTTCATCAATATCCAAAGTGAAGACGTGGATTATATGATTAACGAAGCCATCAAAGAAATCGGGGAGTTCATCAACGCAGATCGAGCTTATGTTTTTGAATATGACTTTGTCAACCACTTTATCACAAACACACATGAGTGGTGCAATACCGGTGTCAACCCCGAAATCAACAATCTCCAACAACTTCCTCTCGATCAATTTGCGGACGACTGGGTCAATATCCATCAGCAGGGCAATGAAGTCTTCATTCCTAACATCGATGACATGGATCACACGTCCATGACATATGAAATCTTGTTGTCTCAAGGAATTCGGAGTGTCATCAGTGTTCCAATGATGCGAGATGGACGTTGTATTGGGTTTGTCGGCTTTGACGATGTCAAGGATGAACATTTCTGGAATGAATACGAAAAAGGTCTTTTGAAAGTTCTTGCTGAAATCATCACGAATCTTTACACGCAGAAAGAACGTGAACAGATGATTGTGAGCGCCAAAGAAGCAGCACAAAAAGCTTCGACAGCAAAGACAGAGTTTTTAGCCAACATGTCTCATGAAATCCGCACACCGTTATCTGGAATCTATAATGCGATATATTTGTTAAACACGACAAACTTGTCAGATGAGCAGCATCACTATTTGGAAATCGGTCATTCCTCCGTCGAAATGCTCTCGTCCATCGTGAATAACATTTTGGACATTTCAAAAATTGAAGCGAACAAAATGGAACTCAATAACACGACCTTCAATTTGGAAGACGAACTCTTCCAAATCATTCAACTGGAGGAATTGGTTGCACTTGACAAAGGAATCCAACTTCATTTCGATTTTGATTATCGAATTCAGAATGATGTCATATCTGATTCAGTAAAAATCCGGCAAATTGTGCTCAATTTGGTGAATAATGCAATCAAGTTCACCAGACAAGGATCTGTCAATGTATCGGTTCGACTACTCAAAACAACTCCAGATGAAATTCGTCTCCGCTGCGCAATTCGTGATACCGGAATCGGTATCTCAGAAGAGCATATCCAATATTTGACAGAGGAATTTTATCAAGTCGATTCGTCCATTTCCAAAGAATTCCAAGGTTCTGGGCTTGGTCTTAGCATTGCGAACAAATTATTAGGCCTTTTTTCCAGCCAACTCGATATTCATTCTGTTTTGGGTGAGGGAAGTGAATTCTCTTTTGAATTATCACTGAAAACCGCAAGGTCAAGACATTATGATACATCAATTTTGAAAGACAAAAATATACTCATAATCAGCGAAAACATCGCGAAATGCCCAATACGAGACATGCTTACATCCCTCAATATCCGATTCAAGGAGGTTGTGCCAAACGAGGAGAAGTTGCTTTCCATTCCACAAAAGTCCATGGATATCGCCATCTATTCGACATGCATCGAAAAATTGAATCCGAACGTCTCGCAATGGATTCGTGGTCGAATAAAAAGAAATGGCTTTTCATTTCTCTATGGAAAAGATGCGGCGATGGAAGAAATCATTGCCTCAGACGTAATTGGTTTTCATGAGATTCGATTTGGTGCGATTTCAAGAAATAATCTCTTGCAATTGATCTCTCGCCATTATTCGAGTATGATTGAGACCAAAGTTGAAAACAAACAGGAACTTTTGCAAAGTGGACTTTCCATCTTGATTGTGGATGATAATCGAATCAACCGAAAAGCACTTGAGATGCTGATGCATAAGCATAATTTCATCATTCACACGGCGGAAAACGGAATTGATGCCGTTGAAAAAGCGTCCAATAAAAAATACGATTATATCTTCATGGATATTCAAATGCCTGGAATGAACGGCATAGAAGCAACTAAAATCATCCGGAGTACGGAAAATCCAAATCGGCAATCCATCATCATTGCACTAACCGCTCATGCGTTTCAATCCGAATACGATACGTTCCTTGATGCAGGGATGAACGATATTATCACGAAACCAATCAATCTCGATATGTTATTTGAGATGATGAGAAAACATCACCAAAGTTCTCAACATTCCAGCAACATCTCGGCTTCTGTACGAATCCCTGATGAGTTCAGTATCTTTCAAAGAACGGAATTTATCGAACGCTTTCATGATTTTCGGGATCTCGCCTTTCAAGTCTTGAATACATATTTGGAAGAAGAACCTTCCATCCTTCAAGAGATGCGAGTCGCTCATGAAACCGGAAATGATCAACTACTACATGAAAAAGCGCATTACCTCAAGGGGTCTTGCGATTACATCAGTGCGCAACGAATTTCATGGATTTCTCGCAACATTAGCAAATGCATCAAGGAACATGATATAAATCAACTGCATCAACTCATGGACCTGTTATTTTATGAAGCCGAATTGCTTCGCGAATCATTGATATCATATATCGAGGAAATGAACGACAGAAAAGAGTGATCCGATGAGTATTCTTATTGCAGAAGACAACATGATATCCGCAATCGCACTCCAAACTTATCTCTCGAAATGCCAATATCCCCATCGCTTGGCTAAGGATGGGGTGGAGGCATTCCATCTATGGGAGAATGACAAGCCAACCGTACTCATTACGGATTTAGAAATGCCCGGAATGGGCGGATTGGAATTAATCCGAAAAATCCGTCAAAACGAACTATACGAGCATACTCACATCATTGCAGTTTCATCGAGCGCAGATGAATCCTCATTTAAAGAAAGTATCGAATCTGGAGCCGATGATTATCTTGTGAAACCTATTTCTGAATTTGAACTTAAGAATCGATTGTTTGCTGCATTTCGTTATAAACGAATCTATGATAGCCAACAGATTATGTTCTCACTTTCTCAAATTGTCGGACTTCGAGACACCGATACGGGAAGACACGTGGAAAGGGTATCGTATTACTGCCGACTTCTTGCAGTCGAATTATCACAAGGCTCGAAATATCAATCTCAGCTGAACCACAGACTTATCGATTTGCTACCGATGGCTTCAACATTGCATGATGTCGGAAAAGTGGGAATTGGGGATGATTTACTAAAAAAAGAAGCCAAATATACAACTAATGAATATGTCAATATGCAAAAACATACAATCCTCGGTTATGAGATGTTACTGAATATATCTCAGAAATATCCAAATGCGGAAATGATTCAACTTGCGGCGCTGATTGCGAAATACCATCATGAATGGTGGGATGGGTCCGGATATCCTGAGCGAAAATCACATGAAGATATCCCGCTTTGTGCAAGAATCGTTGCTTTGGCCGATGTCTATGATGCTTTGCGATCAGTTCGAGTATATAAAAATGCCTATTCTCATGAAGAAGCAAAGGAAATCATTTTGAGAGAATCTGGGACTCATTTTGATCCTGAAATTGTTCGAAGTTTTCTTCGGCTATCCAATCAATTCGAAAAACTATATGCTT
>Ga0172375_10006883_pt1 | contig 15770 bp, 12 predicted proteins | sample LakKiv1m_FD_114537 | JGI IMG/M metagenome (GOLD analysis project Ga0172375, IMG submission 114537) | Freshwater microbial communities from Kabuno Bay, South-Kivu, Congo - kab_092012_11.1m | ecosystem: Environmental > Aquatic > Freshwater > Lake | place: Democratic Republic of the Congo...
AGGCCAAAATCAGAATAACATGTTGCTTTTATTGGACATTCAGCCTTTCTCAAGGCAAATGCCAAAATCGCTAAATTCTCAGGGGGTTACAGCAACTGGCAACATAAGTAGGCTTATGTCACGGTCTTGAGGGGCTAAGATTGTTGAGGTTACCAGAGGATATCTCAGCATTTCATCTGGTTGACCAATTGAATTAACAGGCAATTTGAGGAAAAAAGATACCAACATGGTAAGTATCCATACCCGCTGTCTTAAGATGTTGAAGATTTATGAAGGACTGCACCACGAGTTATTCAATGAACCGGAGCACGTACAGAACAGGTTTTGACCTACGTGAAAGTATGGATCGTGTCACGTCCGAAATGATGGATGGAAGAAAGGCGTGACGAAGGGACGAGTAGGTAAGACAGATTCGCCAATTCAATGTATCAATCGTCGGTCATCATGCTTTTCCCGTTAAGTCCCTCCCACTATCTCCAAAACCGTTTCCCCTATCTTGGGGAGAGTCGGTGTCATGACAACACCAGCAGCCTCAAGCATCCGGATCTTGTCTTCAGCCTTCCCCTTTCCCCTGGCGATGATAGCTCCCGCGTGGCCCATTCGCCTTCCGGGCGGCGCTGTCTGACCTGCAATAAATGCAATCACGGGCTTATCAAATTGCTCCTTGATATACTGCGCAGCTTCTTCTTCGGCAGTGCCACCTATCTCACCAATCAAGACAACAGCCTCAGTATCCGGGTCATTTTTGAATCTTTTGAGATGGTCAATAAATGTGGAACCGATGATCGGATCTCCGCCGATACCGATACAGGTCGACTGCCCAATCCCCGCTTTCGTTAATTGATCCACAACCTCATAGGTCAGTGTGCCGCTCCTGGAAATGACCCCTATGTGCCCTTGGTTGTGTATGGCCCCTGGCATAATCCCGACCTTGGTCTTTCCGGGGGAAATAATGCCTGGGCAATTGGGACCGATGAGAACGCACCTTTTATCTTTTAGAAAGGAATTCACTTTTGCCATATCGATGGTGGGTATGCCTTCGGTAATACATACAACCAATTTAATTCCAGCAGAAACAGCCTCCGTAATGGCATCCGCAGCAAACGGCGGAGGAACGAAGATGCATGATACATTTGCCCCTTCTCTGTTCAAAGCTTCGTAGACCGTATTAAAGACAGGCACCTTTTCCACTTGTTGCCCACCTTTTCCGGGAGTGACGCCGCCCACGACAACTGTTCCATATTTGAGCATCTGGAGCGTATGAAAGCGTCCCTCGCGTCCAGTGATCCCTTGCACAACCACCCTGCTCGTTTCATCGACGAGTATACTCATAATCAGTTTTCTCCTGGAACCTGACGTGCTACCATCTCAGCTGCCTCGGCCAAATCTCTTGCCACCAAAAAACTCACATCGGAACCCTCAAGGATCTTCCTCCCTTCCTCCACATTCGTACCTTCCAACCGTATAATCAAAGGGACCCGCATCTGGCTTTTCTTGGCAGCTGCAACTACCCCACGTGCAAGGACATCACATCGTAGGATTCCCCCGAAAATATTAACAAGAATGGCCTCAACACGCCTATCTTTTAGAATGATTTCAAATCCTTTTGTAATCATCTCCTCCGTAGCGCCGCCTCCCACATCCAGGAAATTAGCAGGCTCTCCACCCGCGCTCTTGATCAGGTCCATGGTGGCCATCGCCAGACCAGCCCCATTGACCATGGCCCCTATCTTGCCATCTAAACGAATATAATTAAGATTATATGTAGCAGCCATTAGCTCCAATGGATCCCTTTCGCTTGAATCATCCAGCTTCAAAATTTCTTTTTGACGAAAGAGGGCATTGTCGTCAACGCTGATCTTGGCATCCAACGCCAAAACTCTGCCTGCGGTTGTAATAACGAGTGGATTGATCTCTACAAGGGAACAGTCAAGGGTCATAAATACGTTATAGACATTCTTCATTATGACCATAAGTCCTCGAATCGTCTCGGGAGAAGGAAGGGGGTCCAATCGGTATACCAAATTTCTCCCATTAAAAGGCAACCATCCAATGCCGGGGTCAATAGGTTCGGACCAGATCAGTTCAGGCGCTTCCACCGCTACATTCTCGATAGACACTCCCCCCGATGGACTGAAGATCATTTCCGGCCTAGCACTGACACGATCCATCATCATGCCAAGATAGAGCTCTCTCCCGATGTCCACTCCCTCTTCAATAAGCACCTGATGCACCTTGATTCCGTCAGGGCCGGTCTGCTGAGTCACGAGCGGTTTTCCCAACATAGACTCTGTTGCAGTAACCACTTCATAGGGGTAGTGCGCCAGCCTAACCCCTCCCCCCTTTCCCCGTCCCCCGGCATGAACCTGCGCTTTCACAGCCCACGGTGGGCCATTGATTAGCTGGCAAACCTTTGCGACTTCGTCCGGTGCAGTGATCACCTGCCCGTTCGGCACCGGTATCCCTGACTTGCTAAAAATCTCTTTTGCCTGGTACTCATGAATCTTCATTTTATAATGCTCTTTTTCACCAGTGTCCGGTCGGTTTCACAATAATTTCAATTGAGTGGAAGAACCGCCCATTTGATTGGTGTAACTCGTGGCTGCTCAATCCTGTTCATCCCATTCATCCACTCTCCCCTTTTCCTTCCACCCTCTTTTTCATTTCCTGAATACATTGGAGCGAATTTCCCTTGAAAATCCACTCAAGGCATCCGTTACACGAAATACAGGCGGGTACGCGATCGTGATCTCTTTTCCATTTGTTTATGATAAATGGCTCTCTTATGAATGGCCGAGACATTGAAACAAAATCTGCCTCACCCTTTGTAATGATCTCCTCCATCATGCTAAATCTCCTCAGGCCACCGACCATCATTACCGGGACGTTCACTCTACGCTTTACCTCTCTGCATGTCTCACGAAAATAGGCCTCACGTCCCTTGCGATCTAACTGCGTCCTGAACTCGGTTCCTTCATATCGTTTCCCCCTCAGCCCAGAACTCACTTCAAGAGAGTCGAATCCCCATTGGGCAAGGAACTGGGCTGCAAATAACCCCTCCTTAAGCTCAAGTCCTCCGGGAAACCCATCTTCGACCCCAATTTTAATGAGTACAGGGTAATTTTCGCCGGTTTTTGCCCTAATATCTTTGAGTATTTCTCGATGAAGACGCAAACGGTTTTCCAGTTGTCCACCCCACTGATCCGTTCGACAATTTAGATAAGGCGAGAGGAACTGGCTCAGCAGGTAAGCGTGTGCGCCATGCACCTGAACGGCATCAAAACCAGCATTTCGCGCCCTTCTCGCAGCATCTCCGAACGCATTGATTACCTCAAAGATCTCTTTTTCAGTCATTGCCCGATACGGTCTTTTAAAGTAAAGGTCCTCAGCAAGAAATGATGACCCTAATGCCTCGGCATTTTTAGCCTTTAAGAACGCTGCGCTTTCCCGCCCTGCATGGAACAATTGAATGGCGATTTTCGCCCCCTCCCTGTGCACGGTGTCAGTAAGCTTTCTCAGGCCGGGAATACAGTCGTCACTCGCAATCGAATTTTGAACCGGCGAGTTTTGTCCCGAACTGTGAACGTACGATATACCTGTGATTATCAACCCCGTTCCGCCTCTTGCCAGTTGTGCAAAAAATTCGATCTGTCTTTCCGTGACGTGGCCCTTTTCATCGGCATATCCATCATAGGTTGCCGATCTGACAAACCGGTTTTTGATTTCCGTTTTCTTTATCGACATCGGCGTGAAAAGAACGCTCATGAGTTGCTCCACGATTAGCTATTGTCAACTATAACGACAATGTATCGGCCTAAATTAGCCTCATTTTTCAAGCAGATCCGCCTGCCCAGAGGAAAGAATGCCTATTGCCTCGCAGCTCTCTTACCCATGAAATTCCTTGGGACCATATGAGGTCGCTCAGTTCCCCACCGTCTAAAAAGGTTATGTTCTATGCCGAAGTAGTCGAATACCTTCCCGATGGTTTGATGGACGATGTCCTCTATCGTTCTTGGCTGGTGATAAAAGGAAGGGACTGGCGGCAAAATGTGAGCGCCCATATCTGCTGCCTTCATCATAAGATCGAGATGCCCCTTGTGAAGGGGTGTTTCTCTAACCAGTAAGGCCAACTTCCTCTTCTCTTTTAGAGTTACGTCTGCCGCGCGTACCAATAGATTTTCAGTGTAGGAGTTGGCTATTCCAGAGAGGGTCTTAATGGTACAGGGCGCTATTACCATTCCTTCCGTCAGGAAAGAACCGCTAGCGAGAGAAGCGCCCACGTCCCTGTTGTCATAAGAATAGTCGGCAAACGCTTCGACCTCCTCAATCTTGTAATCCGTCTCGATTTCAATATTCCGTCTTCCAGCGCCAGAGATAATGAGGTGCACCTCGACGTCCAATGTTGACAGTATTCTTAACATTTCAACACCATAGATCACCCCGCTCGCCCCCGCAATACCTACGACAATCCGATTGGTCTTCATGGTTAGCTCCTCTTTAACCCCAACAATTCGTTTCTGTTCAAGAGAGTTTTTCGTCTTAAATTCGCATCAGCCTACATCTCGCCCGCCTAATTCAAAATGATTAACAAAATTGAAGCCTTATTAAATGTGACGAAATAGTACCGAGCTCCTCGTCATGCCGGAATATGCGGCCTCCGCCGCAACGACGGCGTAAAAACAATTCTGAGACCGCCAATATCATGTCCATTGCATTCGCTGTGATTAATGGACCGCAAGTATCAGCATCTTTTAAGAAGCCCAAGGCTAATCCGCGACCGTGAACCTCCATCTGCAAAACAAATCGGGAGGATGTGGGTCAGGGGGAGCGAAAAGGCATTCCATCCGAATATCTTCTCCTAATTCCCTGATCATACCCTCAAATTGCAGGCGATGCATCTCCTTACAATCGTATTCGCCCAGGCCATGCTTAAGACGACCGACCTGGGACGGGCAGTTCGCGACGCTTACAAAAACTTCATTACTCTTCTTTATGTATTCTACCAAGTAATCAGATATTGCTGCCCAGGGAAACAGCCTCAAGACTTCGACCCATGCCTCCAACCCCTTTTTCTGCTCAAGCGAAAACCTCGATTTTATCTCCTTAGTCATCAGCCTCCCCATAATGGCCCAAACCTCTTCGTTGAGCGCGATTGCGGCCTCATACCCAAAGGCCTTTTCAACGGCAACGAACCAGAACCCATCAGTACGGCGGAATTGGTTCAGAGGAAATCCACAATAATTAACTACCTCTTCTTTTTGACGTTTTGGCGATTTCACAATAGCATCACCTTCCAAATTTCAAGGTTTCCCATCGGCCAACCAAGAGAAGTATTTGGACAGCAGGTTTCAGTAGATTTCCGTTAATGATGAGCATCTTTTTGTGTCTCACAGATTTTTACCATTGAAGAGTGACCTTACGGCCCAAGGAGATAGGGAAGCCATAAGGCATATCAGGGGAATCGATGAAGATCAATGTTGACGAATGCACATCACGAAACCGTGTTGTCAAAGGTTTTCCAAAATTCCGGATCTTTTCCCATCCAATCCTTTCCGAATTTTCGGATGCAGAAGTTGTTGGCAAACCGATCTGCCCAGCGCCACCAAAAATGCTTTCCCTGTTCCTTGGCCTCCAAAATATAGTCCAACTATTTGACGATATCTCCCATTTCCTCCTTGGGGATGTAACTCGCAGCCCCCCCCTTGTAGGATTTGATAATTTTTTCGGGGCTGAGAGCGTGAGCTGTCACCATTACCGCGATTACCGACCCCTTTTTCGCAATCCTCAAGAGCTCCTAACCATCGACGCCCATGATGTCAAAAATCGCCAAATCAAAGTAGATCCGATCCAGCATTTCTTTTGCCTGACCAAAGCTATTTGCTATCATGACATTGCACATCGGCAAGAGTTCAGTCAGGGCATCCAATACGTCAGTTTCATCATCAACAAGCAGGATTCGCAAACCATCCAACCTTGACGCCTCAGACATAATCAACCTCGATTCTCTCCGGTTCGAAAGCTAGGTAGAGTGGTGTCAGCGATCGGGTTCTAAGAAATGAGCCCTGACACTCAACCCCCGCTACCCATAATTGCCATCGTTTGAGTCTATTTACTCTCGTCAGGCGGCGCCCCAAGGATACCGCCCACCAATAAGGTTCAGGATATTCTTTGAAAAGATACGATCCTTGTCGAGCTGCGGTATTTCCAGCGCCTCAATGGACGTCACAGCCTCTCGTATGTCCCCAATCACATGGGGGTAGTCCGATCCGAGGATGAGATGTTCTCCGCCCACGAAACTATATGCACACATGAGGGCAGGCTTGAAAAAACTGACCGTATCGTAATACAATTTTTTTAAATATGTCTTTGGGGAGTTCGAAAGATTGACCTGGCATTCAGGATAAGCATCATAACAATTTTCGATCCTCTCTGCGAGGTAAGGTATTGCTCCCCCCAAATGGGAGACGATATAATAGAGGTCCGAAAACCGCTCTGTAACTCCGCTCATAATCAACCGAACGACCGCAACGCAAAGATCCATTTCAAAGCCTATCATGGGCCCCAGCCTGTAATCCTTGTAGGTTTGTTTATCGTCCGGCGTTCTCGGATGGATGTGAATCGGCAACCCGTACTCGGCCATGCGCGCATAGAACGGGTAGAAGCGCTCATTGTCTATGGGTATGCCATTAATGTTGGAACCTATGCACGCTCCACAGAATCCTAATGTCTCCACACATCTCTCCAATTCCTTTATACTCTTGTCACTGTCTAGGAACGGGAGGGTTGCAAATCCCAGGAACTGCCGCGGGTGTTCTGAGCATATCCTCGCAATCTCATCGTTAACTATTCTTGCCAGGTTTTCTCCCACCTCTATCGGAAATAAATCCACACTCGGGATGGAAAGCGTTAGGATTTGACAGGTAACCCCTGCCTCATCCATCTCATCGATCCGCCTGTTAACATCTGTCATCGGAGGTGTAATAGTGACAACTCTATTTCCTCGGTGAACAAGAACTTGGCGCCCCCAGCTGTCAACCTCAACACTCATCCCAATGGAGGGGCCGTCCTTTTCTACCTGCCTTAAGAAAGCCTTTGGGTAAAAGTGATTATGGACATCAATTTTCATACTATCCTCCATGGGTAAAACGATTATATGCCTAAGTCACCATACCTCCGGCAGACCCGGAGGCTCGTAATGTGTGAACCGCTCAAAGCGGTTAATTTGTTGGCCACCTCAAAGTTGGCATGACCTTTCTTAAACAAATTCAGTTGGTCTAATCGACGGTCCTCCTCTTCTTGCGCTTGGATATATTCTCGAACCGCTCTCTCACCACGACCAACTGTCGAGACGCAAAATCCTCTGGCCCATAATTGATGCCCTGTAACATTTCTCTTCTGGCCCATGTAGCTGCGTGCAACATTTATCGCACTTTTGCCCTTGATATAACCAATAACCCGCGCTACCGAGCATTTTGGAGGAATGGTTTATACATTCCCGTCTGCTGCGGTCTAAGTTGTTTTCATCCGGCGTGAAAGTTCCTCCTTTATGATTTTGAGCAATTCACATCAGAAGGAACTTCCATTTATTCCCCCAAATGTCAAACTCTGATGAGTCGCCCGGCAAAGCCGCGGGTTTACTTAAAGGAAATTATCCTATTTTCTGCTTTTTGACAAAACTGGATAATGTTTTTCTGTAACCCTTTTCTCAGTTTTACTATCCACTCTTAGATGCATGGGGAGATCTCTTTCAGGAGTCCAACATCTTCCCTTAGATCGTCCATTTGTCAAAGGGGGAACAAACGAACTTTTTTCAGTTAGATTTAAGCCATAAGTTCGTCACGGTCCGGCCTTAATTCGGAACTCCTCGTCGATCTCGACCCAACCTGGCCCGAACCTCTTGTTATAAAGGGCGGCAAACCGATCGTACCACCGAGACCAAGTGCTTTTTCCCGCCTTCTTTGCCTCAAGGACGTCGTTCAGATAGGAAGCTATATTTGCTATTTGTTCCTTCGGTATAAAATAGGCGGCACCCTGCTTGAAGGATTTAACCGTATCTTGAACAGTCAAAGCGTGGGCAGTAAGCATAACCGGGATCACGTTCTTTTTCGTTGCAATATCGAGAAGCGCGTAACCGTCGACTCCCATGATATCGAGCACAGCAATGTCAAAGTACTCGGCTTCGAGAAGTTTCTTAGCTTGTTCAAATGTTGATGCCTGCACCACATCACACATCGACAAGTACTCCTCGAGTGTGGCCAAAATATCGGGCTCGTCATCAACCACAAGGATTCTCTTATATTTCAACATCTGTTTTCTCCTGCTCTCTATCCCCTCCATGTTATTTCACACTAACCTTGCCACCGTGCCAGTAGGCTCGCTATCTTTTGCTCTCTGCAGGACGTCTGCCACTCTGAAAAATCCTTCGATGAATACTCTGCCATACCAAAAAAGCAGTCATCGTCAGCAGGCCTATCATGTTCAATACAATGTTATGAGGGATAAGGCAAATGCTTGCAAACAGGAAGAGACCTCTCTCAAGCAACCTCAAGCTGAAAACGGCAAAGCCGAGGAATGAAATGGATATACCTCCGATGGCAACGAACGCTGTGAAGATGCGGTAGATGATGTAACCGACAGATCCTTGCAACATGATCTCAGGTGAATAGACGAACAGGAATGGGACAATGAAAGTAGGCGCAGAGATCAGGAATGCGAGGTTGGTGGTTTTAAGAGGATCCGTCTTGGCAATGCCCGCTGCCGCAAAAGAACATGGCGCAGAAGGCGGGGTAATATTACCGAGAACTCCGAAGTGGAAGATAAAGAGGTGCGCGGCCATAGGGTGGATACCGCTCTGAATGAGGGCAGGGGCGGCAAGAATCGCCAGGATTAGATACGCAGTGACTGGGGGAAGCGGCAAGCCAATGATGATCGATGAAACCATGGTCAGGAGAAGCAGAACAATCTTGTTCCCCCCCGCTACATAAAGCAGGATCTCGGTAAAGCGCAACCCCAAGCCGGTAAGATTAATCACTCCCTCGATAATTCCGGCTGCTGCACACGACATGATTACGATCAGTGCCGTCTTCGGACCGTTTTCAAGAGCCAGGATCAACTTTGAAAAGGACATTCTGGTTGTCTTTCGCAGGATGCTGATGACGATCAGTGCAATGATCGCCCAAAACCCGGCCTTTTTGGTACTCACATTCTCCACAATCAGCAGGTAGAAAATGACCAGAAGGGGGAAAAAGAGATGACCATACTGACTTAACAGGGAACGAATCTTCGGCAATTCAGATTTGGTCGCCTTGACAAGTCCGAGCTTCCTTCCCTGGATCTGTATGAATGTGAATACGGTCATATAGAAAAGTAGACCTGGAACCAGCGCAGATCGCATAACGTCCAAATAGCTTCCGCCTATAATCTCAGGGATGATAAAGGCCGCAGCCCCCATGACCGGTGGGACCAGCATTCCACCTGTAGAAGAGAGCGCCTCGATGGCCGCAGCCATTATGGGTTTGTATCCCGAGCGGATCATGAGGGGAATGGTCAAGGTGCCTACCGCCGCAACGTTTGCAGTTTGACTTCCTGTCATCATGCCAAAAAGGCAGCTGCCTAAGACAGCGGCTTTGGCAGCCCCGCCTCTAAACCTCCCGAAAAGGCCATACCCGATATTCGTGAAAGCGTGGGTTCCACCCGTCTGTTCGAGGAAGGCACCAAAGATGAGGAAAATGATGATCACTGACGCCGACACGCTCAAAGCAACGCCCAAGATTCCTTCGGTGCTAAGGAACATGTGGGAAACTACCCGCTCGAATGAGTACCCGCTATGGGCAAACATCGAAGGCAGGTACGTCCCGCACGCCACGTATGCAAGGCTCAACAAAACCAAAACGCACATGGTGATCCCCATGATGCGGCGAGTCGCCTCTGTAACAAGCACAATCGCGACGGTTCCCACGAAGCAATCTAGAATGCTCGGGGAGCCTTCCCTTGAGGCGATGCTTTCATACCCGAACAGGACATAGAGAGAGATGAATGCACTCAAAAAGACCAAGAGATAGTCTATTGCCAAGGTGAAGCCAGGGTACTTACCGCGGAACGTTTTCTGCAGGGGCAAGAGAAGGAACACAAGGATGAGCCCGAACCCGAGATGGATTGATCTCTGCTGCATTGCAGGAAGCTGCTGTATCCCTGCAGTGTAGATCTGGAACAACGACATCGCTATTGCAATAATCCCTATTACTCTCTTTGAAGTAACCCATCTCATTTTTCACTCCAATTCCGACAGGAAGTTGCCATTACTCCGGAAACTCGGTGCCAAGGTTGTCGTTTTGGTTGAACGGAGCCCGTCTCAATCAATCCCGGCAGATGGAACTGCATGCCTCCGCATTCCCCCAGCGGGACAGCCAGTCGAAGCCGGGATGAGACGGGCTTTCCTATTCGCTAGTCTCTTGAGTAAGGGCTCGGCGGTGTGCATCAGTCTGACTCCTCGAAAGAGTCAGGAAGGCTACTTGAAAATACCGGCCTCCTTAAAGTATTTTTCAGCCCCCTTGTGAAAGGGGAAAGCGATGGTTCGTTTTACGCTTTCAGGGTTCATCTCGTTCGCAACTGGGTGAATCTCAATCAGCTCTTTTCTGTTTTCAAAAAGCGTCTTGGTTATCTTGTACACGAGATCATCGCTCACCCCCTCGTGCGTTTCGAGCGGCACGCCGAACACCAGGATCGGTGTGGGTTGATCCACCCCGGTGTAAGATCCTGGTTTCAGCGTGTCTTGGTAGAGATATGGGTTTTCCGCCAGTATCTTTTTCAGCACTTCCTCATTGGCCGGGATAACGCGAATCTCTTTCCGAATGCTGAGTTCCTTCATGGCCGGTATGGGGTACGCGCCAGAGATAAACCCGGCATCGATGCTCTCATCCTGCATACCCTCCACCACCTCCTTGTAGCCGAGCCACAGCTGCTTGTACATGTCTTTCGTGACCCCATGGGCGGTGATCAATTCCAGAGCCAGCTGTGAGGTCCCGCTGCCGGCTGCACCGAGGGCCACTCGCTTGCCCTTCAGATCGGCAATCGTCTTTATGGGGGAATTCTTGAGCACCACCAGGTTCATTCCCGCGCCATAAAGAAAGGTAATGGCTCGGAGTCCGTTGTAAGCCTTTTCAAATGGTGGTTTTCCACTATACGCCAGATACAGAAGCTTTGAGTCGCTTATCCCAAATGCCGACTGCCCTTTGGCCTGCTTCTCGTCAAGGTACTTGATCGTTGCAGAAGATCCGCCTGTCCCTTCCACCATCATCTGCACTTCGGGTACGTGCTTATTCAGGACCTTCGCAATGGCACCCCCAAGAAAATAGGCAGTTCCTCCAGATCCGGGTGTGTAAATAGGAATGACCTCTTTCGCAATAGACATTTGAGGTTGACAACAAACTGCAATGCCAAAAACCGCCATAAGGACTGTGACAACTCTTTTCATGATTGCCCCCTTTCTCGTTCATTTCGTTAATATGATAAAATTAAGATAAATTTAAACGGTAAACGCTTAGAATTCCAAATTAATAAGGTTTATGATTTCATAGTTAAACTTTAGACTTAAATGGCTAAATATCGCGTTCAATTCGCTATCATACTACTTGAAACAGGTTTCCTTCATTCTGGTTTTCTCTATCTTTCCTGTTGCATTTCTAAGCACATCTTGAAAAATTATGCGCTTGGGAAGTTTATATCGTGGCAGATTAGCTTCGCAATAGGCTATCATATCATCCGGACCGCATTCAGAGGCTGCATCCACTAATTTTCGTTGGATAACGGCAACCACAATCTCTCCCAAGCGCTGATCTGGTATGCCCAGGACAGCCACATCTTGGACCGCGGGATGCGCTTGAATTACCTCTTCGACCTCTGCCGGGTAAACATTCTCACCTCCTGAAATGATTATGTCTTTCTTTCGGTCACACGGCCAAATAAAGCCGTCAGCATCAATACGACCCACATCTCCAGTGTACAGCCAACCTTCTTTTATGGTTTCAGCTGTTTTCTCGGGGTTCTTGTAATATTCTTTCATTACCCCGTTGCCTTTTACCACAATTTCGCCGGACTCCCCCCGCATCACGTCCTGTCCTGATGCGTCTACCAGGCGGACGTCCCAGTTGAACCCTGGGACTCCTAGAGCTCCCAATTTGTGCGTGTTGCCAATTCCTAAATGGATGCATCCAGGTCCACTGGCCTCCGTCAACCCGTAGTTCACCTCATAGGTTATATGCGGGAATTGAGTGTGCCAGGCTTGTATGAGCGATGCTGGAACGGGCTGGGCTCCTAGAAGTACTAAGCGCAAGCAGCTAAGGTCGTAGTCATCCTTTTTAATGGCCTTCTGTTCCAGCGCCGTTAACATATCCTGGAGCCATGGGACCAGCATCATTACAACATTGACCCGTTCTTCATGTATCGCAGTCAATATCGCTTCGGGCGTTATTTTGTCTCTTTGAATGATTGCAGTTTCTCCCAAAATCAGACTGGACAGCCAGTGGATCTTATCTCCAGTATGATAAAGAGGTTTCAGGATAAGGAATATCTCACCTGGACGCTTGGTATCATGCACAATTTCTGTGATCGCCGCATTCTCCAGATTTTGGTGCGTTAGGAGAATGGGCTTCGGAGCTCCCGTTGTGCCGGAGGTGAAATATAGCCCACAGGGGTCTTCCGGACCTATTGTTACGCATACAGGCTTTGGAGAAGAGTCGGATAGAAGGTCCTCATATGCCACCATGCCTTGCCGAATGGTCTCCCCCACAACAATGTAATCCCGCAACGAGAAAGCATCGTCATCCGGATTTTCCACTCGGTCTAAGAACTCACTGTCCAGAATGATGGCTTTTGGTTCAGAGACCTTTATGCAGTACCAGAAATCGTTGGCAGTAAACCTGAAATTTAATGGCACTGCGCAGGCGCCCGTTCGGACGATACCGAGATAGACCTCCAACCAATTAATGGAGTTCATCATCCATTGAACGACCATGTCTCCGGGACCAACACCTCTACTGACAAGCGCGTTGGCCAGTCTATTGACACGCTCATTCATTTCCTTCCACGTGATTTCAAGGCGTTGATTCTGACTGGGGCTCCTCTCAATCAAGGCACATTTGCCAGGATATCTGCGGGCGTTTCTGGCAAGCATTTCGGAAAGATCCATTGGTCAGCCTCCTCACCGTCCTCTATGGACATGTTGAGATTTGCGAAGAATCGACTCTAACGCCTTCCTACATCCCCAGTGTATCTGATATACTGTAACATTGGCATCCAAAGCTGGGGTATGGGAATTCGGGGGGACAGAAAGAAGCCGTAGATTCCAAGACGGCAATTCTGTGTCCCCCCTAGATGTTACCATCCTCTTTTTGCTAAAGTAATTGCATAGTCGGTCTGCATCGAACGAATCTTATTCAGTTGCTCATCTGAAAACCATTTTGCCAGATCGACGCGGTCAACAGGGTAATGGGGCCGCGTGAAATAATGGGCGGTTTTGAATGGTTTGGTTGCATCGAATGCCATCCCGCCTTCCCATCCGCCCATTCCACTCAGCCGGGCTTCGATGGGCTGAGCGGCAATGCCTCGTCCCCCCCGGGGTAGTTTTATGATATCGCGATCTGGATCTACACGGCTTTCCAGTGCCCACATGACGTCGTCCGCATTGTAAATATCCACGTCCTCGTCCACCGCAATGGCCATGCGAATGCCAGGGGCATCGGCAAGTGCCGCAAATAGAATGTTACGCTGGAAGCCCTCATCCTGGGCTCTCTCTTTTCTAATTTGGAAGATCACACCGCTGCCCCACTTGAAATAATCTGGAATAAACACATCCTTACAGATGCCTGGAGCAATCCGTTCGGCCATCTCAAAAAAGGTAGCCTCCCTTAGGAGATCGAAGCCTGCATACTCAAGCCCAGCAGCCAGTGGCGTATAATACATGGGATCTTTCCTCATGGTGACCGCTGTAATCTGGAGCTTACGAACTTTCCATGTAGTACCCATATACCCGACCCACTCAGGGAAGAAGTTTGTCTCTCCCTGTCGCTGCTCTCCCAGTCTCTCTGCTTCCTCACTCTCCCAGACATTTTGATTATGGGGCTCAAGGTAGCCCTCCAGAACGATTTCTGCGTCCGCTATAGCATACGCATCGACAGTCTTTGCCTTGACAAACCTAACAGGTGAACCTTGAAATGCCCCGGCGATTCCTATCTCATCGCTGCCGTGTGGCACGATAGTCCTGACATTCCAAGTGCCCGCAACGATTCCCACCGCAGGACTTGGCGCAATGTTCACCGTCAACGGTATTCTTTCGTTTCGGTGCGTTTTGAAGGCCATCATGCCTATGTGCGTTATTTGAGCAGTGGATATGGAAGCCCAGTCTTTACCCCTGAAATGGATTCGATTGAAAGAGATATTTGTGTCCCCCTTACGGTACATATTACAGACCAACTGATTTCCACAGCCCATGATCCTTCCCGCATCAAATTCCGTATGCTTGATGATAGGGAGCATGCTCGGAATATCTAAATCTTTGGTATAGACTTCTTCCTGTACGGGCGCTTCATCAACGATCTCAGCTGGCTTGGGGTTATGGATCGCATCGACAAACTGAAATTTCAGCCTTTTCGGATCATCGAGACCGTATAATTCCGCTATCGTCTCGCGTCGGCTAAAGAAATTTCCCACATCCCTAAACTTGGGGTAACCTTTGATGTTTTCAAACAACAGGATTGGACCTTTGTCGAGCGCCTTTTGAATTCCCGCAATTTCGTAGATGGGATCCACCTCCTCTTTAACATGAATAACGTGACCCCGCTCATCCAGGAACTCCAATGCACCTCGCATACTGGTTATGTCCTTCTTGCTCATGATGTTCCCCTCCTTACACCTAGTTCTACTCCGACAGATAAATGAAGCGATTTAAATTAGCATTTTCATCAGAAAGAGGGATACCTGATGCCGGATATCGGGCAAGGAGGATACTTGCTTCATTTCTCTTTGCCGTTCACGCCATCGTTCTGAAGAGCGAACCGGGCATTGCCGATGCTTCCACGCTTCCAGACAAGCCTGCCTTATTATTGGGGAAGACTGCCCGTTGCCGTTTTCATCCTCTGTCGCCACCAAAATTGCTGAAGACGTTTTTTTTCCTGTATGCGCTGGAGCGTCAGGTAACCAAAGGCAATTACGACCAGCAGTACATGCCGATGCCAGCCAGTCCAGCTTCTACCCTCATGGTGATCCAGTCCCAACTCCTCCTTCAGTTGCTGGTAGCCCTGCTCAATCCAGAACCGCTCGTGAAAGAGACGAACCATCTCCAAGGTCGGCATGTCCTGGGGCATATTGCTGAAGAAGTACCGAAGCTCGTATTGTGTTTCATCCTTCTTTCTTCTCTCGATGATCAGCCAGACTTCCTCATGGGCAGTTCCCTTCCGATAACCCTGGGAGGGGAATACCCTTCTGGATACCGCCTCAATCACCAAGGGTTTATTCAAACAATCTTTCCGGATCTCCAGATGCTCCCAGTCTCCTTCAGCGACACTTTTCCCCAGGTCCGAGACCTTTACCGGCAAGGGGTTTGTCTCTATCAGTTTCGGGTTTTTTCTCTTTCTTCCTCTCTTTTTCTCTTGAGGATCGGGCTGAACGAAAACTGGAGATTCCAGGAAGACCTGTGTATCCGAATAAACGCCGACCACATAGCGTTCTTGCTGGTCGTCCAGTCCCTGACGAAACTCCATCATGTTTCCATACCA
>Ga0172375_10006884_pt1 | contig 15765 bp, 12 predicted proteins | sample LakKiv1m_FD_114537 | JGI IMG/M metagenome (GOLD analysis project Ga0172375, IMG submission 114537) | Freshwater microbial communities from Kabuno Bay, South-Kivu, Congo - kab_092012_11.1m | ecosystem: Environmental > Aquatic > Freshwater > Lake | place: Democratic Republic of the Congo...
GCGAGGGAAGTCGGCAGGCCTGTGAAGTGGATCGAGGACCGTCGAGAGAACCTCATCGCCGGCGCCCACGCCCACGAGCAGTACGTCGACATCGCCTATGCGCTCGACGCCGACGGCAAGATCACCGGAGTCCGCACACACGCGCTCGGCGACGGCGGGGCCTACCACCTGCCACCGTGGTCCATGGCCGTGGAGCCGTGGTGCGCCGCGGTGATGACCCCCACCGGCATCTACGACGTACCGGCTGCGGAGTACACCTACAAGGCCGCGGCCACCAACAAGACGCCAGTCGGCGCCTACCGCGGCGTGGGCTACATGGCGGGGACGTTCGCCCGCGAGTGCCTAGCGGACGATGCCGCTCGTGCGCTGGGATTGTCGCCCTTCGACTTCCGTCGACACAACGTCGTGCGCGAGTTCCCGTGGACCAACCCGCAGGGCATCGTCTACCAGGAGGGAAGTTGGCTGCAGACGATCGACGCCCTCGAGGAGATGGTCGACTACCCGGCCTTCCTGCGTCGACAGGCCGAGCTGCGCGAGCAGGGGCGCTACATCGGGTTGGGCCTCAGCTGCTTCGTCGAGAGCAGCGGTGAGAGCACGGCGACCAGCCTCGAGCACGGCCTCGGCGACGTCTACCACGACACCGCCACAGTTCGGTTGAACCCCAACGGGACCGCCAACGTGACGATCGGTTTGTCGGCCCAGGGTCAGGGACTCGCTACGACGATGGCACAGATGGCAGCCGACACCCTGGGTATCAAGGTGGAGGACGTCAGCGTCCAGACGGCGCGGTCGACCTCTCACGCCTACGGCTCCGGCACCATCGGGAGCCGCGGCGCGGTCGTTGCAGGTGGCGCCGTAGCACGAGCAGCTGACGTCGTCAGGGAGAAGGTGCGGCAGGTAGCCGCGCACATGCTCGAGGCGTCGACAGATGACATCGAGCTGGTGGACGGGCTCGCGTCGGTCAAGGGCGTCGCAGATGCTTCGTTGTCGATCGCTGACGTGGCCACCGCGATCTACTTCGACCTCGACTCCTGGCCCGAGGACTTCGAGCCGACCCTCGAGGCCACGCAGGCCTACGATCCGTCACAGGCGATGTTCAGCAACGGCGGTCACGCAATCCTGGTGGAGCTGGATGCCGAGACTGGGTTCGTGCGTTTCGAGAAGATCTTCTCGGTCGAGGACTGTGGAACGGTCATCAATCCCAACATCGTCGAGGGACAGATCCGCGGCGGAGTCCTGCAAGGCATCGGTGCATCGGTATTCGAGGAGCTCTCCTACGACGAGTCGGGCCAGATTCTCACCACCACGTTCCTCGACTACGGACTGCCGACCATGGACGTTGCGCCACCGTTCGAGATCCACCACCTCGAGACGCCCTCCTCGCACTCCGCCTCGGGGGTCAAGGGGATGGGAGAGTCGGGCCTGATTGCGGCTCCGGCTGCAGTCTTGAACGCTGTCAACGATGCTTTGTCGCCATTTGGTGTGGTGCTGCGCGACCTGCCTCTGACGCCTGAGAAGGTCCTCGGCGCCATGTCTGGCGCGAAGGCGGCGACCGGCTCGGCAGAAGGTCCGTGACTGGCGTGAACGGTGCGCACACGAATCGCCTGCGCGTTGCTCTGCTCCAAGTCTCCTATGGCGACGACGAAGCGCTGTCCGATCGGGTCGAGCGAGTCAGCCGATGGATCCGTGAACTCGGACCCGCGGACCTGGTGGTGCTCCCGGAGCTCTGGGCGCACGGCGGCTTCGCGTCCACATCGTGGGAGGCGACGGCCGAACTCATGAACGGGCCAACCGTCGCGCGGATGGCCTCGGTTGCGCGCGAGGTCGGTGTCTGGCTCCATGCGGGATCCATCATCGAGCGAGCGGAAGCGGGCGCCGATCCGGGTGCCGAGGGGCGCGGGCTGTGGAACACCTCTGTGCTCCTCTCTCCAGAGGGCACCGTCCACAAGACGTACCGGAAGATCCACCGCTTCGGCTTCGGCGACGGTGAACCTCGCCTGTTGGAAGCCGGCACAGACCTCGCCGTCACCGAACTGGTGCACGACGCCGGAGCAAGTCGGATCGGTTTGGCGACCTGCTACGACCTCCGGTTCCCGGAGCTCTTCCGTAGGCTGAGCGACCTTGGCGCCGACGTGATCCTCCTTCCGGCGGCATGGCCGATGCCCAGGGTGGAGCACTGGCGGCTCCTTGGTCGGGCTCGAGCGCTCGAGAACCAAGCCTGGGTGCTCCAGTGCAACACCGCCGGCACTCACAGCGGAGTGGAGATGGGAGGTCACTCCCAGATCGTCGCCCCGACGGGTGAAGTCGTCGCCGAGCTTGGGAGCGGTGAGGACGCCCTGTTGGCCGACATCGACTTAAACCTCGTCGTTTCCGTCAGAGCGGACTTTCCTGTCCTGGCCGACCGCAGAATCTAGACGTTCTCGCACCACGCCGGACGGCGAGGGTGGCTGTAGCTCGACAACGGCGGGCCGCCATGACCTGCGTCGAGCGGTATCGGCGGGCCGGCAGGCGCTCTTCAGTGCTCGGACCTCGTCGGGTCCCACTCCCGAGCCGCGCGCAATTGGCTCAGCCAACATGTGCGCCGCGGCCGAGGTGCCAGAACGATCTTCTCTGACGGCGCTAGACGACATCGGACGCGCTACCGGACGCGATGATCATCACCGCTCATTACTGAGCAATCGGCGCGACCTGGACTCAGCTGACCCATCGAGCTGCGCGCCCCGCAGGACTCATCCTCGTGGTACTCGTTTCGTGTGACCCAGAGAGTGGCCGCGGCAAATTCGGGACGGGGGATGAACCGCTGGCGCCGTGCATGTGGCACCGGCGGTAGTGCACGAGGTTGATCTTCCACCAGACCGTGCCTTGTCGACGCAGCCGATCGGGGGATGCCGGCTACTGGGTGCACGGTACGACTTAGCGGGCGTCGTCGCTCAGCTGACCGCGTAGATCAACCGGGCCAGACCTGAGATGACCTCCGCCCCGGTCGTCAGCGACGACCGGGGCGGAGAGCGAGCCTGAGATGTGCGATGTCAGTCGGCGAGTACCCAGACCTCCCGGAACTTGGTGTGGAAGGTCCACGTCGAGACGTGTCCGGCAGGAAGGAACGCCTGCATTCCCGCCTTGAGATCGACACGCGAGCCGTTCTCGAGCTCGATCGTGACCTCGCCCTCCAGGACGTAGATGATCTCGTTGTACTCGAGCGTGTAGGTGGTCCTGGATGGCTCACACTCGAAGACCCCGGTCGCCCGGGCCCCTCCCTCGTAGTTCTCGAAGAGGGTGAATCCCCGCCCCTTGGGGTCTCCTTGGTGAACGGTGACCCCGTCGGGCTGCCACGTCTCCAGCTCGACGGTCCCTGACTCGACGGCCTTGATCTCATCCATAGCGTTCCTACCGTTCTCCAGCCGTATGGCTGCCGTGATGGGTGTGGTGTGGCCCGCGCGGCGCTGCTGTCGCGAACGCCGCGCGGAGCCGGTTCAGGGGCGAAGCTGGTTCGCCAGCCAGTCCGCCATGCGGAGGCGCGGGGCAGGGCCAAGGTTGTGGCAGCAGTGGTCGCCCTCAGGCTCGAGATCGATCGTGATGTCAGCGTTGACCGCGTACTCCTGCAGGACGTCCAGCTCCGTGATGGGCGTCTCGTCCTTGGCGCCATGCAAGACGTAGGTGGGGACCTTGAGTCCGGCCAGCACCGGTCGCACGTCGATGGCGTCCCGCACCCGCACCTGCGCAGTGGCCAGGTCGGGCGACTTGGTGACGTACTGCCAGCTGAGCTTGGTCATGGGGTACTCGAAGTCCCAGTCGTCCATCTGGACGAAACCACCCCAGGTGACGCACGCGCGGAAGCGGTCGTCCATCGCGGCGGCACGCAGCGCGTAATGTCCACCCAGGCTGCGGCCGAGTACTCCAATCCGGTCCCTGTCGATTGTCACGTCAAGGGTCTCGAGGTAGTCGACCACTCGCGAGGTGTAGCGGTGGTAGTCGCCGGCAAGCGCCACGTCTTCGAACATCTCACCCTGGCCTGGGCCGTCGAACGTGAACGTGGCAACGCCTCGCTCGAGCAGGAGATTCTCGAACATGTAGCTCTCCTCCTTCGTGCTCTCGAGGCCGCCGAGCAGCACCGCGCACGGGACTGGCCCGTCGGCTCCCTTGGGCCGGCGCAGGTAGCCGATGATGACGGTGTCGTCGATGGGGAGGTCTACCCGCTCAGCCGGAGGGTCGAGCAGGGGAGCGGCTCGGTGGTAGAGCCCTGCCTTGCGGAGCTGGCCCTTCGGACGGCGCTCGTCGAACCAGAGAAATTGCGCGTACTGCGCAGCCATCGATCCGACCCAGAACCAGTAACCAGCCGTGAGGTCGTTTCCGTCCTCAAGGGCCGTGTCACCCATGGCCTCGTACTCGTCCGCCTTCGCCATCCAGAAGTCGAACCACGACGTAGCAGCATCCCGACGCTGGGCGGCCAGGAGGTCGGCGAACGGCAGGCCGTCCATCAGTAGGCGGCCCCAGTTCAGCATCTCTTCTTCTGCCGTCGGGACATGCGGGGTCTCGGTCGTCATCTCTTCTCCATAGGTCGGGAGCCAGCATCTTCCCCACTTCGCGGCCGTCGTCCGTCTACATGTTCCGCGAAACCTAGGCAGCTCTTTGCTGCTCACCTAGCAAGAGGCCCGCGCATGTACATGTTCTGCCCAATGTGCGGGTGCGCTTCTCCCGCCTGCGAGCAGCGCAACCCGTGGTGGCTGGAGACACTTCGGCTCTCGGTACATCGCACAGAAGTGAGGACGAGCAGTGAGTAGACCCGGCGCTTCCGGCGGCCTCGGCCCTTCAGCCAAGCGATACGTGGGGCAGCCCGTGCGTCGTCGTGAAGACGCGCGCCTCCTGCGGGGCGATGCACGTTTCGTGGACGACGTCGACATCCATGGACAGCTGTACATGAGCGTGGTGCGCTCATCGGAGGCGCACGCGCGAGTGGTCTCCGTGGATGCATCCGCCGCGCGACGGTCTCCAGGAGTCCGGCTCGTCATCACCGCCGACGACATCGATGCTGAGGTGCCGCTCGAACAGATCGGCTACCACGAGGTCTATCCACAGATCGATGACTACCTGCACCCGGTCTTTGCAGCCGACCGCGTCCGATACGTCGGGCAGCCCGTTGCGGCGGTCATCGCTGACACGCCCTACCTGGCCGAGGACGCAGCAGGACTGGTGGAAGTGACCTACGACCTCCTTCCCCCGGTGCTCGACCCTCAGTACGCGCTCACCGATGAGGCCGAACCACTCTTCGAGGGACAGTCCAACGAGGCCGTGCGGATCGTCAAGGCGTACGGCGATGTTGCCGGCGCCTTCAAGAAGGCAGCCCATGTCGTCGAGGGCCGATACGTGGTCGGGCGTCACTCCGGGGTCCCCATGGAGACGAGAGGCTGCATCGCTGAGCCGGACCGCGGACGCAAGCAGCTGTTCATGTGGGGCCCGGTCCACACGCACGACTGCCAGCGCCTCATCGCGCAGGTCCTCGAACTGCCGCTTGCGGATCTCCGGATGAAGCACGTCGACATCGGAGGGAACTTCGGCGTCAAGGGCGGAGTGTTCCCTGAATACATCATGGTCGGCTGGGCGGCGATGCGCTTGGGGCGTCCAGTCAAGTGGACCGAGGACCGGCTCGAGCACATGGTGGCGAACGCGCACGCTCGCGAGCAGGTCCATGAGATGGCGGCCGCGTTCGACGCCAATGGGGTTTTGCTGGCGCTGAAGGATGAGATCTGGCACAACCACGGAGCGTTCATCCGGCAGGCGGAGCCGCTCGTCAGCGACATCACTGTCGGGATGGTCCCGGGACCCTACCGAGTGCCGGCCTACGACGGCATTCTTCACGTGGTGGTGTCGAACAAGACTCCACTGTCCGCTTACCGTGCGCCAGGCAGATTCGAAGGGACCTTCGCTCGCGAACGACTGCTCGACCTCGCAGCCGAACAGATCGGCATCTCACAGGTGGAGATCCGGCGTCGCAACCTGCTGACCGCCGCCGACCTCCCGTTCGTCCCGGGCATGGACATCTGCTTCGAGCCCTATCACTTCGACTCGGGTGACGTGGTCGACCACTTGGACAAGGCGCTCGAATCAGCAGGCTTCGACGAGTGGCAGCGGGAAGCGGCGGAGCTCCGAGCACAGGGACGCCTTGTGGGCAACGGGATCGGCATGCTGATGGACAAGGCCGGCCTCGGGCTGTACGAGACGAGCGCCATCGACGTGGATGCGTCGGGACGGATCCGAGTTCGGACAGGGGCATCATCGGTCGGGCAGGGCATCGAGACGGTGTTGGCGCAGATCGTGGCCGAGGAACTCCAGGTCGATCCCGAGCTCATCGACGTCATCCATGGCGACACCGAGCTCGTGCCAGAGGGGGTCGGTTCCTGGTCGAGTCGCTCCACGGTCCTGGCCGGGGGAGCGGCGCGACAGGCTGCCCTCGACACCTTGGCCAAGGCCAAGAGGCTCGCCAGCGAGATGCTGGAGGCAAATGTCGACGATCTGATCCTGATCGATGGTCGCATCGTGGTGTCCGGTCTCGAGCAGGAGGGCTTGAGCCTGGGGCAGATCGCCGAGCGATGGGACGGGTGGTCCGCCAGGTTGGCCAATGACGAACCGGGTCTCGGTGCGCAGGCCGTCTATCTGGACGAGCACATGAACTACCCCTACGGCGTCACCCTGGTTCAGATCGAGATCGACCCGGCCACCGGGGGGCACACGCTGAGGCGCTTCCTCACCAGCACGGAGGCTGGACGAGCCATCAACCCGATGACCACCCGTGGCCAGGTGATCGGCGCGGCAGCGCAAGGCATCGGCGGTGCGCTGTACGAGGAGTTCCTCTACGACCAATCCGGTCAACCGTTGGCCACCTCGTTCATGGACTACCTTCTGCCGACCTCGCTGGATGTGCCCGATGTCGACTTCTTCATGACCGAGGACGCCCCTACGCCGAACAACCCGTTCGGCGCCAAGGGCTTGGGAGAGGTGGGCCTCATTGCTGTCGGCGCGGCCGTAGCGGGTGCCATCGACGATGCCTTCGGCGAGGGGGTTCGCACGATCAAGGTGCCAGTCCCACCCGAGACGCTCTGGCGGAGGTCGCAATCGGTCGCGCGCAACGACGAAGCCGGGCCGATGTGAGTCAAGACACTCTGAACACGTCAAACGGTGCTCTCGCATTGTCCGGAATCGAATAGCCGCACTCGCTCCCGAAAATCCACAGTTGCGTGTCTTCTCGGTCCGGGAGGCCGGGACGGCACCGATGGCCGGACCACGCAAGGACCGTGCGCAGAGCAGCCACCACCAGGAGCACCAATGAACGAGCAGACAGCGACGGAGCCAACCCGGGCCGAGCAGGCGAGGAAGGTTGCGCTCGCCGTGCAGGACGTCAGCAAGACCTACGGCGCCACCCGCGCCCTCGACGGAGTGTCCCTGGAGGTGACGACTGGTGCCATCCACGGCCTGATGGGCGGCAACGGGTCTGGAAAGTCCACGTTGATCAAGATGCTGGCGGGCGTCGTCACGCCAGACGAGGGCAAGCTGGCGCTGAAGGGCGATTGGATCGATGCGCGGTCTCACACGCCGGCGCGGGCAAAGGCATTCGGACTGCACTTCGTCCACCAGCAGAACTCGACCTTCCCGGACCTCACGGTCGCCGAAAACCTGGCGCTGGGGCGCGGCTTCGAGTCGACAGCCGTCAGGTCCATCAACTGGAGTGCTCAGAAGGCGCGGGCCAGGCAGGTGCTCGACCGGTTCGAGATCGACGTAGCCGCCGACACTCATCTGGTTCGACTGTCCCCTGCAGCTCAGATGATGGTGGCGATCGCCAGGGCGCTGCAGGACCAGGACGACACCGACGAGCGCGGCGTGCTCGTTCTGGACGAGCCGACGGCCAGCCTGCCGAAGCACGAGGTTGACGTGCTGCTCACCGCGCTGCGACGGTACGCCGCCGACGGTCAGACGATCATCTACGTGTCGCACCGGCTCGAAGAGGTCACCGCCATCACCGATGAGGTGACGGTACTCCGCAACGGCAACGTCGCCTCACGCCTCATCGGCACCGAGATCAGCCACGACACCCTCGTGGCCGGCATCACCGGATCGACGTCTGGGACGCATGCCGGAGGTTTGCGGCGTGCCAACGATGCGATTGCGAGCAGGGTCCACCTTTCCCATGCGGCGGGTTTCCGAGAGACGGCGCTCACGTTGAGTCGTCGTACGGCGAGCGGTCTGGAGGACGAATCGCTGCTGCTACGAGCCGGCGAGATCGTCGGCATCGCCGGCCTACTCGGCTCGGGTCGCTCGCGCCTGCTGAAGCAGATCTTCGGCGCCGTTCCTCGGGATGACTTCGAAGTCACGGTGCGATCGGGCACGGTGCCGTCATCCGACATGCGGACCGCGATGAAGCGAGGCGTGGCCTTCGTCCCCGAGAACCGCCTGCGCGAAGCTGCACTGCCGGAACTCAGCATCGCTGAGAACCTGTCGATCACATCGCTCAGTGAACATTCCCGGGCGGGATGGATCCGGCCCTCGCGGGAGCGCAAGGCGGCCAACCGGCTGATCCAGGAGTTCGGGGTCCGCGCGCCCAGCACCATTGCGCCGTTGACAGCCCTCTCGGGCGGAAACCAGCAGAAGGTCATCCTGGCGAGGTGGCTGCAACGTCGTCCAGACGTCTTGCTGCTCGACGAGCCGACGCAGGGCGTCGACATCGGCGCTCGCAACGAGATCCACGAACTCGTGCGCGCCGCAGCGTCGGCCGGTACGGCCGTCCTGGTGGTCTCCTCAGATTTCGGGGAGCTGGCAGCGCTGGCTCAACGCGCCGTGGTCATCAGCGGCGGCGAGATCGTCGACAGCGTCGGCGGGCCTCTGACCGAGGACATCCTCAACGACATCGTGTACGCACAGGAGAAGGCACTATGAGTCACACCCAAGACACCACCAACGGGCCCGTCGCGGCCTCGGACGCGGCGACGTCGCCTGCTCCTGTCGACGCCGCCGAGGCAGAGCAGAGGCGAAAGGCGGTCCGATCCCGCACAGGCAAGGCACGTTTCGCAGGTTTCCTGGAGGCCTATGCTCTCTTGGTTCTCCTGGGTGTGATTGCCCTGTTCTTCTGCTTCTGGTCGGAGACTTCATCCACGTTCCCCACGGTGGCCAACATGCGGATCCTGCTCGCCAGCCAGGCCGTCATCGGAGTCATCTCGCTGGGAGCGCTGCTCCCGCTGCTCTGCCAAGAGTTCGACCTCTCGGTCGGCAACATCGCCGGGCTGTCGGCGATCATGGTGGCCGCGTCAGTGTCATCCAACGGTAGCGTGCTGGTGGCCGTGGCGCTTGCTCTCGCGATCGGTCTGGTGGTCGGCGGGGCAAACGCATTGATCGTCACTCGCCTCCATGTCAATGGCGTCATCACCACCCTGGGGATGTCGACGATCCTGGCAGGCATCATCCTGCAACGCACTGGCGGCCTGGCCCCAGCGAGCGACATCCCGCAGGCGATGACAAACTTCGGAACGGGCCTTGTCGCCGGCGTTCCGGTCATCTTCGTCACCCTCCTCGTGATTGCAGCGATCACCTACTTCGTCCTGAATCACACTTCCCTCGGCCGCCAGATCTACGCGGTCGGGTCGAACATGGAGGCGGCGAAGCTGGTCGGTCTGCGGACCGACGGGCTGCGCGCGGCGACATTCGTCGTCGGGGCGCTTCTGTGCGCCCTGGGAGGGCTTCTCTACGTCTCGCGGGCGGGTGGCGCGTCTCCCAACGTTGGAGTGACGTTCCTCTTGCCCGCCTTCGCAGCTGCCTTCCTCAGCGCTGCATCGGTTCGGCCGGGGCGGTTCAACGTGTGGGGCACCATCATCGCTGTCTACTTCCTCGCTGTGCTCAACAACGGGCTGAGCCTGGCCGGCGTCGAGCCCTACGTGAACGATTATGTGAACGGTGGTGCTCTCATCGCCGGCGTCGCTCTGGCCTCCGTGCTGTACCGCCGACGGACCACCTGATCGTGACGGCCGAAACCGATCGCGCTGCCGAGCACCTGGGGGACCCCTTCCAGGACCCAGCGCTGGTCAACACCACCGATGGCGTCATCACCGTCTGGTCGGACATCGGCTGTCCTTGGGCGAGCCTTGCCCTGCACACCTTGCGGTCTCGGGTGCTACATCGAGACATCGACATTCTCATCGACCATCGTGCATTCCCACTCGAGCTCTTCAACAAGCGCGGTACGCCGAAGGGGATCATCGATGTCGAGGTAACTGCCATCGCCGGACTGGTGCCGGCTCTCGGTTGGCAGCCTTGGACCGCCCCCGACTGGCAGTACGTGGTTTCCACGATGCCAGCCATGGCTTCCGTCCAGGCTGCGAAGGCCCTCAGTGTTGGCGGCCTCCGTGCCAGTGACGAGCTGGACCATGCTCTGCGTCAGGCGTTCTACATTCATGGCCGACCGATCAGTGTGCACTCCGAGATCCTTACGGCTGCTGAGGGGTGTCCCTCGCTCTACCTGCCCGCACTCGAAGCGGCTCTCGAGCAGGGGCGGGGTTACGGGGAGGTCTTCTCACAGTGGCACACCGCGGCGGCGCTGCCGGTGCAGGGCAGTCCTCACATCTTCGTCAAGGACCGCTACGCGGAGCACAATCCCGGGGTGCGTTACCACTGGACGGCGCGTCCGGGCGAGGGATTCCCCCGCTTCGAGCAGTACGACGAATCTTGGGCGGACGCGGCCCTCGATGCCGTCGTGGCACCGTGAGCCGGTGCGCGCTGCTGGATGGGTTTCACTGCTCTGGGACGCCAATCGAGGACGCGCCTAGGATTGATTCATGACGATCGAGACCGACCTGCAGGTCGTGGCGAACGCGGTCCGCGCGCGTATCCCCGAACTTGTCTCGGCGATCGAGAGGACGTCCGCACAAGAGGTCCCTGAGATCTACGAGAAGGACGACCCGGTGTACAACGAAGCCGAGCGCTCCAGCGTCGTCTCAGCCGTCACGAGCATCGTCGACGGCTTGGCTGGCGGGCGGCGGCCACCCGACCGTCCCTCCGATGCTGCGCTTCAGGAAGCCCGCATAGCCGCCCAGGCTGGAATTGATCTGCACTCGTTGCTGCGCACCTATCGGGTGGGCCAATCGATTCTGTGGGACGTCATTCTTGAGGAGACCCTGCGCGTGGTCGACTCGGACGAGCGGCGCATGGCTGTCCTCAGGCAGGCATCGGACTACCAATACGGCTGGAACAACAAGGTGACGGAGGCCGTCATTGCCGCGTACCAGGCCGAGCACAACGCCTACTTCTTCAGGAGCCAGGACAGAAAGCGGCGAGCCGTCGTCAGCGACATCCTGCGCGGCATGCCGGCCGACGTCCAACAGCTCGGCTACAGCCTCCGCGCAGAGCATCTGGCGGTTGTCGCGTGGGGACGCTCGCCCGAAGCCAACATCCGCGCGCTGGCAGTCAGCTTGGACGCGAGGCACCTGACCGTGAGCGGCACGTCCGGGACGTACTTGGGCTGGCTGGGTTCGTCCACCTTGAAGCGTGTCCTCGAGGAGCGGCCAGAGGCGGCACGAGCGATGCGCGAAACCCACCTTGCCTTGGGCGAGGTGGCACATGGAGTCGAGGGATTCCGGTTGAGTCACCGGCAGGCGTGGCAGGCTTACAGAGTCGGCAGGCTCCGGGGCGCGGGTGTGGTCAACTACGGCGATGTCGCGCTGGAGGCCCTGATGCTCAAGGACCGCCAAGCCGTCCAGGACTTCGTGGCGCGTGAGTTGGGCCCGCTCCATGACGAGGAAGATCCGCGCGGAGAATTGCTGAAGTCCACGCTACGGGCCTACTTCCGGTCCGGACAGAACGCGGCCTCCACGGCACAGGCCATCCACGTCCACGAGCGCACAGTTGCCTACCGCCTCCGTTCGATCGAAGCCCGGCTCGGGGTGACCGTAGGTGCTCGGCGGGACGAGTTGGCTGTGGCACTACGCCTCGCTGACGTTCTGAGCCAGGTGTCCAGTGCTGACCTACGCGATCTCGAGGTGCACGCGGACGCGGGCCTAGGGCCAGATCCCGAGGCCGCAGCGCCGTAGGTCGTTGGCCGGGCGGCTCTTGTCAGGTGTCGACCAAGAGGGCGCCAACCTTTGCCCGACTGCGTAGTGGGCATGTTGCGTCACTGTGACCAGACTGCTCGCACAGTCGGAACAAGGCGTCGTACCAGGACGCGCACCAGCGTTGGGACCAGTCGACGTTCCACGAGAGGGATGCCCGTGAAGCCACCGCCGTTCGAGTACGTGGTCGCCACCTCGGTGGACCACGCCATCGATCTCGTCAGCACGGACGAAGATGCAAAGTTCATTGCGGGCGGGCAGAGCCTCATTCCGCTGCTCAGCCTGCGATTTGCCAGCCCGACCGTGTTGGTCGACATCTCCCGACTCTCCGAGCTGCGGGACGTCCGTCGAGCCGGCGACGTGTTGCACATCGGGGCGCTCACTCGACACGCAGAGATCCAGAAGTTGCCCATTATGAAACAGGACGCTCCACTGCTCTCGGCTGCTGCAGGTTGGGTCGCCCACTCACAGGTCCGCAACCGAGGTACGTTCGGTGGAGCCGTCGCCCACAGCGACAGCGCGGCCGAGTTCCCGGCTGTGCTTCTCGCGACTGAAGCCACCATCGTCGCCCGGTCTCGCGATGGGGAGCGACGCATCCCGTGCCAGGACTTCTTCGGTTCCCACTTCCAGACTGCCCTCAACCACGGCGAGCTCCTGACGGGTGTGGAGCTCCCCGTGCACGACGATTCCACCAGGTGGGGGTTCTCGGAGTTCGCGCGGCGTAAGGGTGACTACGCCATCGGCGGGGCTGCGGTCAGCGCCCGCGTGGACGAACAGGGACGCTGCACGCGAGTGCGCGCGGGTCTGATCGCGGCCGGCCCTGGTCCCACCTCGGCTGAGGGGCTCGGTGAGGCCTTGCTCGACCGTGTAGTCGACGAGTCGGCCGTGTCGGACGCGGTTGCCCGCGCAGAACGACACCTGACCCCTGAGAGCAATGTTCATGGGACGAAGGAGTATCGGCGCGCCGTCGTCGCGGAATCTCTTCGTCGCGCTCTACGCCAAGCGTTCGAGCTTGACCACGCCGGAACCGATAGGAGATCCGCATGAAGACTCGTGTGACCGTCAACGGTGAAGGTTATGAGCGTGACGTCGAGCCCCGGATGCTCCTGTCGGACTTCTTGCGGCACGAGCTGGGGCTGACGGGCACCAACGTGGGCTGCGAGCACGGCGTTTGCGGCAGCTGTACCGTGCTCCTGGATGGCGAGCCTGTGCGCTCCTGCACCATGCTTGCGGTGCAATCCGACAGCCGGCGACTGACCACGGTCGAAGGGCTCGCGTGTGATCAGAAGTTGCACGGACTCCAAGAGGCATTCACCGCTTGCCACGGCCTCCAGTGCGGCTTCTGCACGCCCGGGATGCTGATGACCCTCCTGCCGATCTACAACGAGGCGCGGCGTCTGAGCGACGACGAGATCCGCGAGGCGATCTCGGGCAATCTGTGTCGCTGCACTGGGTACCAGCAGATCGTCGAGGCGGCCCGACAGGCGCTCGACGAGGCCGCCGAGCTGGCTGATCCCGATGCGGAATCTCAGTCGTGATCTGTCAGACCTGACCGGTCGTGAATGCGGCCTCGGCCGTCCCGCAGCGTGAGAAGTGGCGTGACCCTCCCCGCCATCTGACGTCCCCCCGACACGCGGGATCGCAGACCGAGCCCTTTGCTCGGGCACGGAGTGGCGCCGCAGCCCCCGGTGCCGTCCGGCTGTTCGGCATGATCGAACGCGCTTGATAAGCGGACGGGTCTGCTGCACGAACGGGTGACAGTCGGGGTCAGGCCGCCTGGGTGCCAGCGGGCTTCATGATCAACTCGTATTCGACCGGGGTCAACCGGCCGAGGGCGGCCTGCCTGCGTCGCCGGTGGTAGGTCCTTTCGATCCAGGTCACGATCGCGATTCGCAGCTCCTCGCGGGTACTCCATGTCCGCCGGTCGAGGACGTTCTTCTGCAGCAGGGAGAAAAACGACTCCATCGCGGCGTTGTCGCCGGCCGCGCCGACTCGGCCCATGGATCCGACCATGTCGTGACGGTTGAGCTGGTGAACCAGCTTCCTGGAACGAAATTGCGACCCGCGGTCGGTGTGCAGCACGCAGCCGGCCACGTCCACCCCTTCTGCGTTGCGACGCGCGACGGTGTTGTCGAGCGCAGCGACCTCGATCCTCGACTTTATCCGTGAGTCGATTGAGTAGCCGACGATCCGGTTGGAGTACACGTCCTTGATCGCGCAGAGGTAGAGCTTGCCTTCACGGGTCCAGTGCTCGGTGATGTCCGAGAGCCACAGCGTGTTCGGGGCGTCAGCGGCGAAGTTCCGTTCCACCAGGTCGTCGTGGACCGGCGGGCCCGGTTTCTTGCCGTTCCTACCGCGCTTCTTGCCGAACGCCGACCACCAGCCGAGCTCGGAGCAGATCCGCCACGCGGTCCGCTCGGCCATCGACTCACCCGCGGCGCGTGCCTCATCAGCTAGGAATCGGTAGCCGAACTCGGGGTCGTCGCGGTGTGCGTCGAACAGCGCGTTGGCGCGGTAGGCCGCGGTCAACTCGGCGTCGGTGACCGGGTTCGCGAGCCAGCGGTAGTAGGGCTGGCGGGCGATGTTGAGGACCCGGCACGTCACCGCAACGGGGATCCCGTCGTCGGCCAGTTCGCGGACGAGCGGGTACATCATTTTCCCGGCAGGTTGGCCTGTGAAAGGTAGGCAGCTGCGCGGTGTAGGACCTCGTTCTCTTGCTCGAGGAGCTTGATCCGCTTGTTTGCCTCACGCAGCGCGTCGGACTCGTTCGCAGCCTTCGCTGCCGGCGAGGGGGTGGAAGAGTTGCGGTCGTCGATGGTGAGCCAGCGCTTGAGGCACGACGGCGAGATGCCGAAGTCCTTCGCGACTTGGGCCACCGAGGAGCCCGAATCACGGTAGACCCGGACCACGTCCTCGCGGAACTCCTTGGGAAACGCCTTCGGCATGGTGCACATCCTTCCAGCGCCGACACACATCGACGCAGATCAGACGGTATGGCTGACCGGCTCGACGGTGCTGGTTGCGGGCCGGGGCCTCGACTGCGCAGATTCGTGGGTTACCGAGCAGGGGCCGCCTGCTCGGCCTATCCACATGCGTAGGAGGCCCCGGTGTTTTCCGAGCGTACGAGTGCAGGACTGGATGTGCACGCCCGATCTGTCGTGGCAACGGCGATCGACACCACGACCGGTGAGCTCTTCAAGGAGCGACTGGTCCCCAAGAACGACGTGGTCATCGACTGGCTGCAGCGACTGCCCGGGCCGGTGGCCGTGGCCTACGAGGCGGGCCCGACCGGGTTCGGTCTTTCCCGTGCGCTCGATGCAGCTGGGATTCGTTGTGTTGTCGCGGCGCCATCGAAGTTGGTGCGTCCCTCCGGCGACCGGGTGAAGACGGATGCGCGTGACGCGCTGCTGCTGGCCAGGCTGCTGCGCAACGACGACTTGACTTCTGTGCGCGTCCCCAGTGTTGGCCAGGAAGCCGCACGTGACCTGGTCCGTGCACGCGAAGACGTCCGAGGCGACCTGATGCGTGCGCGTCACCGGGTCACCAAGCTCCTCCTGCGCCACGGCGAGCTCTACAGCGGCGGAGCCGCGTGGACGGGCAAGCACCTTGCGTGGTTGCGCGAGCAGCGCTTCGACTTCCCCAGCACTCGAGCCGCGTTCGATGCCGACCTCGAGGCGGTCGA
>Ga0172375_10006885_pt1 | contig 15762 bp, 18 predicted proteins | sample LakKiv1m_FD_114537 | JGI IMG/M metagenome (GOLD analysis project Ga0172375, IMG submission 114537) | Freshwater microbial communities from Kabuno Bay, South-Kivu, Congo - kab_092012_11.1m | ecosystem: Environmental > Aquatic > Freshwater > Lake | place: Democratic Republic of the Congo...
ATCCGGCCCGTCCTGGTGAGCACAGCGGCTCCCACTCGGAAGCGGCTCAAGGGAACCGATGCGTTCGCTCTGGCCTTCGTTGCCTCTGCCAGGAGCTGCTCGACGTCCCACGGTCCCGTTGTCTCATTGAAAGGAGGCTTGATGGTCCCTTGCATGGGGACCCCTGATATCATCACCGTGGGGACCGGTCAAGTTTGATCGCGTCTCTGTCCGTAATCCTTCACTTACGAGGGCGAAGACTGTCGTTGCGAGCGAAGCGAAGCAATCTCATTCGCCCAAACTTAGGGCGATTGCTTCGTCGTTTCACTCCCCGCAATGACCGAGGAATGGTCATGCCGCGGAGGAGTCAGTGGTTACCCCTATCCGGCGGAGTTCGATCCTCTTGCGTTTTCTCCCGTTATGTTTCATGTTCTCATTACCGGGAGATACAGGATTGTGCGGATGCAACGGCTTCCGGATCCTTCGTCGGAACGCTTCACACGCTGCGCTCCGAATCAAAGGGCGTGGAATGCCTCGTTTTTTCAGTTTAATGACCGCGCTGACCATTCTGGCTCTGTGGGGGACATCGCCTTCTCCCGTTTTAGCGGCCCCGGACGAACTGCGCCAGGGCATCGAAGCCGCCAGGAATGGAAGGCTGGACAAGGCCACGGAATTATGGAGCCGTACCATCGAGAAGGATCCCAAATGTTACGCGGCATGGGTAAACAGGGGCAGCGCACATATCAAACGCGGATACGTCTACAAGGGGATAATGGATTGGCACAGGGCCAACCAGTTGTCCCCCATATTTGCTTACGGGGTGTACACAGGCGAGTTTGTACGGCACGCGGCCGCGGGTAGACCCATACTGAACTATGCTGTTTCCATTGAGCTTGACCCCGAGCATTTTCCGTCGGTAGCCATGATGGGCGTCACCCTCCTGGACCTGGGCCTAACGAAGATGGCCGTCGAGCTTTTCCGGAAATCCATTGATCTGACGAAGAATCCCCTGGTCAAAAGCCAACTGGACTACTGGGCGAACTCGCTGGAATCTCCGGAAGACAAGAACGGCCGCTGATCAGCTCCGGCTGTCTCGTGGAGCCTTCCAAGGCCGGTGAGGAAGCCTGTCGAGCCAAGCCGAGCGCAGGCTGTTTTTTATTGACAGGGTTGTGGCGGAGCGCTACGTTGAAAGGCTGTTTCATCAGAAGAGGAGAAGAATAGTGAAAGGCCGAATTGAAATTGACAGAGAACGTTGCAAGGGCTGCGCTCTTTGTATCAACGTCTGCCCCAAGAAACAGATCGAGGTCTCGGATCGGCTGAACACCAAGGGCTACTACCCTGCCAGATTCAAGCAGGAAGACGTCCGGGATGATCAACTGCTCGAATGCACAGGGTGCGCTCTTTGCGCGGTGACCTGCCCTGATGTGGCAATCGAAGTGTACCGAGAGCGCAAAGAAAAGACAAAAAGCGACAAGGACGACCAAAAGGAAGAATAACATGGCAGCAAAAGTCCTCATGAGAGGGACTCACGTGCTGGGCGAGGCTGCAATACGCTCAGGTTGTCGCGCGTATTTCGGATATCCCATCACCCCTCAAAATGAACTTCCCGAGTATATGGCTTCCGCATTCGCAAAGATGGACGGCGCAACATTCCTCCAGGCCGAAAGCGAGCTGGCCTCCATTAATATGGTAATAGGAGCGAGCGTCGCGGGCGCCCGAGTCATGACGTCGTCTTCCAGCCCCGGGATAAGCCTCAAGCAGGAGGGCATTTCGTACCTTGCGGCAATGGAGCTCCCCGCGGTTATCGTGAACATGATGCGTGGCGGCCCCGGCCTGGGCAACATTGCTCCGGCTCAGGGTGATTATTTCCAGGCCACTCGCGGCGGCGGACATGGCGACTATCGTGTCATAGTGCTTGCCCCGGCTTTCGGCCAGGAGATCGCAGACATGACCAGAGCCGCTTTTGATCTCGCGGACAAGTATCGGACCCCGGTAATGATCCTCGGCGACGGTATGATGGGACAGATGATGGAGCCCGTCAGCTTTCCCGACCCGGTGGATCCGTCGGAACTACCACCCAAGGAATGGGTCCTGGACGGCTGCAATGGACGGCCTAGCCGAATAATTCGCTCTCTGTGGCTGGACACGGCCCTGGAAGAAGAGCTGAACTGGAAGCTTGTCAGGAAATACGAGCGGATTACCGAGGAGATACCAGACCAGGAACTATACCTCACCGACGACGCTGAGCTGATCATAACAGCTTACGGGACATCGGCACGCATTGCCAAGGGCGGCGTTCACAGGGCCAGGAGCATGGGTATCAAGGTCGGCCTGTACAGACCCAAGACCCTGTGGCCGTTTCCGTCGGCTCCCCTCGCGGAGTTGAGCCGCAAGGTTAACCACATACTGGTCTTCGAGTTGAGCACGGGCCAGATGATCGAAGACGTCCGCCTCGCGGTTGAAGGCAGGTGCGAGGTGTCTTTCTACGGCCGCCCCGGAGGAGTGGTGTCCACACCGGAAGAGATAGCCCGAGTTATATCAAGCACATACCACCGGACCTGTTCTCGCTGATACCTCGTGACGTGGGTTGCCGGCGGCCGGTACTGATTGGTGAAGCGGCCGGACTACCGTTCCCATAGCAGGGATCTCCGATTCTCAAGCGGAGAAGGAGCTGATCAAGTGGAAAAGATATTTACCAGACCCCAGTCTCTGAAAGAGGCACAATTCCATTATTGTCCAGGCTGCGGCCACAGCATAATTCACCGGTTGGTCGCGGAAGTCATAGACGAGCTGGGCATCAGGGAACGTACCATCGGGGTGCCTCCCGCGGGATGCGCAGTGCTGGCGTACAACTACTTCGATGTTGACATGGCGGAGGCCCCTCACGGCCGAGCCGCCGCGGTGGCAACCGGGATCAAGCGTATGCTGCCGGACCGGGTGGTGTTCACCTATCAAGGTGACGGAGACATCGCGGCCATAGGGACTGCTGAGATCATCCACGCGGCCAACCGGGGTGAGCGGGTTACGGCGATATTTGTCAACAACGCTGTTTACGGCATGACCGGCGGCCAGATGGCGCCAACCACTATTCTGGGACAGGAGACCACTACAACGCCCGGCGGCCGTATTCCCCTGCGTGACGGTTATCCCCTGGATCTCAGCGAGATGCTGGCAATAGCGGCCGGCAGCGCTTATATAGAGAGAACGTCGGTTTCATCTCCCAAGCACATTCTCAAGACCAGAAAAGCCATAAAGAAGGCATTCACGGTTCAGATGGAGGACAAGGGCTTTTCACTGGTCGAGATACTCTCGCCCTGCCCTACCAATTGGAAGATGACTCCATCCCAGGCGGTTCGCTGGGTTGACGAAACCATGACGAAAATCTTCCCTATCAAGGTGATAAAGGATGTTGCTTAAGATAGTCTTTTCAGGGTTTGGCGGTCAGGGCGTTCTGATGATGGGGTACGTGCTCGCTGTTGCAGGCATGAAGGAAGACAAGCACGTCACGTTCCTACCCGCCTATGGAGCCGAAGTGCGCGGCGGTACCGCCAACTGCACGGTGGTGGTGTCCACCGAGGAAATAGCTTCGCCGATCGCGTCGCATCCCGAGTTCGTGGTGGCCATGAACTATCCTTCCATGATCAAGTACCAGAACATGGTCAAGTCAGGAGGGACCATGTTCCTCAACAGCGATCTCATTTCCGAAGTTCCGACCAGGGATGACATCAAGATAGTCAAAGTCCCGGCCAACACTCTCGCTCACGAGATGGGCAACGACCGGAGTCTGAACATGATAATGCTCGGCGCTGTGGCTGCAGTGACCGAAATGGTCTCCCGGGAAGCCCTTGATCTGGCTGTTGATACTGTTCTGGAAGGAAAGAAAGAGAAACTGCGCGACGTGAACAAGCGGGCCTTGGCCGAAGGCTTCCGGTTCGTGGCCTCCGGCAATTAAGGCGTGCCGGTTCGGCGGGAGTCAGAGGTATCTCAGCTGGATTCAACCAATGGGAGGACTTGATGAAGACGGTCAAAGAAATATCCATAAAGATCGAAAATAAACCCGGCATGCTTTCCGAGATAAGTGAGCTGCTTGGAGCGAACGGCATCAATATTCTAGCCCTCACGGTCAGGACCGAAGGCAAGACGGGCACTGCCAGCCTGGTCGTGACTGATCCCGTGATGGTCGTCAACATACTTGAGAGTGCGGGCTACGCCCCCAGCGTCCAGGAAGTCATCGCGGCGGAGGCGCCTCACCATCCGGGTGGCCTCAATGCACTCTTGAAGCCATTGAAACTGGCCGGGGTCAATGTAGAGTATCTCTACTCCTGCATAGGCGCTCAGGGATGCGCAGACCGCACGGTCATACTGCTGGGAGTTGACAATCTAGCGGCAGCCTACGATGCTCTGGCAAAAGAATGGATCAAGCTTTACGGGGAGGAGCTGTATAATCTGTGACGGGAGGGTGGCTTAGTAGTTTAGAGCGCAAATGTCGTGCCGAACTGCGATGAGCGTAGGCTACACTTGTAGGGTGATGGTGAGCACGCCCCTAGCGTGCGAACCGCACCGCTCGCGGCTTCGGTTCCCGGATTTGTTGGCGGGAAGACCTCGACAGATGCGGTTCGCTTCGCTCACCACATCCTACGCGAACTGCGGAGAGGCTTGACAAGACAGGTAGGGGCGGGGTTTATCCCCGCCCGTCTCATCAATTCCGGTACAACGGGCGGGGATAAACCCCGCCCCTACCGTGAATCGGTCTCGATACAGGGAGTCCGCACAACGGTTACCCGACATCAATTCCGAAAGCTCCAATAGAGCACGTTCCCGATCCGACTCGGTGGATTTCCGCCCAACGCACAGCCGGAATCCGAAGTCATGCCCGAATCGAAAAAGATAAGCGCCAGGGAAGCTGCAAGCGACATCAAATCAAGGATGTCCGACGCGGATCTCATGGCCAAGTTCGGTCTCACCCCGAAGACTCTTGGAATCCTCAAGCAGAAATTGATTGACGGCGGTTATCTAAGCCGGACCGACATCGAGCCGAGGCCCAGGCCGCCCACCGCCCCTCCGCCCAAACAATGGAAATGCCCTTACTGCGGAATGCCGCACACCCATGAAGTCGCGGAATGCCCCAACTGCGGGGTGATAGTCTCTAAGATCAAAGCTCGAGAGGATCAGGAATCCGTACCCGGCCAATTTCCCGGCTCTTCAACCGAAGAACCTGCTAAGGACTACCTAGCCGCCGGCGCTGGAACCGCCGGTCTCGCTGCGACGGCTTCAGCCGAGCCTGCGGAGTACCCCGAGCACCCCTACCAACCCGAGGAAGAGGCCTTTGTGCCTGAACCCCGTCATCTGGACGGCAGGGAAGCCGCCCTCGTGCTGGGTGCGGCCGCGCTTGCCCTGATATTAATGGCTTTCCCGTTCACCGGATGGATATTGAGCGTTTTTGTAATCCTGATCCACGAGATGGGGCACACTATCTTCGGCTGGCTCTTCGGTTATCCTTCACTCCCGGCCTTTGACGTGGTCTGGGGCGGCGGATTGACCCTTCACATTGATAGGTCCTCACTGCTCATCGCTGCAATTTACGTGATGCTGGGGCTGCTCATATACAGTTACCGGAAGAACACCGCCACCGTGGTATTCCTGTTGCTTGTCGGAGCACTCCATGCGGTGCTCAATTTCACCAAGGGGCACTCGGTCGTGATACTCTTCATGGGCCACGGCACGGAACTAGCCATTGCAGGCTTGTTTATATATCGAGCCTTGAGCGGCCGTGCCATATTGCATTCCGCAGAGCGGCCTTTGTATGCTTTGCTGGGATTTTTCGTGGTATTTTTCGATCTTGCCTTCGCTTTCAAGCTCTTGAGCAGCCACGCTCAACGCATTGAATATAGTCAAGCCAAGGGCGGGGACATCGAAATGGATTTCGTGCAGATTGCGGCTGATTACATTCATGTCGGCTTGAAGCCTATCGTCACATTTTTCTTTATCTGTTGCGTGCTGACCCCGATACTTGCTTACCTCGCGTTCAGGTATGAACAGTACATTCATTCGGTAATTGTCAGGCTATGGGTGAGAGATCCCAAGGAGCCGGCCGGTCATTTGGGAAGAGGATGAACATGCCGCCTGGGAAGTCGTGGGCTAACGTGAAGGAACGGCCATAACCCTGTTCAGGAATGACACCAGGCGCTCGAAGGCATCCAATAGAGCAGGCTTCATATATCTGTTCTCTTTGATAAGATCGTAATAGATGTTGAACATGTGATTTTGGGCGGGATAAATTGCCACCTCGTGATACTTCATGCTCAACCGGAGCTCTTCGGCCAATTGACGGGCATATTTCACGTCGTATATATCGTCGTCCTCACCGTGGAAGATCAGCACCGGCGGCAGTTGCGCGGGTTGGTAAGGAAAGATCCACGGCCATCCGCCGTAGTTCCATACCAGGGCCTTGATCCTTGGGTCCTTGCAAGCATATTCCAATATGGCATTAGCCGGCTGAGAAAACCCCGACAAGGCAATTCTAGCGGGATCGGCCGCAGGATGAAAGCACAGGAAGTCTACGGCCGCGCGAAAAGACGCAAGGTAAGAGTCCCTGTCAAAAATGAGCTTTGCCCCTACTATTCCCTGATTGAGACTGCCGAAGAAGTTCCCGACACCCCTGTCCCATTCCAACGGACCCGGAGTCATGTCCTCCGGGTAATTGGAAGGGTCCATAAACGCCACGATGAAGCCGCGATCCGCCAGCAGCCTACAATGCTCGTGATACTGGGCTATTTTTGGCGCACCCACCCCGGCTGCTACTACTACACCAGGGCACCTGTATTTCGAAGGCTGTTGCGGGAGATACACATACAGCGGCAGAGTCTTGCCGGCGCCGACGGGGACCTCGGTCCTGAAGCCGGCCCCTAGACAACCCCCGGCCCACGACAGCAACACGCAGACGGCCGACGCGACCCAAAAAGGATGAGACCTGACCAGGCCCAGCACCACACGACTCCTTCACGCAACGGCTCAGGCAGGCGCCTGAGCTCAACATCACCGGATCACTCCCCACCGCCACACACAAGGGCCTAGAATACCATCGTAGCGATGATCGGTCAACGTAAGGTGCGAAAAATAGGGTGACAAGATCCCATGGCAACCTTTTCCGTGACTGCCGATCTGGAAGCGTCCCCCTCTTGAATTCCTTGCGGTCCAGGTAACCTCACACCCGACCATCCCTGCAGGAGCTCGATCTCCAGACTTGGTCGGACGGCGACCTAAACGCAACGGGTGTGTGAAAAAAACCATTGACGAGGACGGAGCGGGCGAGTATTGTCAAGTGCCTTCCGAGGGAATCTTCTCTGGGGGTAGTTCATTCGTCTCATATCAGGTCTGTGACGGGCCAAATGAGGGGGTAGAGCGTTTTCGAAGTCTCCGTTTTCTTCTTAGCAAGGCCCGAAACATAGGGACAGAGCGAGACGGTACCGGCGGCAGTCCGCCGGGGGATTTTTTGGTCACTTTTGGAGGGGTTTCGCGAAGGTTTATAGGGGAGCTTCGCTTCCACAGAATAGGCTAACAACACAACTCGCTGTCAAACAGCAGGGGAGGAACCCATGTCGAAGAGGCGGAACTGGCGGCGCTTAGCCTTAGTGCTGGCGACCGTGCTGACGGTGACAGCATGGTCCGGGGTGGCTCTATCTGCGGAGTACACCTGGGAAACGACCAATTTCTACGGCGCCTACGATCATCTCATATGGAGCTTCCACTACCAGTGGGACGAGGGCTCTGCCAACCCTTGGACTGAGTCAGCCCAGTGGACCTGGACGATGTGCCATGACTGGGGTGGGGGTTGGGTCCTTGCCGATTGGGCATTTGGTTATGCCAGCTACTCGCTGGGGTGGTCTGATTCAAGCGGCATGCTGAACGTGTATTTCGCTAATCTTGGTGCAGATGGACCGCTCGGCCAAACAGACTACCCGAACCACGGGATCACCCTCAATCTGGATCTCATGCCGACCCTGTTCACGTATGACCCTGGCACCGGACAAGCTACGTGGAGCAGCACCTGGGCGAACGACATGGGGAAGTGGTCCTCGGTAATCTGCCACGAAGCTACCCACATGATCTATTACGACGTAGTGGGGACAAACAGACTCGAGGGGAACCCGTGGCTCACCGAATCGCTGGCCTGGTATGCGGGCTCGATGCTCTGGCCGCTCTACCAGTGGACAGGGACAACCTGGGCGGTTCAGTGGACAATCGCCGAGGCAAGGACTTCGTATCAATACTGGGCCACAAACTGGGGCGGCGTGTCGCATGCTCTTTCCTGGACGGACTATGGGACTTTGTACCTGGGAAGCGGCTACGGAGTGCAACTCGGCATAAGGGGCCTGGCGCTTGTCGGCGCGGATTTGCACAATTATTATTTGGGGAAGCATACGTATGACACCGGTGAATTTGGATTCACCATCGACTACGTGGTTGCCGTTCTCGCGGTCCATCCCACGACCAATGCCCAGGTCAACGCAGTGCTGGCCGATATTTGGACCTCATATGTCGCGTTCGATGTTACCCAAGTGATTACGACTACTGGCGGTCATTGGCAAGACTTCCACTACTTCCTGTGGGGGTATTACTACGCTAGCTAGCGTAATGAGTTGAAGCTTCCGGCCACAGTGCGCAGCCGATGGGAGCCGCTGACTTCCCGCGTGTGTTTTGAAAAGGGGGGCCGTGGGAAAACTTTTCTGCGGCGCAAGTTGAGCAATTCTTGTGGGGGTGTCGTTGCGCGGAACGGGGCTACGAAGCAATTCCCTTGGCGCTGAGCGATCATGGTAGGTTACACTTGTAGGGTGCTGGTGAGCACCGCCGTATCGTGCGAACCGCACCGATCGCTGCTCCGGATCCCCGATTTGCAGGCAGAGCACCTCCACCGATGCGGTTCGCTCAACTCACCACATCCTGCGTGGAGCGCAAAGCAGCGGCGACCAGCGGGAGCCGTTTGTATGTTGGGAGTCTTTGGAAAGGGGGACCGGGGGAAGACTTTTCTGCAGAAAAGTTTTCCCCCGGATTCATTCTTCCGCCCCCTTACCAAGTGCTATGCAAGCTCCATCAGGAGCGCGCCCTCAGCACCGCGTCCCTGAAATCCCTGAAAGTGACCTTCATCCAACGGCAGAACCATCTCTCGTAATTCAGTTGTCCGGGATGGGGCGGTTCACTATGGTCCCGATCGGGCGGGCAGGGACGGAAGGGCTCACCGAGCCTCAGTAGTTTTGATCTGGAAGACGCGAGCCTCGCGGGAAGCATATACATCCATTGACTGGAATAGGTGCGCATCATTCGGTACTTGCATCGGACTGCGTCCGAATCCAGGCAATTGTGCAGAGCTTCGGGTCCGTCCGGCGGAAACGAGCCTATACGCCATTTCCAATGGTGCCAAGGTCCGGTGCCGTTGTACAGGGGGAATTCAAACAAGTGAGGATTGGCGCCTGCTCTGCGGCAGCCCTCGTAGGCGAGGAAGTTTACGGCATCATGATCGGGATGGCCGCCCTCGTAGGCCGTCACGAAGACAGTGGCGGGCGACAGGTCCGATATGAGCCGGGCAACCCGGTCAGCGGCTTTGTCCAGGGAATTCAGGAGTCCCATATCGGGAAAGCCCAGCCGCCGGCGTGCCGATTCATCGAGGCCCAATATGTCGGCCGCTCTTTGCAGCTCCACTTGCCGCTTTGTTGCCTGGCCAAAGTAATCGCAACCGGTCACCCAGGCCCCATGAACCTGCGCCCCTGCCCGGAGCAGCATCCGCATGGTTCCAGAGATGAAGACGTCGTCATCGTAATGTGCGAACAGGAAAAGATACTTGGCTCGCGGGTCCAGGTTCATAGCCCGGAAGATCGGAAACGGTCCCGACTGTTCCTAATCAATGGAGCAGGTGAGCTCGGCCGTGCTCGGGCGTCGCTTTGGGATGGATGTGGGAATATATATTCTCCAGAAAGGCTTCCTTACAGGGCAGACACATGACGAACACGTCGTCTTCGTAGACTTGACTGTTGAGTTCCTCTTCCCCTACGTCGGAAAGCTCTCTCAGGAGACGCTCCATACCGTCTTCCGTATCGTCTTCTCCGGCTTCCGGAATCGTACCATCGAACAATGAACGAACTCGAACCGCGACATGGTATTTCAATTCCCCTTCGGCAAGGCGGCGGCCACAGCGATGACAATGGGTCCTACTCATGGCGTTGACAGATCCTCCCTCTGCGATTATAAGAGAATCACGGCAAGGATACCAGCAAAATCGTCGGAGATAAAATGCACTTCCCGGAATATAGAGCCAGACGGCTGCGAAGAACGGAAACTCTTCGTTCCATGGTCCGAGAGGTCAGTCTTGACGTTCAGGACTTCATCCTCCCCTTTTTCGTCCACCACGGTAAAAACAACAAAGAGCCCATCGAAGCAATGCCGGGGCACTCTCGGCTCTCCCCGGACCTGTTGGTCAAGGAGCTTAAAGAGGTCGTTGCTCGAGGAATCCCAGCCATCCTGCTCTTCGGTATCCCGGCCAAGAAAGACCCCAGCGGCTCCGAAGGCTATTCCGACCGCGGGATAGTTCAGCAGGCCGTGAAGGCCGTAAAGAACGCATATCCGGATCTGGTGGTGATTACCGACGTGTGTCTTTGCGAGTATACCGATCACGGGCATTGCGGGGTGATCCACAACCGTGACGTGGACAACGACGCCACACTCGATCTGCTGGCAACCATGGCGGTGTCCCATGCCAAGGCCGGCGCGGACATCGTAGCTCCAAGCGACATGATGGACGGGAGAGTGGCGGCGATACGGGAAGCCCTGGACGACGCGGGATTCGAGATGACGCCTATCCTGTCGTACGCGGCAAAGTACGCCTCGGGCTTTTACGGGCCTTTCCGCGAGGCCGCGGGCTCGACCCCCCAATTTGGGGATCGCCGCTCGTACCAGATGGACCCCGCCAATTCGGACGAGGCGATACGTGAAACAGCCCTCGACGTGGACGAAGGCGCGGACATGATAATGGTAAAGCCCGCCCTCCCCTATTTGGATGTGATCTGGCGGGTCCGGAACACCTTTGACCTGCCTCTGGTTGCTTACAACGTGAGCGGCGAGTTCGCCATGCTCAAGGCCGCCGCGGAAAAGGGTTGGCTCGACTATGATCGCTGCATGATGGAAGCATTGACCGCGATAAAGCGTGCGGGGGCCGATCTAATAATTTCATACCATGCCCTGGAAGCTGCTCGCATTCTTCAGGGTGACAGCTCGACGGGGCGTAAGTGAAACCTTTCGAGCTTAGATTAGTAGCGTGGGAGATGACCCGGGCGTGCAACCTTGCGTGCGTGCATTGCCGCGCGGGAGCGTGTCCGGAAGCTGATCCGGACCAATTGACCACTGAAGAAGGCCGGTCCCTGATTGAAGGCATCCGCAAGGTCGGGCAGCCCATCCTTATCATGACCGGCGGCGAACCGCTGGTCAGACCGGATTTCTTCGACCTTGCAAGGCACGCTGTTCAAACAGGCCTACGTGCGGTCCTTGCAACCAACGGAATTCTGGTCACGCCCGAAGTGGCGCGAGAAATCGCTTCGGTGGGCATCCCGAGAGTCAGCGTCAGCCTGGACGGCCCCACTTCCAAAGAGCACGACGAGTTTCGCAAAGTTGCCGGCGCCTTCGACGGCTCCCTGGCCGGGATAGCCAACTTGCGCAGCGCGGGGGTCTCGGTGCAGATCAACACCACCCTAACCCGCCGCAATCGCAAGGATCTGTCGCGGATACTGACGCTCGCGGAGGATATCGGAGCGGACGCGTTCCACGTGTTCCTTCTGGTCCCGACCGGTCGAGCCAAGGAGATGTCCGGCGAAGAGATGGACCCCGAGGAATACGAGGAGACCTTGCTGGAGTTCTATCGGCTTTCCAGGCGGACCAGGCTGCAGACCAAGGCCACCTGCGCGCCGCAATATTACAGGATACTTAGACAGCAGGCCAGGGCGGACGGCATCGAGGTCACGGAGCAGACCTTCGGCCTGGACGCGCGCACCCGGGGTTGTCTGGGCGGCTTGTCATTTGCCTTCGTCTCACATAAGGGCGAGCTGCAGCCCTGCGGGTACTTCGACGTCCAGGCGGGCAGCGTAAGGGAACAGGAATTCGCGGACCTCTGGGAGAATGCGCCGCTGTTCAACGAATTGCGCACGTTCAGGCTGCTGGAGGGAAAGTGCGGCAAATGCGATTACTTGCGTTTCTGCGGCGGTTGCAGGGCCAGGGCTTACGAGACGACAGGCCGGTACATGGCCGAGGAGCCCTACTGCGCATACAATCCTCGAGCGGCGGCGCGATAAGGCGACGAAAGGCCGATGTTGGACGGGCATGAGATTATAGCTGGTCCTATGAAAGTTCTCGACATGAGGCACACTGGTCGGAACTACGTATGGGGAGGCTTCGAGGGGAGATGCATCTCCCCTCCAAATCATTGCGCAGCGTGGCGCTCTTCATGCCCCTCTCCGAGGCGAAGCCACGGAGTGCCGGCCGAAGCCGGGGACTTTCATATTTTGTTGTGCCCGAAAATGGGCATGTAAGTTGTCAAAAACTCTGACTGATTCGACGCGCCGGCTGGGAGGGCCCCCGAACGAAGGTTTAACGGCTCTGCGTTGTCCGGAGTGAGGGCGCCCTCCTGGTCGGCGGCCATCCAATGGGACATTACTTTTGTCAACCACTATATTAGGGAGACATCAATGATCATTGAACAGATACAAATAGGTGGATTCGAGATTTTCTGCTACGTGCTCGGCGACCCTGATACGGGTGAGGGAATAATAGTTGATCCCGGCGGCCCGGCCGTGGGACTCCTTGATCGTGCCAAGAAACGCGGCATCAAGGATATTAAGATGATCGTCAACACCCACTACCACGTGGATCACACAACCGGCAACAAAGACATGAAACAGGCCACGGGAGCGCCTCTGGCCATCCACGTGGACGACGCGGGGCCTCTGGCAAACCCCAACAAGGGGATGCTGATGATGTTCGGCGCCGAAGCTTCCCCCGCTGCCGACGTGCTACTCAAGGACGGGGATAAGATAGCTTTCGGCAACCGCTCCGTGGAGGTCATCCACACGCCGGGCCATACGCCTGGAGGGATCTGCCTGTACTTCCCGGGCTACGTGATCACCGGCGATACCCTGTTCGTGCAGGGCGTCGGCCGCACGGATCTTCCAGGCGGCTCCTACCAGGTGCTCCAGGACTCGATAAGGAATCGGCTCTTCAGCCTTCCGCCGGAGACCGTGGTTTTGCCGGGCCACCATTACGGCCCCACGCCCACGTCCACAATCGCACGGGAGAGAGCGGAAAACGCGTTCGTGTGATACTGAGGCACATGCGGAGAAATGAGTGGACTCCTCTCTCAAGACAAGAAAGTGGTGATATCCATTCTCTGTCAAAGAGTGATTTTTTTTGAGGCCGTTTCCGGCGGGTTTCCTGAGCAAAGTCAGGCTGTGCCGTTCGAAGCGGAGGAAACCTCTCGAAGGCCGCCCAGCGGGGTCGTGGCCGGCTTCATCGTTTGAATTCGAATCGCGTGTCATACAGCATTCAAGATCTATGGATACTCAGGAAGTATTTTCGTACTCCTATGGGGCGCAAGGAGACCCGTCGGGTAAGACTTGGTTGCCCGTTTAGCCTCGAAGTATCACACTGTTCAGGCGAGGTAGGAAAGTGATGGTTGAGTCAACCGACACTTCCCCATGCAGGGTGAATCTGGAAGGGCGATCCACTCCTTGGGCATACATGCTCAAGAAAATAACGACGGTCTGCATTGCTCTTGCAATACCACTGCTGATTTATGCAGCGCACGCGATGTTATTCCGCCACTGGATCATGGATGACGCTGGGATTTCGTTTTCCTACTCCCGAAGCCTCGCGTTGGGTTATGGATTGGTTCCGCAGCCTGGAGCGCCACGCGTGGAGGGATTTTCTAACTTCTTATGGGTCTTATTACTCGCACCTTTCTTCACAGCGGGAGCGTTTGACCCCCTCATAACACCCAAGCTTCTCGGATTCGCACTGGTCGCCGGTTCATTCGGCCTCATTTATCTGATAGGCCAATCCTTCTTTCCTCGCTTTATGCCATGGACAATCCTCGCCTTGTGTCTAACAGCCGTCAACACTTCGTTCGTGGTCTGGACGACCTCTGGTCTTGAAAACTCGCTGTATGCGTTCCTCGTTTTGTCGCTCCTCTGGTTGGTACTGCAAGTCGCGAGATCTCAGTGGCAACCTTACGGTCATGCCGTGGTCGCCGGACTGGTTACGAGCGCTGTTTCCCTTACGAGGCCTGATGGAGTCATGTTTGCGGCTTTGTACCCGTTGGTATCCTTTGCTAATATAATACGGAGGCGAGATCATGACAAGTTACAGTCGTTCTGTAAAATAGCCGTGTATTGTGTGGTGTTCGCACTGTGCTTCGGAAGTTTTCTTGTATTTAGATTGGCATACTTTGGCGAGTTATTTCCCAACACGTATCATGCCAAAGGCTATTCAACTCTCGGGCCTGACAGCGCTAAATCCACGGTAGTGGGATTGATTACTCTCAACGTGGAGATGATTTCCAAGCTCCACGAGCTACTCGAGAGTGTGGCAGGACCCTTCGGCAACCCCCTTGCTTGCGTGTTGTTAGGCTTGACCGGGTTCGTAATCGGCAAGGGGGAACAGAGCTTTGAGTATGGAATCGTGCTCATTTTCTTAAGCTGTACTGTTGTAATATACCTTGTCCTGCCAAAAGACTGGATGCGCGAGTTCAGGTTTGCAACTGCTTTTTTTCCACTATTCTATTGTTATCTTGCGTGGCTGATGGCCGCTTTCCTCGAATCCATCTCGATTAATTATCGGATCCTCGTGATCACTATCATTCTCACATGGCTCGCCTTCGTACTCTGGTTGACGCCTAATGGCTCCTGGGGCAGATTCCCCTTAGGGTGGTATCTGATCATCCTATCACTGGGAGGAGTTGCTGTCCGTATTGTCACGGGTCCCAGGGAAATACAAACGCTCACTTATCGATTTCTCGTCGTGGCACTGGTTACCTTATTTCTCACACAGAGTGCTACGTGCTACTCATACCGATCCAGGGAATTTGCCGAAACACCTCCGACTAATTTCTTCTATATTGCGCGTATCGCCCACGATCTTGAGGAGTTTGCCTGTCGCACCGGCATAAGGGATGGTTCACTGCTGTATTCTGACCTGGGTGGGACGCTTTTTTATTCTAGACTGAGGATTTACGACCTGGCCGGCCTATGTGACCGGACAATTGCCAGGACGTATGCGAAGGATTGGAAGGCCACTAGGGAGTTCTACGATTATGTCTTCGACACTATCAAGCCCTCCATAATCTTGGTAGGCGGGTTCTTTGCCTTGTGTCGGCTCGACGACGATGCTCGCTTTCGGCGTGATTACTTGGCAGTCCACGAGAACGTTGACGAATGGGTGAAAACCAAGACGGGTAGTGTCGTGAACGCCGGACTTTATGTAAGGAAAGACTCGATTCCAAATCAAGGGAACTTCACTCATAACAAGGATCATGGGTTAGGTGGCAGTAGCTTAATCGCTAAATAGCCTGCCATTTGGCGAAACAGCCCCCTTTCGGCCGGCAGGGCAACCCTGGGGCGCAAAAGGCCTATCTACACCAGTATCAACCCCACGTTCCTAGGAGCCTGTCGCGAAACAGGCGAGGTTTGAACGGCTTCGACCCCGGTTAAGGTTCATTTTTCGATCATCGTGTTCCTCGGAGGCTGTGACCTG
>Ga0172375_10006887_pt1 | contig 15758 bp, 17 predicted proteins | sample LakKiv1m_FD_114537 | JGI IMG/M metagenome (GOLD analysis project Ga0172375, IMG submission 114537) | Freshwater microbial communities from Kabuno Bay, South-Kivu, Congo - kab_092012_11.1m | ecosystem: Environmental > Aquatic > Freshwater > Lake | place: Democratic Republic of the Congo...
CTCGGAGCCCAAGAAGGGATCGCCGAATTAACGGCAAAGAAATTAATGAAAAAATTTCCAAATCTGAATATAGTAGGCACATACGCAGGCAGCCCAAAAGAAAAAGACCGCAAAATGATTCTGGATATTTTAAAACTTTCAAAACCGGACATTCTCTTTGTTGCATACGGCGCCCCGGCCCAAGAAAAATGGCTTTACCAAAACTACAAAAAAATCCCATCTCTTAAGATAGCAATGGGAGTCGGCGGCGCATTTGATTTCATCTCAGGAGCCAAAAAACGCGCCCCAAAAACCATGCAAAAACTCGGGATCGAATGGATGTATCGCCTCTACAAACAACCTTCACGTATAAAAAGAATAATCAAGGCAACGACGGTATTCCCAATAAAAATATTTAAAGATTAACTATTTCTTCTTCCCAGATTTCTTAATCGTCAAAACATGATTTACGTAAGGAGTAATTTTGTCGATCAAAAAACTGGCCGCCTTAAGAGGACTTACAATTGAAACACGAACTCTTTCAGTCACATCCTTTACGTCATCCAAAATTCTGGAAACATCTCTTAAAATAAAAACCAAATAAAGAAGAGCCATAGCCAAAAATATCGCCAAGACGGCAAAACCGATGGCAAACGACATCTTCATAATATCTGCTGACGTTTCAAACATAAGAATAAGGTTACTTATATATTTATTATAACATTTTTCTTATAGTTTCGTCTACCACAGAAGGATTGGCCTTCCCCCTAGTTTCCTTCATTACAAGCCCAATCAAAGCCGCGATAGCCTTTGTTTTGCCGCCTTTTATATCAGCAACGATCGAAGGATTTGCGTCGATAACCTTTTTACAAACAGACTCAATTTCACCGGAATCGCTGACCTGCTGGAGCCCTTTTTTCTTAACAATCTTCTCCGGATCATCGCCGGTTTTATACATTTCTTCAAAAACCTCTCCCTTCGCCGCATTGTTTGAAATCTTTTTGCCTACAATCATTTTCAACAATTTTCCCATCATTTCAGCGGTAACTTTTTGCTCACCAACACCAATCAATTCCTCCTTCAAAAACTTCATCAAAACTGTATTTACAAATGAACAAGCTAACTTTGCATCACCACAAATTCCAACAACCTTCTCGAAATAATCCGCCAAATCAACATCCCCCGTCAAAATCCTTGCATCATCCTCCCCTATTCCATACTCCTTAATAAGCCTTTCTTTTTTAGCATTCGGAAGCTCAGGAATTCGTTTTTTATAATCGGCAATCTGCTTGTCGGTAATAACAATCGGTGGGATATCAGGCTCAGGAAAATATCTGTAATCACTACTCCCCTCTTTGCTTCTCATTATGTAAATCTCCTGCTTGTCGTCATTCCAACCGACAGTTAAATCCTCGTTTTGAGGCTTTCCATCATCCATTAAGGACTTTTGGCGCACTATTTCAGCGGAAACAGCACTTTCCAATGATTTAAAAGAATTTAAATTTTTAATTTCTGAACGATTGTTCAATTTCTTAGAACCTTTTTCACGAATGGAGACAGAAGCATCAAAACGCATCATCCCTTTCTCCATATCAGCCTCACTCGCACCAACATATCTCAAAACTTTTTGAATTTCACGCGCGTAATCACCAGCTTCTTTACTGGATCGGATATCCGGCTCACTAACAATTTCAATCAAAGGACAACCGGTCCTATTGTAATCAACAAGAGTCCCATCTCTTACATGAGTCAATTTCCCGGCATCATCTTCCAGGTGAATCCTTGTGATCTGAATTTTCTTCTTGCCGCCATCAACATCGATCTCAATAAAACCATTTTTTGAAACCGGCTGATCGAATTGAGAAATCTGAAATCCTTTCGGTAAATCCGGATAAAAATAATTTTTTCTGTCAAATTTAGAAAATTTTTGGATCTCGCAATTTAGAGCCAAAGCGGCAATAATCCCCTTCCTCAAAGCCTCTTCATTAAAAACAGGAAGCATTCCGGGGAATCCCATGCAAACAGGACAAACATTGGAATTTGGCTCACTCAAAAAAGAATCGTTACCGCACCTGCAAAACATTTTCGTCTTTGTCGAAAGATGAGCATGAATTTCTATACCAATTACTGCTTCAATTTCCATGCCGCCATTATAACCTTTTTCTCCAAAGCCTTCAAAGTGGAATTATTCAAAATTTTCAAATCAAATTTTTTCGGCAAAGACTGAATTCCCAAAACGGCATCGGCCATCTTCAAACTAAGTCCCCTTTTACTAACAAGCTCTTTTTTAATCTGAGAAGCAGGTCTCTCAACAAACAAAACTTTATCAACATCCCTAACATAAACGGATTCCAACGCCACCTTTTTATCACTTTCAACTTTAGACAAAACCTTAGAAATCTCCGCGAAAACAAGCGGATGAATAAGCTTATTTAAGATTTCAAGCTTTTTCGCATTATTAAAGACCACTTTTCTTAATTTAACACGATCAACTCCACCATCTTTTTTCATAAATTCCTCTCCAAAAAAATCACAAATCATTCTTTGCCCAGGCATATCAGACTCATACAACTTATGGACAATTTTGTCAGCATCAATCGTAACCCATCCATGCTTCTCAAGAATCTTCAAAACCGCACTTTTCCCAGAAGCAATTTTGCCGCAAACCCCAAGCACAAAAGGTCTTTTTTTCATCTATTTAATTTTTATGCCAAGATCAATAAAAGCTTTTTTAAAAGCACTCAGTGCTTTTTTGAACTCAGACATCGAAACATGAAAATCCAATTCATGCGCAATTTTATTCCTTAGCTTATGAGCAAACCAAACCCCATTCAAGTCCGAAAAAACTCCTCCTTTCATTTTTAGCTTCTCTCCCAAGGAAACCTTGAAATATTTCTGCCCGAGAAACTTTCCAAAAGCAAAATCCAAAAGTTTATCGGCCTCCAAAATACAAGTTCTTGCATCGGTATTAGAAATTTCAGCCCACTTTACGGCCACATATTTTTTGTCTTTTTCAGCAAAACTCCTTTTCCTTCTCAATACAACCAAAACAAAAACAATTAAATAAACAACAACAAAAGCCGCTACTAAAAAGTAAACATAAATCACGATAAAATTTTATTTTTTATAGAAGCCGCCCTCTTTTTACCAAGAGGACTCACTCCGTACTTCTTAACATGCGAAGCTATCATATCCGCAAGCATACCCTTCAGAGCTTCGTGATCGGTAAAACTCTTCCCGTTGATGTATTTTTCTTGATATTCCATCATCCTTTTAGTGGCAGCTCTCGGGTTTGCAGCGTCTTTCAAGTTAATACTGATATCAGAACCCATTTTATCAACAACGATATCCCCGTAATTCAAAACGGTCGGCAAAAAGCCCTTAAGAATATATGAAACTCCATCTATACTTTCGTATTCAAGTCTCTTCGAAGTATTATCAAAAATCCCGTTTCTCTCTACATCAATCACCCCAAGATTAGTAACCAAAAGACAATCAAAAGCCCATTCCAGAAATTTCATAAAATAAGCAAAAACGCCAACCGAAAGCCAAATAACAAATATTGGCCAAAACGCGGGGAAAAAATAAAAAAGACCAACCGGAGGAATAACACCAAAGAAAAAAGCTTTCCAAACTTTCTGTTTTAGAATCAACCAATGCCTGTGTGCAACAAAAAGAATCTCTTCACCTTCTTCCAAATGACTGTTGTAAAGCCAGTATTTCAACCTCATACTGCAATTATACAATTTCCACTTTACATTTGCAATTAAGAGAATAGTATCTTAACCAATGGAAAACCCTTCTCTGTCAAAATACAAAAAAATATGGCTTTGGATTCTTGATCTAGTGATAAATGTAGCAATCTGCTTCGGCCTATTGATGTTAATAGAAAAATTTTTGATTGCACCGTTTGATATCTACGGACCATCAATGTGCGACAATCTTAATTTTATAAAAGGAGAATGCGTAAAAGAATACGGTGAAAAAATTATTCTGGATAAAGCAAGTTTGTACGTAAAAGATCTTCAACGCGGAGACATAATAGTATTCACACCAAAATTTTCAGATGAAAAATTCTTCATAAAAAGGGTGATTGGTCTGCCAGGCGAAACTGTCGAAATATTAAACGGCGAGGTTTATGTAACAAATAGCGAAAATCAAACCGGAACAAAACTTGAAGAACCATATTTAAATGAAGAAAATATTCACAATACAAAGTCATTCGCGACAGGACATAAAGTCTACAAAATCCCGGAAAACGAATACTTTGTATTGGGCGACAACAGAGGCGCAAGCACAGATTCGAGAAGCTGTTTCAAAAGTCCATATTCGGGTGGTTGCGAAGAAAATATCGAAGACGCCTTTGTTAAAAAAGAAGATATAGAAGGCAAAGCATGGATCATATTTTGGCCCATACAAAACTGGGAAACAATAGACAGCCCGGAATACAAAGAACTTCAAAAATCTTCCCTCGAAGAAAAATAAAACTCCAAAAGTACTGAAGCCAATATAAGCAACCCTCCGGACCACCAACTCAAAACACGGAGCATCAACAAAACCAAACATCCCACGGCAATGAGGCTCAAAATAACCCCCTGTCTCAGAGAGATATTTATATGCGCATAAAAAATCTCATTCCTGTAAAGCCAAAGCCTGAAGTAATATCCTATCAAAGTAAAAGTACAACTCAGGGCTATAAAAACCGTCAAATAAAAAAATGTCAAAGCAAGCGAAGTGAATTCCTCAGGGTTAAATTTAAAAATGACAGTAACAAAAGCAATCCAGGAAAGCGCAGAAGTAACCGCTACGATCGACAAATATTTTCTATGAGTCATTTTTTTTTCGGGAAAGTAATATCTTTTTTAAAACGAGGGGAATCTTTTTAAAATCCTCCATCAAAACATCTTTTTTTCTTGGATCATACAGAGCAACAGCGGGATGATAAAGAGGCAGATAAACCTGTTTTTTTTGCCAAATACCCTTGTAAACCTTGGGCTGACCATGAACTTCCGAAATTTTTAAGCCAGGAAGAAATTTTCCCATCGAATGTCTTCCAAGCATAACAATCAAATCAGGTTTTATAAATTTAATTTGTCTAACAAGATAGGGCCAACAGGCCTCAATTTCCTCCGGAAAAGGATCCCTGTTGTTTGGCGGCCTGCATTTAACAACATTAGCAATATAAACATCATTTCTACTAAGCCCTATGCCTCCAATAAGTTCCGTCAAAAGTCTGCCGGCGGCACCAACAAACGGCTTCCCCTGCAAATCCTCATCTTTCCCGGGACCTTCGCCAATAAACATTATTCTAGCTTTTGGATGGCCAATCCCTGGCACAGGGTTAATTCTGCCGGAACAAAGCTGACAGCAACTGCAGTTAGACACATCATTGTAAATTTTTTCTAAACTATCATCCATTATTCGACGAATAACGATTTCCAAAAAAACCTGCCATATAAACAGCGCCACCGATAACGAATACAACAGCAGAACAAATCAAAGCGTTTTCAACAATCACCCATAAAAGCTGTCCGGCGAAAGCAGAAGATGCAGTCAAAACATCAACATCGGAATTCATGTTTTTCGCAATAGAATCGATTATGTCCGATTCAAAATAAATATATACTCTATACAAAGCGTAAAACATCAAAGCATACATAGCGACTCCACCAATCACAGGCTTTGCAACAGATTTAAGAACTCTATGCCAAGGTCTGAAAGTGATAAGAGCGATGATCCCAAGAAGCAAAACATTAACAGCAATAAGAATCCAAAAAATATCCCAAAAAAGATCTCTGGAAACCGTAGTTCCGGGCAAAATCTCCACATTTTGCTTTTTAATCTGCAGAGTAAAAGACTTCAAATTCGTGGGAACATCTTCATTGATGGTTTCTAAATAAAAACCATTAAAGACTTTATTTATCTGCTCCTTAATCAATTCCTGCGACTGACACTCGCCGGTATCGGCACAAATACTTTTTGAAATGACATCCGGAAAAGTAGAAACTTTTTCAAAAAACGGAGAAAAATCCATGCTCACAAAAGCAACTCCGTCTTCATCAAAATCAGGAGCCAAAAATTGACCAACAAAAGGCATCATCATGTTTTCAAAATCTTCCGCCTTAATAATATCTTTAACAGCAATCACGACTTGTTCTCTGGTAGCAACTTTCTGGACATCGGGAATCCTGTCATAAATATCACCACCAAGCCAATCGGTTACAGTGCCATGAAAAAAACAAGAAGCTTCTTTATAAAAATCCGCATTAAGAAATGTGGTAAGAATCGTGAAGAACGAAAGAGTCACAAGGAAAACAATGCTAAAAACAAAAGAAACTAACCCGACAAAGATAGACCGTAGCATGGCAGCATCCTATCACACAAAAACTACAAATTCAAAGGCTGTTTCTCAAGTTTCTCGGAGACTATTTTGTAACGAACCTCCCGTTCAATTTTACCGGGCAAAACGAATCCGGAAGCCTTTGGGTGCCCTCCCCCACCATAAAGTTTTGCTATTTCAGAAAGATCCATGTCATCCCTGCGCGTTCTCAACGATCCCTTAACATTCCCGCTTTCTTCTTTTAATAAAAACGCAAAATCAACCCCTGGAACCATGTTCAAATAATCAATAGCCCCGGAAACCTGATCAGAATCTTTTTCGTTTTCAAGGTCTTCTTTTTTCAAAACAGAAAGCAAAAAATTCCCATCCGTAACTTTCGCATTTTCAAAAACCTTTCCCCAAACTTTAAGAGTCGGCACTGTATTGGTTCTAAACAACGACTTTATCATTCGAGAAATTTGAGCTCCTTTTTTTAATAATTCACCGGCAACAAAATAAACCTTTTCAGAAGTATTAGAATGCATAAAACTTCCGGTATCGTTATAAATCCCCACAAGCAGAGAAGTCGCCATTTCAGGAGTTATTTCAACATCCAAGTATTCAAAAATTTCGTAAATAATCATAGTAGCGGACGCACTTTCGTGATCAATAATATTAACACCCCCAAAATTATCATTGGAAGCATGATGATCTATGTTTATACAATCTTTCAATATTTCAGGATAAGCGGTATGAAATCCGGCCATATAATGAGCCCCGCAGTCCAGAACCATAACCAAATCATGCTCACTTGGGTTAATTTCATTTTGAACTTCATCAAAAAACGGAAGGAAATTATATCTTTTTGAAGGCCTATCCACACACGCCAATTTCACCGTTTTCCCCAACCGAGAAAGCCAAATTTTCATAGCACACATTGAACCAAGAGCGTCTCCATCGGGCTTTCTATGCCCAATAACAAGCACGTTTTGCGCCTTTTTAACCCTGTCAAATAATTTTTCGTAAAGCTCATTCATGCAAAAAGGTTAGAAGATATTATACTGATTTTTCAGGATTTGGCAAGAGTAAAGGGGTTAAGCTATAATAAAACCATGAAAATTTACTTTTTTGGCACTCCGGAATTTGCAGTCCCCTCTTTGAGAGCACTGGCAAAAGACAAATCTTTTGAAATTTTAAAAGTAATAACTCAACCTGACAAAGAAGGAAACAGAAGAAAAATCACTCCCCCGCCGGTAAAAGTCGAAGCGGAAAAATTAGGGTTAAAAATCTCGCAGCCGGAAAAAATCGACGAAAAACTGATAAAAGAAATAGAAAGAAGTAAACCGGATATGATAGTGGTTGTGGCATACGGAGAAATTATCCCAAAAGAACTTCTCGGCGTCTCGAAATTCGGATGCATTAATATCCACCCATCTCTCCTCCCAAAATACAGAGGAGCCTCCCCGATTCAAGAATCTCTCCTAAACGGAGACAATGAAACCGGGGTTGCGATCATGAAAATTGATGAACAACTGGATCACGGCGGAATTTTTGTAATAAAAAGAGTCCCAATAGAAAAATTGGACACTTATACATCTCTATCGACTAAATTAGCGGAGATAGCCTCTGTAATGATCCCGTTTGTATTGAAAGACATAGCAAACGGAACATTGAATCCACTCCCCCAAAATGACTCAAAAGCAACTTTTTGCAGAAAAATATCAAAAGAAAACGGAAGAATGGATTTCAACAAAACAACTGAAGAAATAATTAATAAAATAAGAGCTTTAAATCCATGGCCATCGACATATTTTGAAATAAAAGGAAAAAGAATAAAAATTTTAAAAGCAGAAAATTCAAACAAAAAATCGGGAAATAAACCAGGAACAGTAGAAATTCTCAACAAAGAAAGTTTTGCAATAAACACAAAAGACTTTCAAGTCATCCCAACGGAATTACAAATCGAAGGGAAACCCAAAATAACAGCAAAAGAGTTTCTAAACGGCTACAAAAACCTTCTGGAAAATTAATTTGATCCCTTCTTGTTCTCTAATTCTTTGTAATATTTCGTATTAACGGGAACAATGTATCCACTTTTCGGCAACATGGCGGAAATAGCGTCTTGAACTTGAGTTATAACATTCCTGGAAGACTTATTCTCTCCAACCAACCCAATGGCATTTTTAAACAATTCCTCATATTTCAAGACATCAACAACAGGAAAACTTTCTGCATACCCAACCTGCTCAACAAAAGTGCCGTAAGTCGGATCCAACTTTTGACTGGTTAATAAATCTCTTCTACACGTAGGCCTGTGAGTTGCATCGAAATAAGATTTTTGGCTGTCTTGAGAAGTTAAGAAAGCAAGAAAATCCCAGGCAGTTTCGGAATATTTCGTATTTCTGGAAACACCAAAGGCCATATATTTAGCGTAAGTGTACCTTTTATTTGTAGAAACCGAAGGATCTTCAATCTGAGGGAAAGGAGCAACTTTGATCGATGAAGGAGTAACAACCTCGGTCCCGGCATTCTTTAGAGCGGCTCTTGCAGCCAAAATCTTTAAGTAATCACTCGCATATCCAAAAACCATAGAAACCCTGCCAGCGGCAAAAGCCGAAAAATCGTTCTCCATATAACCATTCCAACTGTAGTGTTTTTGGTTGACACCGGCGAAACTGGTAAACAAATCGAACGCCTCGGAAGCACCCATGCCCGTGCTGTTTGTTGAAGAAATTGTAGACTGAGACATTAAGGAATCATAAAAAACAGTCCCATATTGAATCATCAAGGCATACAAAACATCAACAGCATTAGTGACATTTTTACCAATCCCCATTCCAATCCCGGCAACATCAAACTTCAACGAATCCGAGCTTGATTTCGTCAAGACATAAACATCGTTTTTTATACCATCCCAAACGTACGAAGGCCTGCCCTTGCTTGGCAAACGATCTTCAAATTGATCATTATTGTAATACAAAGCCAAGGTATCAATATAAAGAGGCATTCCATAAACCTGCAAAATCCCATTATCATCAGTGGTAACCAAGTCTTTACTGGCAACATCAACAAAAACAGAAGCAAAATCATCTTTCGTTCCAATAGTGGCGGGCATAGGATTCAATTTTTTTCTATTCTTAACAAACCAATTATTCGGCATAGCGAAAATATCGGGACCGGCACCTTCAGCCATCATATCCAAAACAACTTTTTCATATTCCTCAAAATTATCAAAATTCTTGTAATAAACCTTCACATAAGGATTTTCTTTGTTGTATTTTTGAACCAAAGCCTGGAAGGCCTCCGTGTTATTGTACAAATCGTAAACGACAAGCTGCTTTTCAGTTTTATCAACTGGAAGAGGCGCTTCCTTCGTCCTGCACATCGAACAGGAAGTGAAAATCAAAAGAACAAACACAAAAAAACAAATGAGGGAAATTTTTAAATTTTTCATACCAACATTATAAAAGCGCCTCGACAAAATTGCAAAGGCGCTTTTCAAAAACAAAAAACTACTTTTGATCCTGCTCTCTTTCCTCCGAAACAGCGGCAACTCCAACTTCAAGGGAATTTTTCTGTTTCTTGTAAACCAAAACCTTCAAATCATCAAGAACTATTTCCGTAGAATAGTGCTTCTTTCCATCTTTGCCATCATAACTGGAATTTTGAATCCTTCCCTCGATAAAAACAGGACTTCCCTTAACAAGATGTTGAGCGCAGATGTCGGCCATTTTTCTCCACGCGATCACTCTGTGGTAGTCAACAGCCTCCTTTTTTGTCCCGTCGCTGGACCTCCAGTCACGATTTGTGGCGATCGGAAAAACCGCCATGGTGATGCCGCTTTCCGTTTTCTTGATTTCAGGATTCGCGGCGAGATGCCCCAAGAGCATCGTTTTGTTCAGACTTCTCATGGTTAGAAAAGTTAAAAAATAAAATCACTCTCAACATAGCCCCCATTTCTTACATTTTTCTTACATTTTTCTAAACTTTTTCGTGCGTTTGGGATAAAATCTGAACAAATGTTCACCGGAATAGTAAAAGAAAAAGGAAAAACACTGGAAATCGCAAAAAAAAGCGGGAGATTTTATTTAACAATAGGAACAAATACTGCTTTAAAAAACAAAAAAATAGGACAATCCGTATCTGTAAACGGAGCCTGTTTGACAATAAAAAAAATCAAAGGAAAAAAAGTCACATTTGAAGTGATGGACGAAACATTAAAAAAAACAAATTTAAAAAACATCAAAAAAGGTGGATTAGTGAACCTCGAACCGGCGATGATTTTTGGAGAAAGTTTTGACGGACACATCGTACAAGGACATGTAGACTGCACTGAGAAAATCCTCGATGTCCGCAAAGAAAAAAGCCAAAAAATATTAAAAATTTCATTCAACAAAAAGCATTCAAAACTCTTAAAATTAAAAGGATCCATCGCAATAGACGGCGTCAGTTTAACAATTTCAAAAATCGAAAAAGGTTTTTTTGAAGTCTGCTTGGTTTCCCACACATTAAAAACAACAACCTTATCAGAATTGGAAAAAAATGATATAGTAAACCTGGAATTCGACATAATAGCCAAATATCTCTCATGAACAAAAGAAACCTAAAAATAGTAGTCCTCCTCCCGTATTTCAATGAGAAATACGGACTCAAGCTATACAAAAACACAGAGAGAACTTTAAAAAAATTTGGTGTAAAAAAAATAAAATTAATAAGAGTCCCCGGCGCATTAGAGCTCCCATTTGCCGCACAAAGAGCTATAAAATCAGAAAAACCAAATGCGGTAATAGCACTAGGGGTGGTATTGAAAGGCCAAACTACCCACTATGAGTTGGTATGCAACGAAACATTTCGCGGACTTATGGACGTACAACTAAAATTTAACACTCCGATAATATTCGGTATACTGACCTGCAAAACGGAAAAACAGGTAAAAGAAAGATTGTCGAGAGGAGAAGAATTCGCGGAAGCCGCAATAATTCAATCAGAAATTTAGTAATATTATTTAATTCCTCTCCATGAAATTAAAAACAATCGAAAATATTCCGGAACTCAAAGGCAAAAGAGTAATTTTGAGAGTGGATTTTAACACTCCCCTAACAGATCCTGACCAAAACGGAGATAGACAAGTTGCTGACAATACAAGAATAAAAGAAGCCCTGCCAACGATAAAATACCTCATAAAAAAAGGAGCAAAACTTATCATAATCACCCACTTGGGCCGACCCGACGGTAAAATTGTCGACTCGTTAGTGGTCGACCCCGTCGCAAAAGAATTAGAAAAACTTTTAAAAAAACATGTAGAAAAATTAGACGCAGTCACGACCACGACCGTTCACGAAGAAATTAAAAAAATGAAAAACGGACAAGTCTTAATGCTCGAAAATATAAGATTCCGCGCCGAAGAAGAAAAATGCGACCCGCAATACACAAAAGAACTCGCGGGCATGGCGGATATTTTTGTAAATGATGCGTTTGGCACAGCACACAGAAGGCATACTTCTACAACAGGACTAGCAGATTTTCTCCCAGCATACGCAGGATTCTTAATGCAAAAGGAAATAGAAGCACTATCGAAAATGGTAGAAAACCCCAAGCATCCAATGACAATTATCTTTGGTGGCGCAAAAATGGACTCAAAAATCGGTGTAATCAAGAATTTCATCGGCAAGGCCGATCACGTATTGGTCGCTGGAGGCATCGGGAACACCTTTTTAACAGCTTCCGGATACAACTTGGGAGAATCACTTGTTCAGCGCGACAAAGTCGATCTGGCACGCGAAATAATGATGGATTGCCAAGAATATAAGACAAAAATAATACTGCCGCATGATTTGACAGTCGCAGACGAACTTTCTGACACCGCAGAAACAGCAAATGTCGCTATAGAAAACATCGAAGGAAACATGAAAGCATTCGACCTCGGCAAATGGAGCACAGAAAAATTCTGCAACATGATAGAAGATTCCGCGACGGTTATCTGGAATGGTCCGGTCGGCGTATTTGAGAAAAAACCTTTCCAAAACGGCACACGCGAAATCGCAAAATGCATCGCAAATCACAAATGCACTTCGATAATCGGAGGTGGCGACACAATCAACGCAATAAAAATGTTTAAATTAAAAGAAAAATCCTTCACCCATATCTCCACCGGCGGCGGCGCCTCACTGGAATTTTTAGAAGGGAAAATTCTGCCCGGGATAGAACCGTTGATAGAAAAACAACCCTAAGCCTTCTTCTCCTCCTCCGGCACAAATATCAATTTCTTGAACCTTTCATTAAATCCATGGAAGATTCTGTTTGAAAATGCGTAAATTCCATAAGTTATAAAATACGCGCCAAAAACATCAATCGAATAATGAACATGCATCAATAAAACGGTAATCCCCATCAAAATCGAACCAATCAAGCAAAACCACCTAAATTTAAAATTCCTAAAAAGCAAATATCCCAAAAACAAATTGCCAACATGTCCGGAAAAAAACAGGTCATTCATATAAAAAAACTTCTCGAACACAGGGTTCTCCACCATCTCAGGATTTTCAAAAAATATCAATCCTTCAGGAGGCCCCAAATGAGTTAAAAGAATAAACCCAGCTCTAACAAACGCAAAAAGACCATAAGTCTTAAGAACCCACGGAGCCAACTCGGGTCTAACGAAAACAGTATAAAACGCGACAATAATCATCATGATACTCATGCCCCACGTATAGAAAAAACTGACATCAACCGTAGGGATATAATCCAAAATCAAATCACCAACGCTGACAACCTTGAACATTTGATCATTGTATTCGGCGACACGACAGACAACACTCTGCCCGGCAAACATTAAAAAAGTCCCAAAAATAAGAGCAATTAAAAACTTCTTGTCCTTAACAAGAACACCCCACTTGCGATTCAAGTTTCGTCTTAATTCCAAAAAAGTTTTAATCATTCTTTTTATTTTTTACAACTCTCTCTTTGGGCTCGTCCACTCCGCTCCATCTCAAAATTTTATCTTCCACAACTTTACGTGGAGTTGCGTATCTCTCGCGTGAAACCTTCCTGACAACCTCGGCCCTCTTTATACTGTCTTTCCTACCAGAAGTAGGCGGAAGAGTTTCTACGGAGAAAGTCGGCGAAGGCATGTTGTCGATTAACAACCTTGTATAAGCCGTAAATTTGCTCATACTAACAAGGTCTGCTGGCAAAACCTCCTCGCCAAATTGCTGCGAAAAATACTCGGCATCATCAAAACCAACCTGCATGGCAACAAGAGTACCAACGTTTCCAAAAACAGCATCTCTAACCTCATCAGTCATCTGTGAAATATACTGATTAGCCATCGTAAGATTGAGTTTGTACTTTCTCGCCTCGGACAAAATCGTCGCAAAAGAATCGGTTACAAAGTTTTGAAATTCGTCAACATAAAGGTAGAAATCCTTTCGCTCCTCCTCGGGAACGTTTGCACGACTCATAGCGTCAAGCTGGAACTTCGTAATAATCATAGACCCCAAAAGCGCAGAACTATCCTCCCCTATCCTCCCTTTAGACAAATTAACGATAACAATTTTCCCCTTATCCATCGCAAACCTAAGATCAATCGCGCTCTTTGGCTGATCCACCATATTTCTGATAATAGGACTTGAAAGAAATTGCCCAACTTTATTCAAAATCGGAGAAACAGCCTCAATCCTCAACTTATCCTGCATTTTCGCAAACTCATTAACCCAGAAACTTTTAACAATCGGATCCTTTATAACTGAAACAACTTTCTTTCTAAAAACATCGTCCTGTAAAATTCTCGTAATACCAAGCATCGTCGTCCCAGGATATTCAAGTAAAGCCAAAACAGTGTTTCTCAAAATATGTTCCAAACGAGGCCCCCAGCTTTCAGCGTATATTTTCTTGAAAATCCCGACAACCCCACTGCAAACAATTGTGTTATAGGTAGGATCGATATTCTCAAGCATATTGAAGGCAACAGGGAAATCTCTATCCGCAGGCTCGATCAAAACAACGTCATTCGTCCTGCTCGCCGGAATAAAGCCAAGAACTGTATCAGCCAAATCTCCATGCGGATCAACAACACCAACTCCTTTCCCAGACATAACATCGGAATAGATCATGTTCTCCAGCATAGTAGACTTACCCATACCAGTTTTACCTATGACATAGATATGTCTACGCCTATCAGGATCGCGTATGCCGAATTCAACTTTATGCCCCCTAAAATTAGTTCTCCCCAAAAGAGTGAACCCAGTATCCTTGCAATTATCCTTCGTCGGCAAATCCACCGGCGGCTCAAGTTTTTTACTGCGCACCCAAGAAATATTAGGAGTTTTAACGGTAATACTCGGCAAATGATAAACAGTCGCAAGCTCCTCAGTATTCATAACAAAACCATAGTCAATTTTCCGATTCGCGAAAGCCTCCAAAGCCTCAGCCCCTTCAAAAGTCTCCCCAATTTCAAACCCATTAAGATTCGGAAAGTTGAATTGATTAAAACTTCCAGCTATCTCATTTATCTTAGCCATCGCTCTCCTTTTATCAGCGCTTTTTGGAACATGAACAACCCTAATACTTACCTCAAACATCAATTTTATAACTTTATCCATACACGCAGACTCTTCCGTCTCCCTATCATGCGTACGCATAGCAAGATCTTCAGCAACTTGATCCTCGTCATCAACAGCTCCACCCACAAGAGCTCCAGGTTTAACTCCTCCCCTTATCAAAAAACCCTTAATGAAAAAATAAATATAAACCGGGAAAAATATAACTCTCGGCCAAATTTTTCTAGTCGTATAAGCATAAGCGTAATTATCCTGAAACCACTCCCACGTACTCATCAAAAAACCCCTCTGAATAATTTGCACACATCTTATGTAAACTTGCCTCCACTCATCAGGCAAAGGGGAAACTACCATCTGTATCCAAGCTTGATCTTCAGAATTGGTAAACTTGGTCAATGTAGAAGTAATGGCCGCCAACGGATCAACAGGAACACGTGTCAGCCTATCCTCAAATTGAGTATATCTCTTTATCGGAAAAACATCGGGCGCATAAAAACCAAGCTCGGCCCCAACAACATTTTTCGCCATAGTCTCATCCTTCACAATAGCGTAATCCTCAACCTCAGTTATCTCAGCATCAGGATATTGCGCGTAAATCTGCCCTTCGACCAAATTCCTAAGCCTGTCAGGAAAAGCGACAAAAAACCTGATAACCCTATCAACATTGGCAATTTCAAAACTTACATAATCTTGCTTCTTCCCAAAAACTCTCTGCAAAAACGAAATCTCCTCAATCATTCCACCATAAAGAGAAGAAAAAATCTGCTCCGCAACTATCGGCCCGGACTCGATATTCTTTGGAACATTTATGTGCAAAACCGTCCTCTTTTCTCTTTTCCTCTCAGCAACATTCTTGATCCTCATAAAAACAACCAAGACCATAAAAAGTCCCACAATCCCGA
>Ga0172375_10006888_pt1 | contig 15757 bp, 11 predicted proteins | sample LakKiv1m_FD_114537 | JGI IMG/M metagenome (GOLD analysis project Ga0172375, IMG submission 114537) | Freshwater microbial communities from Kabuno Bay, South-Kivu, Congo - kab_092012_11.1m | ecosystem: Environmental > Aquatic > Freshwater > Lake | place: Democratic Republic of the Congo...
CAGCAACTTCAGCGCCGATCTCGTCCTCTGCTTCATCAAACACCCCGATCTCTGTCAGTACCTGGCGGAGCTCTGTCAGCAAAAGGGCATCCCGATGATCGCCTCCGGCACCAAGACCACCGGAGCGATCACCCCCTTCACCTGCTGCGGCTTAGGCAAGAGCGAGCGGCTGGGGGCCTACGGCCAGCAGTTCGGGGTACCGGAGTTTAGCGTCACCGTGGCCGATGGCCGGATCACCGCCCTCACCGTCCAACGGGGGGCCTCCTGTGGGGCCACCTGGGAGGTGGCGAGCAAGGTCATCGGTATGACCCTGGAAGAGGCCCGCCCCACCCTGGCCCGCGAGGTGCAGTACCTCTGCGTCGCCAACCCTAGCGCCTTCGACCCGATCAGCGGCCACAGCGCCCTCCACTACGCCGGAGAGGTGCACATCGCCGCCTTAAACAAGGCTCTCGACAGGAAATAAGCGATCCAAGATTGCGCCGGGTGCCGCTTCGATTGCAAGGCGTCACGAGGGGGGATGATTTCTTGCCGAGTGCCGGAGAAAGATACTAGCTAACTGACTGAATAGATTTACAGCTTTTGTCAAACTGGCCACTTTATGTTTCTCTCTTTGACAATCTGATTCGATCTGGCATACTGAGGGTGCAACTAATCAATCAACTAATCAGTTCACGAGGGAAACTGTATGCCAACACCTATGACCAAACTCATTGACGCCCTTTCGGCCCGGACTCACTTTGGGGAAGTGATGACCGAGGTCGAAAGCAAAAATTCACGTTATGTGGTCAGCCGCCGAGGAAAGCCCAAGATGGTCTTGTTAAGCGTAGATGACTACTTGCAGAACATTTTGAAGAAACCGGCGATCCTGGCCGAAATTCAAAGTCAGGCCATGATTGGGGGCCTGGACAAAATGAGCGAGAGCGAAATTGAAGCTGAAATTTCAGCAACCCGAGCGGATCAGCGCAAAGGAAAAAAATAAAATCTATGCTAACCGTTGTCGTTGATACCAACGTAATCGTTTCCGCACTGTTAAAGCCTCAAAGCAAGCCAGAGCTAGTTTTGAGGCTCTTTTTTTCCGCCTATGCCCAACTCTGCTTTTCAAATGACATCATGGCCGAATACCGCGAAGTTTTATCCCGTAATCGTTTCCGCCACTATATTTCGCTGGAGTTAGTAAACAGATTTTTGGAGGAATTGAAGACCGTGGGGGCCTTGGTCGAACCTCAAGAAAAGATCGACGTTATCAAGGCCGATCCGTCAGACAATATGTTTTTGGAATGCGCTGTGGCGGCCAGCGCAGATTTTTTGATTACGGGAAACATCCGCCATTTTCCTTCAAAAACTTTCCGGGGAACGAGCATCGTCCCGCCGGAGGAGTTCTTACAAATCGTCACGCTACATATTGGGTAGCTGTTTCCCGAGCCTCTCCGAGACTCTCAAAAAGAATTCCTATCACCCACCCTCCCCGGCCAATAGCCAGGCCAGCAATCGCCTCATCCCCTCCTCAGTCGACACCCTGGGCTCATAGCCAAGATCACGCCGCGCCGCATCAATCGAAAACCAATGCGACTTGGCCAACTGTTGGGCCAGAAAGCGGGTCATCACCGGTTCCGAGCGTCGACCAAGCAAACGATACACACCCTCAAGCACGGCCCCAACGGCGTAGGCCTGCCTAAAGCCCACCCGCCTGACGACCGGCGGGATGCCAAGACCGGCAAAGAGCCCGTTGACCCACCCCCAGAGCCTGACCGGCTCCCCCTGCGAGATGAAGTAGGCCTGCCCCGCCGCCGTCGCCGTCGATTGAAGATTTTTCGCCGCCAGCCAATGGGCGTCGGCGACGTTGTCGATGTAGGCGATATCAACAAGGTTGGTGCCATCCCCCACCTGCTGTAATCCCCCCCGCCGCCCCCGCTCCACCAAACGCGGGATCAGATTGTTGTCGCCCGGCCCCCAGACCAGATGAGGACGAAGGGCAACCGTCCGCAGGCGAGGGCCGTTGGCCTGGAGCAGGCGCTCTTCGGCCAAGGCCTTGCTGGCGGCGTAGTGACAGAGGAAGTGGCGGGCACGGGGGGTACGCTCATCGACCCCGCAGAGGTCGTGGCTGGCGAAGACCACGCTCGGGGTACTGGTGTAGACCAAGGTCTCGATACGATTGGCCAGACAGGCGGCAAGCACCGCCTCACTGCCAGCGACGTTGATCGAAAAGTAGTCAGCCCGTCGCCCCCAGATCCCGGCCTTGGCCGCCACATGAAAGACGGCGTCACAGCCGCAAGCGGCACGGGTCAGAAAATCACGGTCGCGGATATCGCCGACCTTGGTCTCCACCCCCAGACGATCCACTTCGGGGTAGCGGTGCCGCCCAACCACCAGCGGCTCCACCCCCTGCGCCAGTAATTTGCGGACAACCGCCAGACCGACAAAGCCGCCGCCACCGGTCACCAGGGCCTTGTTCATCAACAGAGCGCCCTATCCCTGAAGCTCGGCCAGGTGCTGGCGGGCGAAATCAATGGTTGGATCGAGATTCAACGCCAGCTCGAAGAACTTGATGGCCGCCTCACGGTCGTTTAATTTCCGGTAATTGACCCCGAGGTTGGCGTAATCAATGGCCGACGAGGGGTGGAGTTCAACGGCGCGCAGGAAGTGGTCGATGGCGGTCTGATACTGATCGAGCTTATAGTGACAGACGCCCAGCATGTTGTGCAGGTCAGGACGCTCCCCATCGTGGCTCACCCCCTCCAGCAGGCAGACAATCGCCTCCTGGTAGCGTCCTTGATCCTTCAGGCAATTGCCCATGTAGGAGTAGATATAGGGGATGTCTTCCGCCTCGGGCTGACGATCAAGGGCCCGTTGCAGGTGATCCATAGCCTCGTCATAACGCTCCATGGCGTGCAGGTTGCGCCCCAGGTAGAAGTCGATGTAATAGGCCTTGGGCAGGAGTTGCTGCATGGCCAGCAACTGCCGGCAGCAGGACTCGGGATCCGGCGCCCGCTCGGCCACCAACTTGGCGGCAAAGAGCCCGACGTTGTTGATCATCGAGCGCTCGCGGAAGTGACAGCCTGGGACGATGGTATAGATCGCAGGTATCTGCAACTGATCATGAATGGTGTTGATCAGGTAGACCTCCATTCCGAGCTTGGCCAGTGACGCCAGCATGCCCTCGATCTCCAACTTCATGTTATTGTGGGCGAGATCGGGCATCTCATCCAGGCGGATGCTCCGCCCCGGATTGGTCAGATAGGGCACCTCGTCTAAGCTCAAGGGCTTGGGCAGGCCGCTGGCCACATAGTTGGCCTTGCTATGGAAATCTCCGGCCAGTTGCGCCACCTCGGTCAAGGCCCGGATCAGGGCCTTATCGGGGTTGGGGGTGGTGCCGGCGGTGTAGACGATCTCGCTTAACTCCGGGAAGGTGGTAGGGTCGATGGCCAGCGCCCCCACGGTCGGGATACCGGTATCGAGACTGAAGTCGTTGAGGTAGAGCTCGATGCCGTTCTTGGTAAACTTTTCGAGCAACTCGCAGGCCACCGGGTCCTTGACACTCGCCGGATCGATGCGCGGGGTGGCCAGCCGTTGGTGACTGACCACGGCACAGACGTGGCGCTCAACGATCTCACAGATCCCCTGGCTGATCGCCTCCTCATAGGTGTTGCCCGCCGAAGGGCCGTTGAACTCGTTGATGGCAAAGAACCAACTAAACGGCACCATGACCTCCTCTCCCCGCCCCAGGTTAGTGGCCCACGTCCATTGAATGGGGATGTCGCTGATCAACTGCTCAAGCAGAGCGACATCGGTGGTGGTATCATGCACCGATTGCAGGAGCTTTTCGAGTGGCAAGAGGGGATAGTCTCGCCCCTTCATCTCGGCGTAGGTGGCGGTGATGAAGTTGTCCGGGTTCTTGATAAAGCTAAAAAAACTGAAGCGCTCCCCCAATTCCATGCAGGCGCTGGCCCGCGACTGCTCCGGGGTGCTGCCCTTGCCCATCTGCTTCTTGGTGCCAATGACCTGATGGGCATCCTTGCCGCAGACGCTGAAATAAACAGGGATATCGAGACGTCCGGTATCGATGCGCTTCACCTCTTTCAAGATATCCAAGTTGACCTCTTTCAGCTTGTCCATGAAGCGCTGGACGGTCTCCACTGGGGTACAAGCCTTGTCTTGATCGTAGGTGTAGTGTTTTTGGCAATCGCGCAATCGAATCGGTTTTTTCTGCATAGAGATGACCTCACTGGTGGTGGCGTGACCAACGCCAAGGGATAGGGGGACGGGAAAACGCCCACAACGGATGTAACGCTGTGGCACTATAGTTGGTGATCGCTGAAAGCACAATATTTCATGTTGACGAATCTCTTATTTACAGTTTAGATTGACTCCCCCTCTTCACTGTCGGTTTCGTACTTATTGCATCGTAACCGTTCGCCAGCAACTGAAAAACGAGGCCAAGCAGCGGTACTCTTTCTGAGGATTTTTATTGTACTATATCCTTTATACCGTCCTGCTCTGGATGCTTGTTGTGGCAGCTTTACCTTTTTTTTCGCTCTACACTTGGCTTTCTGGTCGTTCCTGTGCCGAGTTACGACAACGGCTAGGTGCTTTCAACTCAGACTTTGAGCGGAAACAAGATCGATGTGTGTGGTTTCATGCTGCCTCAGTTGGCGAGGTACAGGCCGTCGTCGCCATCCTCTCAGCCATGCAGGACATGGGGATCAAAGCAGATATTGTCATTACCACAGTGACAAAGCAAGGCCTGTTGGCCGCCAAGAGGCAATGTATGAATCAAGCCTATTGCCTTTTCGCCCCGCTAGACCTCCCTTGGGTTATAGAACGTTTCATTCGAAAGCTTGACCCCAGTCTTTATGTCTGCCTCGAAACTGAGCTATGGCCGAATATGCTACGCTTGGCAAAAAGGCATCGAATAAACACCCTGCTGTTAAACGGACGCCTTTCGAAAAAATCATTGCGGAAGTATCTCTGGGGCAAACCTTTCGTACGACAGATCTTGGCCTGTTTCGATGCGGCTGCTGTGATCCATTCTCTTGATCGTGAACGTTACCTGGCCCTCGGTTTTGACCAAGACAAGATAGACGTTCACGGCAACGCCAAGTATGACCTGCCACTGAGTAAGGTCGCCAACAGCACGCTAACGGGAGAAATTCTTTCAGATGCCTCACTCAGAGAATCCACACGCATACACTACCATGAGGCCCTTGATCTTGTGCCCAATCAACCGTTGCTCGTCGCAGGCAGCACCCACGCCGGTGAAGAGGCAATACTGATTTCTGTCTTCGAAAATTTATTGCCCAAAATTCCAAATCTCGTTTTACTCCTCGCCCCACGCCACCTTGATCGCCTTGATCAAATAAAAAATGACCTACGACGTAAGCAAATTGGCTTTCAGACTTTTAGCCAAGTCCTGCAGGGACAGAGAAACACCCAAGTGATCATCCTCGACCGCATGGGAGAATTGGCCAAACTCTATGCGGTGGCCACCTATGTCTTCTGTGGCGGCAGCCTGACACCACAAGGCGGGCACAACATTATGGAGCCTGCAATCTGGGGAAAAAGCCCATTTTATGGGCCAAACATGCAAGATTTCAGGGATGCTCGTGACTTATTGGAGGAGGCCAAGGCCGGATTCACGGTCCATGATGGTCAAGAGTTATCCGATAGGATATGGTATTTCCATTGCCACCAAGAAGAATTTCAACAGGCCGCTCATCGCGCACTGACGGTCTCAAGCCAGCAACAAGGATCGGCCCACAAACAAGCTATGCTTGTCTCTAGGCTACTGACTGTCAATGTCCACCATTGCTAAAAAGTAAAGTAACTATGCACCGTTTTACCGAGAAAGGTGCCGAAACCTATAACCGTACCTGTCGACGCAGATGTGGTGCTGCTGGCCAGGTACAAGGGAAAAACCTATGAAAGCACTCATTGCCCTTGAAGATGGTCAAACCTTTACCGGCAGATCGTTCACCGGCCCCGGTGAGGCCATCGGCGAGATCGTCTTCAACACCGGCATGACCGGTTATCAAGAAATCCTCACAGACCCTTCGTACAAAGGGCAAATCGTTACCATGACTTACCCTTTGATCGGCAACTATGGTGTCAACGAGGAGGACATGGAATCGACTTCGATCCACCCCGGTGCGCTGTTGATGAAGGAGTACAACGCCGTTCCCAGTAATTTTCGTTCCCAATCAACACTGGCCGATTTCTTACGGTCGCATCACGTCTTGGGGGTGGAAGGATTCGACACCCGATCCTTAACCAAGCATATCCGCCAGCGTGGTGCCTTAAAGGGGATTGTTTCCACCCATGACCTCGATCGAGATTCCCTCATTCACAGGGCCAAATCATGGTCTGGTCTGGTCGGACAGGACATGGTAAGCCAGGTAACGTGCGACACACCCTACGGCTGGTCAGACTTGGGCCCGGCTCCAGGCAATAATTTTAGTCATGCCAAACCGGGCAAATACAAAGTCATCGCCTTCGATTTTGGCCTCAAATTCAATCAACTCCGGCTCCTCACTTCTCGTGGTTGCCAGGTGCAAGTTGTCCCCGCCCAGACCAGCGCCGCCGATGTTTTGGCCATGAACCCCGACGGCATCTTCCTCTCCAACGGCCCCGGCGACCCCGCCGGTGTCCCCGGGATCGTCGAAACAATCCGTGCGTTGCTGGGCAAGAAGCCCATTTTCGGCATCTGTCTCGGCCATCAGATCCTGGGACTGGCCTATGGTGGGAGCACCTACAAGTTGAAGTTCGGCCATCGGGGCTCTAACCAGCCAGTCAAAGACCTAACCACTGGCAAGATAGAAATCACCGCCCAAAACCATGGCTTCTGCGTGGACATGAACAGCCTCGACACGAACGCTGTCGAATTGACCCACATCAACCTGAATGACAACAGCGTCGAGGGCATGCGCCACAGAACCTTTCCGGCCTTCTCTGTCCAGTATCACCCCGAAAACGCCCCTGGGCCACACGACTCCGTCTACCTGTTTGACCGCTTTCTGACGATGATGAAGGCTTGAGCTTGCCCTCTTCCCCCGATACTTCCCAACGTGTACCGAGATAACCATGCCTAAACGAACCGACATAAAAAAAATCCTGATCATCGGCTCCGGCCCCATTATCATCAGCCAGGCCTGCGAGTTCGATTACTCCGGCACCCAGGCCGTCAAAGCCCTCAGAGAGGAAGGCTATGAAGTCGTGCTCATCAACTCCAACCCGGCCACTATCATGACCGACCCGGAGATTGCCGACAAGACCTACGTCGAACCGATTACACCAGAGATGGTCGCTAAAATTATCGAGAAAGAACGTCCCGATGCACTACTGCCCACCCTGGGTGGTCAGACAGGCCTCAACACCGCCCTGAAAGTTGCAGAAATGGGCGTTCTCGAAAAATTTGGGGTCGAGATGCTGGCCGCCAATGTCGATGTCATCCGTAAGGCTGAAGGGCGTGACCTCTTTCGCTCGGCCATGCGTAAAATTGGCTTACATGTCCCGGAAAGCGTCATCGTGCACAACATTGAAGAAGTCAAAAAGGCTGGGCAAGAGATCGGGTTTCCGATCATCGTTCGCCCCAGCTTCACCCTGGGCGGCACCGGTGGCGGGGTAGCCTACAACAACGACGAGCTCGAGGCCCTCTGCACCTCCGGTCTCGATTTGAGCATGAACTCAGAGCTCATGCTAGAGCGTAGCCTCTTGGGCTGGAAAGAGTATGAGCTTGAGGTCATGCGCGACAAGAAGGATAATGTGGTTATCATCTGTTCCATCGAAAATTTCGATGCCATGGGGGTGCACACCGGTGACTCGATCACCGTCGCGCCGGCCCAAACCCTGACGGATCGCGAGTATCAGAAGATGCGGGATGCGGCTATCGCCATCATGCGCGAAATCGGCGTCGAAACAGGTGGTTCCAATGTCCAATTCGCAGTCAACCCGGTCGATGGCGAGCTGGTCATCATCGAGATGAATCCCCGCGTCTCCCGCAGTTCGGCATTGGCCTCCAAGGCCACCGGGTTTCCCATCGCCAAGATCGCCGCTAAACTTGCGGTTGGCTACACCTTAGATGAGATCAAAAACGACATCACCCGCGAGACTTACGCCTCCTTCGAGCCCAGTATTGACTACTGTGTGGTCAAGATCCCTCGTTGGACCTTTGAAAAATTCCCCGAGACCGAAGACATCCTGACGACGGCCATGAAATCGGTGGGTGAGACCATGGCCATTGGCCGCACCTTCAAAGAGGCCTTTCAAAAGGGAATACGTTCCTTAGAGATTGGTTGTGCGGGCTTCGGGGCAGGCAAAAAATTCAACCTGGGAGATCTCTCCAAGCGGGATCTGGAGAAGGGTCTATACACACCAAACTCCAGACGACTGCTCTTCCTGTATGAAGCGCTGAAGCGCGAGATGCCGATCGACGAGATCTATCACCTAACCGCCATCGATCCCTGGTTTCTGCGCAACCTGAAACAGATCACCGACCTGGAAATCGTACTGAACAAGGCCGGCTTCTCAGGCCTCGACCACGACCTGCTGCTCAAGGCCAAACAGTATGGCTTTTCCGATCAACAACTGGCCTTCCTGACCGGCACCTCCCTCGACGACATCAAAGAGCTTCGCGACCAACAGCGAGTTCAAGCGGTCTACAAACTTGTCGACACCTGCGCTGCCGAGTTCGAGGCCTTTACCCCCTATTACTACTCCACCTACGAAGAAGAGAACGAGGCCCGTTTAAGTGATCACCGTAAGGTCATGATCCTCGGTGGCGGGCCAAACCGCATTGGCCAAGGCATCGAGTTTGATTACTGCTGCGTGCATGCCTCCTTTGCCCTGGCTGAGCTTGGCATCGAAAGCATCATGGTCAACAGCAACCCGGAGACAGTGAGCACCGACTACGACACCTCCGACAAGCTCTACTTCGAGCCCCTAACCCTAGAGGATGTCTTGTCGATCATCCACACCGAACAACCAGAAGGGGTCATCGTCCAGTTTGGCGGCCAAACGCCACTGAACCTCGCCAATGGCCTGCACAAGGCGGGAGTTACCATCCTTGGCACCTCCGTTGACAGCATCGACCGCGCCGAGGATCGCCAACGATTCCAGCAATTTCTGCAAAAACTTGGCCTCATCCAGCCCGAAAACGGTACCGCCCGTACCCAAGACGAGGCCTTGACCATTGCCGAGAGGATTCATTACCCCGTCGTCGTCCGTCCGTCTTACGTCCTCGGTGGACGGGCCATGCGGATTGTCTATAATCAAAATGACCTCAAGGAGTACATGAGAACCGCCATTGAGGTATCGTCAGAACATCCCATTCTCATCGATAAGTTTCTGAAAGACGCCATTGAGATTGACGTCGACGCCATCTCCGATGGCGAAAACACGGTACTCGGCGCCATCATGCAGCACATTGAGGAGGCCGGCATCCACTCCGGTGATTCCGCCTGTGTCTTGCCTGCCCACACACTGCCCCCTGCCCTGCTCGCCAGGATCAAGGCCGCGACCAAGGCCATGGCCCTTGAGCTCAAAGTCATTGGCCTGATGAACATCCAATATGCCGTCAAAGACGACGTCCTCTACGTCCTGGAGGTCAACCCCCGCGCCTCACGGACGGCGCCCTTTGTCAGCAAGGCCACCGGCGTTCCCCTCGCCAAATTGGCGACCAAGGTGATGATGGGCATGAAGCTCCCTGAGCTGGGATTGACCACCGAGGTGGTCATCAAGCACTACGCGGTCAAAGAGGCAGTGTTTCCCTTTGACCGCTTCGCCAATGTCGACACCCTGCTGGGACCGGAGATGAAGTCAACGGGTGAGGTCATGGGGATCGATTACTCTCTGGGACTCGCCTTCGCCAAGGCCCAGGTGGCAGCAGGCCAGACGGTACCAAAGGCTGGGAGCAGCGTCCTCATCTCCGTGCGCAACAGCGACAAACCAGCGATACTGGCCACCGCCAAAAAACTCGCCGACCTCGGCTTCACCCTGCTTGCCACCAAGAATACCGCCCAGTTTTTGACCGATAACGACGTGCTCTGCACCAGGGTCAACAAAATCTCCGAAGGACGGCCACACCTCCTGGATATGGTTAAGGACAAAAAAATCCAGTGGATCATCAACACCTCCATGGGTACCCGAACCACCGAAGACTCGTACAGCATCCGCCGTAGCGCCCTCGATTATCATATCCCCTACACCACCACCACCGCTGGCGCCGAAGCCATGGCCATGGCCATCGTCGCCCTAACGGATAACAACATGGAAGTTCAGTCACTTCAAGACTACTTCCCCAAAAAATGAAAACGACGCCCCAAGCTGCCAGTCTCAAGTACCGACCAATTCTCTGGACATTCAGCCCCTGAGGTCGTAGAAGTGTGAATCGTTCTTCGAACAACGTCTATCCCCCTGTTCAGCTCTTCCTCAGCTAAGATCTGGCAGACAACAAATTTCATCAACACTCAACACGATTCAACGCAACCAACATGTTCTATAAAAACCTCTCCATGTGGCTAGTGATCGGCCTTACCATGATCCTGCTCTTCAACCTCTTCAACAAGCCCCAGCCACAAATCACGGAGATGAGTTACTCAGATTTCCTCTCCAATGTCGAATCGGGCTCGGTCAACAAGGTCGTCATCCAAGGGAACACCATTAGCGGCATGGTCCGAGGAGGCAACAGCTTTAAGGTTGTCGCCCCGCCAGACCTTGAGCTCATCAAAACGCTCCGCGAGGCCGACGTCAATATCCAGGCCAAACAGCCGGAAGACACCCCCTGGTACATCACCATCCTGGTCTCTTGGTTCCCCATGTTGCTCCTGATCGGCGTTTGGGTCTTCTTCATGCGCCAGATGCAGATGGGCGGCGGCAAGGCGATGAGCTTCGGCAAGAGCCGGGCCAAACTCCAGGAGGGGGAAAACAGCGTCAAGGTGACATTCAAGGACGTCGCAGGCGTTGAGGAGGCCAAGGAAGAGCTCTCTGAGATCATCGATTTCCTCAAGGATCCTAAAAAATTCACCGACTTAGGCGCTAGGATCCCCAAAGGTGTGTTGCTCGCCGGTTCCCCCGGTACCGGCAAGACCTTACTGGCCAAGGCCATCGCCGGAGAAGCCGAGGTTCCTTTTTTTTCAATTTCCGGTTCCGATTTTGTCGAGATGTTCGTCGGCGTCGGTGCCTCCCGGGTGCGTGACCTCTTCAATCAGGGCAAGAAAAACGCCCCTTGCATCATCTTCATCGACGAGATCGACGCGGTGGGTCGCCACCGTGGTGCCGGTGTCGGCGGTGGCCATGACGAGCGGGAGCAGACCTTGAATCAGCTCTTAGTCGAGATGGACGGTTTCGAGGCCAACGAGGGGGTCATCATCGTCGCCGCCACCAACCGCCCGGATGTCCTTGACCCCGCCCTGTTGCGCCCTGGCCGTTTCGACCGGCAGGTTGTCGTCCCCGCCCCAGACGTCAAGGGCCGGGAGGCCATCCTCCAGGTACATGCCCAAAAGGTACAGCTCTCCGAGGGCATCGACTGGAAGGTCATCGCCCGTGGCACACCCGGTTTCACCGGGGCCGATCTGGAAAATATGGTTAACGAGGCCGCCTTGTTCGCTGCCCGTAATGGCAAGGATAAGGTCACGATGGAAGATCTCGACAAGGCCAAGGACAAGGTGATGATGGGGGCGGAACGTCGCAGCATGATCATTACCGAGAAGGAAAAGGCCGTCACTGCCTATCACGAGGCAGGCCATGCCCTGGTCGCCAAGGTACTTCCGGGCACCGACCCCCTGCACAAGGTGACGATCATCCCCCGTGGCCGGGCCTTAGGCCTCACCCAGCAACTCCCCACAGACGACAAATACACCCACTCCAAATCCTTCCTCTTGAACAACATCTGCATCCTTCTTGGTGGCCGGGTGGCAGAAGAGCTGATCTTCAACGAAATCACCACCGGATCGGGAAATGACATCGAACGGGCATCGGATTTAGCCCGCAAGATGGTCTGCGAATGGGGGATGAGCGAGTCCCTCGGCCCCTTGACCTTTGGCAAAAAAGAGGAACAGATATTCCTTGGCCGAGAGATATCGCAACACCGCGATTACAGCGAAGACACCGCTAATTTGATCGACAAGGAGGTGCGAGATATCATCATTAACGCCAACAGCAAGGTCAAGGAGCTGCTAACCACCCACCTGGCCGACCTCAAGGCAATTTCCACCGCCCTGCTCGATAAGGAGACCCTGGTCTTGGAGGATATTGAAGACATCATGCTGAAAAATCAGGCTGAAGTCACTGAAGCCGCTGTCCTCTAGGGTGATTCTTTGAGGCACAACCGCCAATCGCCACCATTGCCCCTAACGATAGCCGGTGAAACTGACCTTTCGTAACCATACCCTTGATCTTGCTCGCCGGGTTCACATCATGGGCATCCTCAATGTGACGCCGGACTCATTTTCCGATGGCGGCCGCTTGAGCAGTGAGGAGGAGGTTCTCCAAGCGGCGCAACAGATGATTGACGACGGGGCAGACATGATCGATATCGGCGGGGAATCGACCCGCCCATTCGCTCCCCCTGTCCCGGTCGAGGAGGAAATCCGGCGCGTCATCCCCGCCGTGCGGGCCATCCGCAAGCAGCACAGCATCCCCATCTCCATCGACACCACCAAGGCCCAAGTGGCCCAGTTGTCGCTTGATGCCGGCGCTGATATCATCAACGATATTAGCGCGATGCGTCTTGACCCTGCCATGGCGTCCTTGGCCGCCACTCGTCAATGCCCAATTATCATCATGCACATGCAGGGCACGCCATGCGATATGCAGATCAAACCGCACTATAACGATGTCATTGCCGAGACCATCGAATTTTTCCGGGATCGCATTCAGTTTTTAACCGCCTGCGGGGTTGATCGTCAGCGGATCATCATCGATCCCGGCATCGGCTTTGGCAAGACCTTGGCCCACAATCTCGCCATCTTACGGCACGCAGATGCCTACCAAGTTTTGGGGTGTCCGCTGCTCATCGGCCATTCCCGCAAGTCCTTTCTTTCCACCCTGCTTGGCCCCGGCCTTGGTGATCGCGACCGGCCAACGGCGGTTATTTCCGCCTTGCTCTGCCAAGGTCAGGTCGCCATTCTCCGCGTACACGACGTCAAGGCAACGCAGCAAGCCGTCCACCTGACACAAGCCATCGCCAAGGCCTGAGCAATGATCGCCACCCCCTCCCCCCATGCCCGTTAAAGATCGCCTCGACCGCTATCTTGCCTATAACCGCAGCCGGATAGTAAAGGCCGTTCAATCCAATGAAGAAAAGGCCGTTTTCTTCTTCAAGGTTGTCCCCTTACTCCTGCACGTCAATCGCCCCGGCCTGCCTGGCTATTCTGATCCTTTTTGCCCCTGCGGCATCGTCAGGTTCAATCCCTCACAGGCACTCCCCCCAGCCACATTCCATCACTATTTCCCGCAGTCACTCGCCGAAAACATCAGCGACTCAGCCTCCTCCAATCAGCCGCCCCCCATCCAATCGGTGAAAACCATCGGCAGTATCGGCACCATCGCCCAAACCGAGAAATCGGATTGTGATTACTGGATCAGCCTGCGCTTTGCCGATCTCACCGAGCAAGGCCTCACCCTCCTCGGGCAGAAGTGCAAGGCCATTGAGGAGTGGGCCATGGGCCTGGGCCATGAGATCCACTTTTTCTTGATGGATCTTGATCAGACTCGCGACAACAGCTTTACCTCCCGGGCCGATGAGGAATCGGCCGGATCGGCGCTCAAACTGCTCTTGAAGGACGAGCTCTTCCGTACCCATATCCTGGTGGCCGGCAAGATGCCGGTCTGGTGGCTCTGCCCCCCGGGTCTCTCCGAGGCCGAATATCAGTCCTTTGTCCAAGCCCTGCCAGAGAAAGAAAAAATCAACATGGAGAGCTTTATCGACCTGGGCTATATCTCCAACCTCCCGAAATCAGAGATCTTCGGGGCCTGCCTCTGGCAGATGAACAAAGCCCTCGATAGCCCGTTCAAATCGGTGCTCAAATTCGCCTACCTTGAGTTGTTGATGAATGACCAGCAGACCCTGAACCTCTTTTCAGACCGTATCAAGCAACTGGTCACCTTCCCGGAGCAACTGAAGTCAGAGGATCGTCTCCCCATCGACGATATCGACCCCTATCTGCTCTTGGCCAAAGAGCTGGTGGCCTTTTACCAACGGGAGGAGACGCACCCCAAGCGCGATGACTTCATCCGCGCCTGCCTGTTCATGAAGACACTGGAAGACTTCAAGCCTCAGGGAGAGGGCGGCGACGTCCCTGCTCCACCGCCCACCCCATCGACAGCCACCACCATCCTCCACCCGCAACAGAGCCAACGATTACAGGCCATCACCGCCCGCATGGGGCGCTGGGATCTCCTGCCTCAAGACGTCAAGCACTACCTCAATTTCCCGTTTTGGAGTTACCAAGATCGCTTAAGCGCCGGGGCCAGGGTACACCAATACCTGGGCGACACCTACCAACGCCTAAGCGGCTACCTGCAGTCCTTCTCCCAAGAGGGGAGAAAGCAAACCATCAACGAGGAAGATATCGCCATTCTCGGCCGCAAGCTCTCCACCTTCTACGCCAAGAAGCCACATAAAATAGAGTACATACCAAGCCTATCCCGACAGATGATGTCCCAAGCGGACATCACCTTGCGGCTTGCCCTGATCGGTGGCAAAGACAGCTACTTCGCCTCACAGACGGAGGGCAATGGCCTAAGCGACTTCAAACAGCTCATGATTAAACGGGAAAGCCACCTTATCCGGCTGCTGACCTGGCTGGTGGCCAACGGCATCTTGACCACCAAGACACGTCTGCGTCTCTCGCCTCAGTCCAACCGGCTCAACCTCGATGATGTCAAGCAGCTGGTGCGGACGATGCTGACCACCTTCCCGCTCATCCAGTTCACCCATATCTCCGCCAACGAACTGCTGAAATCCGAGACCGTCATCCAAGCACTGGCGGTCATCAATTTCGCCAAGGCCCCAGTCCGTGGGGCAAAAAACATCCCCATAACGATCATCTCAACCAACAGTTACGGCGAATACTTCCTGCATGACTATGAGAACATCGCCCTCTATAAGGCCGCACTGCGTACCCTGTTGACCAAACATGGGGTCAGTCGCTGGCAAAAAAATCTAACGGTTTTCATCCCCCCGCAGGCGGAGCAACACGCCCTGCAGGCCCTGCTCGACCAATGACCATGCCCCCGGAGACAGACCACTGTGCATGAGATGTCGCTCGCCATGAGCATCATCGATATCGCCTTGGCCGAGGCCAAAAAGGCCGAGGCAAGCACGATCACTGAGGTGGAAATCGAGGTCGGCCAATTGGCCGGTGTCCTCCCTGAGTCCCTTGAGTTCTGCCTGGAGGCCGCCGCCCGGGGCACGATGGCCGAGGCCTGCTCCTTTGCCCTCTTGTCTTTGCCTGGGGCGGGCCATTGCCTCAGTTGCCAACACGAGGTCACCATCAGCGAGTTCCCCGCCCAATGCCCAGACTGCGGCGGCTTTGCCGTGCAAATCACTGGCGGCACCGAACTGAAGATTCGCTCGATCAGTATTGATGAAAACACACTCCAAAGGAAACAGTAATGTGCGACTCATGCTCCACGTACCCGTTCACCAGAAGCGTTGAACGTGCAGATTTCACCAGCCTGTAAACGTTTGCCGGACGCCACAGATGCGCGAAAGCGGCCTGCGAAGTGTGCTAGTGCACATGAGCAGGTCGCTGACAGCTAAGCG
>Ga0172375_10006889_pt1 | contig 15756 bp, 17 predicted proteins | sample LakKiv1m_FD_114537 | JGI IMG/M metagenome (GOLD analysis project Ga0172375, IMG submission 114537) | Freshwater microbial communities from Kabuno Bay, South-Kivu, Congo - kab_092012_11.1m | ecosystem: Environmental > Aquatic > Freshwater > Lake | place: Democratic Republic of the Congo...
CGATCCCCCGCTCGACCCGCCTGGCACGCGGCTTGTGTCCACTGGGTTACGCGTGACTTTCCACGCCGAGTTTTCCGTGCTGGACCCCATTGCAAATTCATCCATATTCGTCCTGCCCAGAAAAACAACACCTTCACGCCGCAGCCTGGCAATTGCAGTGGCATCGTATGGCGATACATAACCCTTGAGTATCCGCGATCCGCAAGTACACGGCTGCCCGGAAATATTCAGGACATCCTTCACCGCAATGGGAATGCCGAGCAGTGGCCCGGATCGCCCGGCCCGTCTTTCCTTATCAGCCTGCCTGGCCTGTTCAATCGCGTACTCGACATCCATTCCGACATACGCACCGATGGCAGTATCCGCCCTTGTTGCCGTGTCCGCAACACCGCGGACGACTTCCTCGGAAGTGCATTCGCCCCTGGCGAGCAGTTCGGAAACACCACGAATTGTCATTGCCCCGTAATCCATCATTGATTCCGTCACTCCACGATCTTTGGCGTAAGAAACTGGCCGTCCCGCGACGCCGGCGCATTTTTCAACACGGCTTCATGAGAAATACCAGGGACCGGCGCGTCGTCCCGCATCACATTCTGCATGGGAATCCCGTGAGCAGTGGGCTCCACGCCTGAAACATCAAGCTCTCTCACCTTTTGTACGTAGCCGAGAATCTTCTCCAGTTGCGGCTGGAGAACTTTAACTTCATCCACACTGAGATTCAGCCGCGCGAGCCGCGCAACATATTCGACATCAATCTCTTTCATTCCTCGACGCTCCTTTGAATAAGCGACAATACTACGTGCGGAGAGCCCCGCCCGCAAGAGTGTTTTGCGGCATTGTTGGCACAGGCATTAATATTCTTGCCGCGTTCGAGACATCGCAGCTATATTGTTTGTCGTGCTTCCTGACTATCATATCCATACGACGCTCTCCAAGCATGCATCCGGCGAGCCGTCAGAATACCGGGCGACAGCCGTCAGGCGCGGTGTCCCGGAAATGTGTTTTTCAGACCACACACCGAACTACAACGGACTAGGCCGTGATTGCACCATGGAACCTGAGGATTATCCAATATACCGGAGCATGATCGCAAAGCTTCAGGATGACCGTGTGCCCCGCGTACTCTTCGGAATTGAAGCGGATTTTATTCCCGGCTGCGAAAAACCCCTGGCGCAGTGGCTGGACGACAAGGCGCTTGATCTCGTGATCGGGTCTGTCCATTTCATTGACGACTGGGCTTTTGACCACCCGGCTCAATGCGACAAGTGGAAAAACACCGATGTCGCCGGAGTGTGGAAGGCTTATTTCGCGATTCTCAGCCAGTCGGTGGAATCCGGACTCTTTGACATAGTCGGGCATTTGGATTTGCCCAAAAAGTTCGGATACCGTCCGCCTGACAGGTTGCTCCGGGAAATGTGCAAGCCTGCGCTGGATTCGATCGCCAAGAGCGGACTTGCCATCGAAATCAACACTGCCGGTCTTCGGAAACCAGCGAAGGAAATATACCCCTCGCCGATCATTCTTGAACTGGCCCGGGAACGCGGCATTCCAATCTGTGTCGGATCGGATTCCCATGCGCCGGCCGCGGTCGGAATGGACTTCGGCAAGGCGCTGCTACTCGCGCGGCAAACCGGATATCGAACCTTTTCCAGGTTCCACAAGAGACAGGCGGCCGTTACGGAATTACCCGGGCAATCGGAGAGATGCGACTGAACGACACTCCCGTCACGCTTGAAATGCATGATCCTTTTATTCCGGACGGAAACAATTATTTGCGCAATCGCCAGAACATATGTGATCACACGGTTCAATATGGACCACAACGTCCGATCCGGGAAACTGGCGCTCTACCGCCTGTTCAATCGTTTCGCTGATGCGGTGGGACGCAGTCACGGTTTCAGTCCCGTCCACAACCATGTGGAATTCGAAAAAACGATTGGAGCCCGCCTTGCGGCTGCGTATGCCGTGAATTCCCTTTACCTGTGGAAACGAATCCCGGACATAGGATCGTATCCATTTCTCCTCGTCGCTGGACAAACTTACATCCAGTAAATCCCGAACGCACCGCCGGGTCAAATCCCACGCAGCTTTCGTAATCAGGACAGCAACTGCAATGGCAGCAACCGGATCTATCCATTCGAACCGGACACCGGGCGCAACACGTTGACCAAGCCATATTACAGCCAGAGCGCCCATAACGCCTACCGAAGTATAGACATCTGTACGCAGGTGCCAGCCGTCAGCCTGCAATGCAAGCGAATCAGTGCGCTTGCCGATCTTGAAAAGCATACCAGAGACAATCATGTTAACTACCGCTGAAACAAACATGACCGCCACACCCAGGCTCGGATGTTCCACCGGCTGGGGATGTATAATCTTCCGGACGGCCTCCATGAATATCCAGACGGCCGCGACAAATATCAGGATGGCTTCAATAAAGCCGGAAATGTTTTCAAATTTACCGTGACCAAAGGGGTGTTTCTCGTCGGCCGGCTTGCCGGATGCGCGCACGGCTAGGAAAGCGATGATCGCCGCAACAAGGTCTATGCCGGAATGAATCGCTTCGGAAATGATGGAAACCGAGCCGGACATAATACCAACAAACACCTTGACCGATATCAGCAGGGTGTTGGATGCCACGGACAACATGGCAACCCCCATTTTCATCGCCTGATTACTATACCCTGATACAGTCACGATTCTCCTCGTCTAACGAAAAATCCCCGCCAGATAACCGTCTCCTGGATACCTTGGTGGAATAAGAAGAATAATTCAATTCACGACAGCTTGCCGGGCGGGCAACGACAAGACACTGTGCCTAATCGTTACGACTGCGAATTTCCTCCGCCCGTTTCTGCTTCAACTCATTGCGCATCATGATCGCCCCGGAGGCATATGAAGAACCAGGACGCTTGTCTATCGCTTCTGTCAACACCCTGATCCCATCCTCGTAAGTAGCAGCAGTGCGCGCCTTGAAAATGGCTTGCGCAAACAGATCCTTCTCCTCATCGTCGCGGGAAAGCGCAGCCATACCGCGCTGTTTTTCCTCATCCTGCGACTTAACCTCCTCGGGTGTCATCCATTTGGTTCCCACCTTGATGTAACCACGGCCAAGCCGTTCTTTTGCCCGAGCCTCTTCCCCCAATTTCCTCGCCATATCCGCAAAAGCGCCGATCAACGCGTCTTTGGACAAGACTCCTCCGGCGCCTGCGCATTTACCGCATTTTACTGCCTGCTTACCGGTACCGTTGCATGCAGGGCACTTCCCGGTACCCTTGCAGAACCTGCATTTTTCCTTGCCGTTAAGAAGCTCGATCTGACCTGAGCCCTTGCAGGCCTTGCATTTGACATCGCCTTTGCAACGGGAACATGAAACCACAGTCTGTCCGCTCCCAGCGCATGCCGCGCATGGCGTCTGATATTGTGTCATCCCGAAAATCGCGTCGTACTCGCTGGCAGAGTAAACCTTCTGCAACTTTCTCATCAAAGCCGAGGCTTCGGCGTTTTTGCCGGAGGAAAGCAGCCATATTGCATAGGTTGCCATCCCGTTTTTCCGCAGCACCGGATCACCGCAGGAACCTGATATGTCATAAATCTTCTCGGCATAAACATTGTCAAGCGCGGTCACAGCCTGCTCGCAAACAAATCCAAGGCGGCCATATGCCGCGACATCCGTGCTTGTATCCTGGGCCAAACACTCCATAGACAACAGAAGCGAGACAAGAACAGAGAACAACCTTTTCATCATCGCCAGCCTCTCCTTCACGAATATCCAATATGTTGACCGATCTTATCACTTCTCCGAAACACACGTCAAACGTTGCTTCATCACCAGTATGTGCGAGGTCAACCATGCTTGCAATCACTGTCCGTCGCGCTATTACCCGAACTCCACGAACGAGCAGTTCCCGGCAAGCCACTGCAAATTCGCGATATTGTCTCCGAAAACACCATTTGGCATATTTCGCGGCAATTGATAATCTTTTGTATTCCTTCGTTCCACAAGTGGCCAAGGAAATCGGATTGGCAGCACAACAAAGCAGCAGGCTGAAAACAAACGGTTTTGAATAACATGAGAAAATCAACTGGCCAGAAAGACCCGGCAATGGCACTCTTGAAGCGCCTGATGACCGACGATGGCAGGCGTCGGGAAAGCCTGTTTATGGTTGAAGGCGCAGAATTGACAAGACGCGCCCTGGATATGCCCGGAGAGCCTGTTGTTCACATGATTCTTTGCGACTCCTTCGCACAAAGCGCAGAGGGTCAGTGCCTTTGCGAATCCGCGGCAGCAAAAGGCGTCGAGGTTGTTACCGCCGCGACAGGGCTGATCGCCAAAATTCTCGGAGCAAAGCCGACTCCCGAATGCATTGGTGTCGTCCACCGCAAACTCACCGCGCTCAAAGACGTGCTGGCATCTTCCCCCGCACCGCTGATACAGATGGTCGAGCATTGCGAAAACGCCGACAATCTTGGAATGCTCCTGCGGTCAACAGAGGCAGCAGGCGTCGACGGTGTGATCCTTACTGCCGACACGATTGATCCGTTCAACAGGAGAACAGTCCGCGGATCAAGGGGCGCCGTGTTCAACCTTCCTTTGTGCATAACATCCGATCCGCTTGGCGCGATTGCATCCGCCAGGGAATATGGCCTGCAAATTGTCGGCACTTCCGCTAATGCCAAAGCGTCATACCTTGAACAGGATTATACCCGGCCCACCATTGTGCTCGCCGGAAACGAACATACCGGCCTATCCAGAGATATAAAGAATGCTTGCGATGCGCTTGTGGCAATACCAATGATGGGCAAGATTCATTCGCTCAACATCGCGGCATCCGCTACTGTGATGCTTTACGAAGCCTTGCGACAAAGGCGCCGAATATCCTCAAATTCCGCCAATTGCCCTGTCTGAGCTCAACACTCAAAACACCACGCAAAGAACGGGTCATCCGAGATATGGCATGATCTTCTGCTTGATGGCTGCCTTGCTCATGCCGCCCACCGACTGCATGACCTGCTTGCCTTCCTTGAAAAGAATCAGGGAAGGAATTGACCGTATGGCGAATTCCACTGAAAGGCTTTCGTTTTCGTCAACATTGACCTTCGCAAGTTTCATCTTGTCCTTAAGTTCCTCTGCCAATTCGTGAAGAAAAGGCGCAATGGCCTTGCAGGGACCGCACCATTCGGCCCAGAAATCAACCAATACCGGCAAACTCGAATCAAGCACTTCTGTTTTCCAATTATCTGCGTTTATTTCCACAACATTCGCATTCCCGCTCATAGCAGCGCCCTTTCTCCTTTATAGAACTGTGAATTATATGGAACCATCCTGCCTGACCAGTTAAAGTTGCTGCTCGTGGGGTAGACGTGCACGCATACCACCCAGATGACAAGGCTTATCACCACAATCGCCGCAAAAGACACCAAACACCATATCCACAGGAATCTCTCCCTGGCCGGTGCAACAGCAACTTCGGCACCCTCTTGTTCACTTGCCTGGGGCCGCTGGATACCAAGTTTTGCCTCTTCCTCTGCCATCCGCTGACTACGTTCTGATGCCGACCCTCCTTCCTGCTTCTTGAGTCCGATCGTTCGTTTCTGTGTCAGCGGGGCAGAAACCGCATCGCCCATGTCTGTTTCAGAAGCAGCGTCCGAACCGGTTTGCGCAGGCATATCGCCGGAAATGGACGGCTTCCCGCTCAAAGCCGGCGTGGGGCGCGCAATCTTAATCGTTCGCGGCCCGTGGCCTTCAGCAGCCTGTGGAACACCCGGCAATTCGCCAGGACGCTTGATCTTGATGGTATGAGCATCAGCAGTACGGACATCGACAGAAGGCGCCGGTGTTACCACAGCCGCAGGCGAAGGCTGCGCAAATGGTTCAACGGCAATTCGCGCGGTTGACGACGCCACAGCGGCAAAATCGGATCTGGCCGCGCCATCCGGCCTCTTCAGCTTAATCGTGACCGGACCAGCGGATGGACTCGCATCGGCTGCAGCCGGCGGCGGCACATCCGGCTTGCGAGCCGACACGACCGGCGCCGAAATCGCCGCTGCAACCGTTTTCTTCTGCATTTTAATGGTACGAACATCCTGGGGCGACTGCGCCGGACCGGCGGTAATTACATTTTCCAACGCGAGCCGTGAAGTATCACTTTTCTTCTGGTCTTCGGTTTTGGGTGGTATTTTGATGACCGCGGATTGCTCGGGCGCCTTCTTCATTCTTACGGTCTGAATGGCGCTGGCTTCCAAGGGAGCCGGACGAGCATCCTCTAATGCAAGCCTCGATGTTTCCTTCTTCCTGTCGGGTTTTGCACTGACAAATGTTGTAGGCGCAGGCGATTTTGTTCTTACCAACGGCGCAACCGGAACAGACGGTTTCGATCCGGATTTCGGAGCTTTCGCATCGGCAAGAGGCACACCGATAGCCGGCGCAGCCGCTTTGATTAATTCTTCCTTGCCCGGCCCAGAGGCAGCCGGCGCAGCCGACACAACGGGGACAACCACAGTCGGTCTAACAGACTGCTCAGGCGCAGAGCTTTGAATCCTGACAGCATCGCCCGCCCCTGCGGGAGCCGCCACAGAAGGCGCCGCAACCGGAACTTCCGCAGGAGGCACTGTCGGCGGCGGCTGTTCATCCCGAATATCGGCAGATGCCTTTTGCTGCGATACGAACTCTCTCCTCGCCGACAGTTTCGGAGGAAGCGTCATCCCCGATTGTGTTTCATCCGGCATTTATTAGCGCTCCAACGATACGCCCTGTTATACCACCATCAATTCCTTTTCCTTGGCGGCCATGGTATCGTCCACCTTCTTGATAAAATCATCAGTACTCTTCTGGATATCCTTTAATGCTTGGTCCCTCTCGTCCTCGGTCGCTTTTCCGCCTTTCTGGATATTCTTGATTTCCTCATTGGTGTCGCGCCGGATATTGCGGATTGCCACCCTGGCTTCCTCGGCATAGCGTTTCGCCACCTTGATGATTTCAGCGCGGCGCTCCTGGCTCAATTCAGGAATCGGGACCCTGATTACACGACCGTCATTTAACGGGGTGACTCCCAGATTGGCGGCGATGATCGTTTTTTCAATCTCCTTCAGCACGCTCGGATCAAATGCGTTAATAACAATGAGCCGGGCTTCCGGCGTACTGATATTTGCCAACTCGCGCAATTTTGTGGGAACCCCGTAATATGGCACAGTCAGATTATCCACCAAAGCCGGCGAAGCCTTGCCTGTTCGCAGGGCGGAAAACTGACCCTTCAGGTGTTCAATGCACTTCTCCATCTTGTCTTTGCATCCCGCTATTGTTCCACTAAGCGCTCCCATGTCATTGCTCCTTCAACTTACTATTGTCCCTACTGACTGACCTTCCAGCACACGCCGGATATTACCTTCCTTGAAAAAATCGAATACGATGATAGGAATTTCATTGTCCATGCAAAGCGAAAAAGCCGTGGCGTCCATGACCTTCAGCCGTTTCCCAAGGGCTTCAGCGTAAGATATACGGGCATAACGTTTTGCCCGCGGGTTTTTCACCGGATCCTCGGTATATATCCCGTCAACTTTTGTTGCCTTCAGGAGCGCAGATGCGCCAATTTCCGCGGCACGCAACGCGGCGGCCGTGTCTGTTGTGAAAAATGGATTGCCGGTTCCGCCGGCGTAAATTACCGCCCTGCCCTGCTCAAGGTGTCCGATCGCCTTGCCTGCAGTGGCTGGTTCGGCCAGCTTTTCCATTGCAATCGCGGAAAGCACTCTAGAATCCACGTTCAACGAATCCAGCGCCTGCTTGATTGCCAAAGCATTTATGAGCGTGCCGAGCATGCCCATGTAATCGCCCATGATGCGATTCATCCCGCGCCCTGCTTCAACCGCGCCTCTTATGATGTTCCCGCCTCCGATTACAACTGCAACTTCTACGTCCATTTCCATTGCTTCCCTGATCCTCAAAGCCAGGGAAGATGCGGCATCCGGCGAAATCGGCTCGCCGTTCTTGCGTCCGATAAGTGACTCTCCGCTCAACTTAAGAAGCACGCGTTTGAATCTGTTCTTGTTCTTCGTCGAACGGGACATGAAGAAACTCCCAACCTCTGTCCTTGAAATCATGCGGCACAACACAGAAAAACGAGAAATCTTTCACGCCTTCCATCCCCGCATGAATCTCCGGAATTCTCCGGACAAACGAACTATTTCTTTAACAATCCTACATTGCACCCGCCGTGTCAAGAATTTCACCTCGATTGCTGCGCCGAAAAACATCCGTGTCGATTGACAAAGCAACCGCGCGCCTGGCGAAGGGCCTGGCAAAGTCGGAATCTTGATTGCCGTCGTGAAAAGCTGTGCTATATTGCTGTTTCAGCAAGGTCGTGTTCTAAGCATTATTCAATTCGTATGAACAAACTCGTTTCGGTGATCGTCGTTACCAGGAACAGGTCGCACCTGTTGCGCAACTGCCTGTTTTCAATCCTCAAGAGTACGTACCAGCCCCTTGAGGTGTTTGTCGTGGACAACGATTCAACCGACGACACGCTCTCTATTGTCCGCAGCGAATTCGATTCGGTCAGCCTCATCGCCATGCCGAAGAATAAGTTCCTCGCCGAAGCCAGGAACACCGGGATGGAACGTGCACACGGAGATTTCATTCTCTTTATTGACGATGATAACATAGTGTCGCCTGACATGGTCGAGGAACTCGTCCGATGTCTGGATGCCGATCCATCCGCGGGCATTGCAGGGCCCAAAATGTATTACCACGGCACGGACAAGTTGCTTTGCTGGACCGGCCAGAAGATAAACAAGCTAACCGGACACACTACCTACCGCGGATCATGCGAAAAGGACACCGGCCAGTACGACATGGTCGCTGAAACCGAGCATGTGCCGAATGTCGTTATGATCACAAAGGAAACATATGCCAGGGTCGGCAGGTTCGACACCTCCTACAGGATGTCCTATACCGACGCCGATTATCCGGAACGGGCGAGAAAAGCCGGACTGAAGACCCTGTACTGCCCTACTGCGGTTACGCATCACGTGGTTCCTGTCCCTGGCAGCCCTGAAGGCAAGGCCAGGGGCGCTTCCCGTGGAATCTCAATGCGAAGTTATTACTTTGCCAGAAACAGGGTGGTGTTCATGAGGCGGCATGCTCCGCTCCTGAAGTTTGTAATCTTCATTACGGTATTCTACCCCTTGCTGACCATATACATCATTTCGGTGATGCTTCGGAACGGCTCACGGAGCGACATGAAAATGCACCTGCTCGGAACATTACACGGATACATTTTCGGCATTACGGGAATACTGTTGGATTACTTCAAGAATCTTGATCCCGGCCATGAACTGTTCATGGAGAAAGCCGGAAATCAACCGCCGGCCGGAATCCGCACCACAGACGGCAGACCGCGGTAACACGCGAACCAGCCCGGTTCACGCACCAGATGAACGGGTTTTCCATGATATCGGCAACAGTCGCAGAAGCAGCCACCCGAAGATCGCCAGAATGCAGGCGTAACGCACTGCCACAGGCTTGGCATACGGCAGGGTATATGTGAACACTACCTCGTGACGACCTGGAGTCAGTTTGACGCCTCGCATAATAAGGTTGCATCTGAGCATTTCCGTTTTCTGTCCGTCAACTGTAACAGACCAGCTCGAGTCGTACCGGTCATTAAACAGCAGGATCGCTTCCTCCGCCGGCTCCACTGTCATTGCCGCCCTGTTCCACCGGTAATCGGCAATCTCTACCGGCACTCCAGGCGTGGCCGATTCGTGAACCCCGCCGGAACCGGTTACAAGCACTGTCTTAACGGGATCCCATGTACGGTCGCCCAGCCGGGCCTTCACTTCGTCAACAGCCAGGCTCTCCCATGTGTAATAAAGCATAGCCCTCGGCAACGCCATGCGGTTGATCAGAACAACATGGGTTGCATTTCGAGAATCGGCCATGGAAATCCTGGGCCGGCGAAACATGTCGGCCACAACAGCAAAGCCGGTTGCCGCCGGGAACACTTCACTGTACTTTGCCAATTCCGTGCAAACTCCGGCATGTCCTTCTATTTGCCGCGCCCCAATCAGGAAACGGCAGTTTGTCAACTGCCACATCCTGGACTGATCGTGAACGGATTCGAGAAAAGCTTTCAAGTCCGGCGCGATTGAAGATATTGATCCCATGTCAAACACATCGACCGAATGGTAACCTAAGTATTTAATAAGCCGTTCGCTCAACGGATCCCTGGCGGGCCGCCGCGCCAAAGGGTTGCCGGGTTCGGATACTTCCGAGTACGGGAACGAGACCCGGAACGGCTGCCCGCCTTTTTTAAGGGCAACCGCAAGCTCACGGGATGACTGGAACATCGTCACATTATCCTTCCTGATATACCTGTGTCCGACCGAATAGAGATCAACCGCAACGATAACCACGACAAGCAGGACGATCCACCGTCGAGAAAGCGAACTTGGCGCGAAACGCCGCCCTGCTTCAAGAATCGCCACGCCAGCAGCCATTATCAATGCCCCGTGAACCAGCGCCGAGAGCATGAGCTGCAGCAGGGGCTGTGAGACACCTGCAAGTCCGAGCAATTCCCAGTAGCCGGCCAGCTTTTGCGCCGCCATCGAGGAAACAATCGCGCCTGCTACCAGCGCAAGCGCAAGCATTCCACCGATAACGGAAGGCAGAATCGGCTGCCTGGCCAGGCCAGGCGCCGGCACGGCGGCGGCTCCCCCCTTGCCTTTTTTTAGTTCCATAACGGGCTTTGCAACAGTCCATCTTCCAAGGAATGCATGCAATCCACCGGCAAACAGGATGACTGTCGCCAATTCGACAAGATGCATGAATTTAACAGGCGCCCTGATGGCAGAGGCCAGGGGCAAGTGATAAAACAATCCGTAAACAGGTCCGAACCGCCCAAGCGCAAGCAAGACACAGACAAGCCACGCAACGGCCCAGAAAACGATCTCCACGATGTCAGGTTGTGGCCCATCCACGGAAGCCGGTTCCGATCCACCGCCTGCTGACTTCTTCCTGCGCAAAACTTTGATGGCGTAAAGAACTCCGAATATCGCGAAAAGGACCTGCAAGGCTCCGAGATAGACGGTGTGCTGCCGGTAATTCGGCATGCCGCCTGTTTCCGGCCGCCAGTTCATAGGACGGCCCAGCCTGCCCCAGTACCAGCCTTTAGGATCTCCGCTTTCTATCCCGAAAACGCATGGCGCCACAAATTCCAGGATATCTTCGGGCGGCAGGCTCCAGTCAGTGGCCTTTTCCCATTTCTTTTCCGGCGAATCGCCGGCGAGAGTCTCGCGCGCTTCGATGATCCTTCCCGCGCTCCAGAATACGGGAAGTGCAACGCAGCCGAAAACGGCGGCGGCCAGGAGAACGCCGCCAACGGTTTTCCCGATTACCGGCTTTCTGAACCCGTCCGCTGCAAGAACGCGAATCCATTTGAACAGGGCGTATGCCGCGGCCATGAGTCCGAACATGAGCATAACGTCCTGCTGCTCGGCCATCCCGAGCCCAGCGCACATACCCGCCAAGGCAAAATAAAAGAACGATTTTCCATCAAATGCGCGGTCCAGAAAAGCGAAAGTCAGGACGGCAAAAGGCAGCATGTTGAATTTACCCATGTGACCTGCTGAAATCAGAGTGAAAGAATGGCCGGAAAAAGCCATTGCCAGCGCACCAATGGCGGAAACAATACGACTGAATTTCTTGCCACGCAGGAGATAGAATGCCGCGGCGTAAAGGAAAATCACATCGAACATGAATATGCCGATCTGACAGGCCCGAGGACCAAGACCCGACAGGAGAAGCAGTCCGGGAGTAGGCGCAAACGACGGTTCCGGCTCACCGAGAAAATCGGAACGCCACTGCCCGATGAGATGCCGACCGGCATCGGCAAGCTTGGGCATGCCCTCAATCGGAGCGTCTGGCGCCCTGAGCGCGTCTCCGGAAAGGATAACCCCGCCAAACAGGACAACCAGCAACAGAACAAAAGCGCCGTGAATCCACAGATTTCCCAGCCGGTTCTTAAGGTTTATCATATGCGTCACCATCCTCGCTTTTTCATGGCGCGTCGGTTCGACAATCGTTCGCAGCCGGGCATTGTATATTACAGCTTCACGCCGGCGCCTAAGGTCATCCGGGAGACCGCGAAAGCCTCCGCGTAGTCACAACCGCAAAGGTAACCCTGATGTCTCTCCCTGTCGAATATTTCCCGTTCCCACCGGGCCTTGCGGTATTTCCACTCGGTGGCATGTATCGCAATCAGTTTCTTCTTCAACTCGTATTCCTTTTTGGTGAAACCGATAAAAAGCCGGGGCTCGAAAATCTTCACGTTGTCGAAATAATCGTTGCTCCGGTACTGGAGCAGGGTCCCCACCCTCCTGAACGCCACGCGTGAAATCTCCCATGCCGCCGCATGGTCCGTATTGTGATCGCCGAACCAGTGAGTAAACACAGTATCAACCTTGCGATCGCGCGCAATTTTCTCGAGCTCCTGCATCACTGGCTGATCGTAAGTCATCTTCTGGTTAGGCAGGAGAGTCGTGGGAACATGCACAATACCGACAGCCCGGAAAACCTTTTCGCCTTCGGCAGCGGCGTCTTTGCCGCTGCGAACATGCCTATCCTCCGCAACACGATAGGCGGAATCGGTAAGAACAACGCCGAACACTTTTGCACCGCCTTTCTTCAGGCGGTGCATGGTGAGTCCGCAGCCGATTTCAAGGTCATCCCAATGGGCGCCAACAGCGAGAACATTCATTGTATTTCCCTCCGGATATCAGCGACAAACGCGAGACCGGTCATAGCGGCCGAGTATGATTTTGGCAATTGTTGAACTCACGTCTTCGACGACATATTCCGGAACTGCCGGCCACTGCCTGGGTAGCGAAGTTACGGTCTTGACGCATCGCAGGATAGTATCCCTGTCTGCTCCGGCCAGCATATTGCTTCCCACCTCTATGGTCTCCGGGCGCTCCGTTACATCACGCAATGTCACATTCGGAACACGGAAAATGGCGCATTCCTCCTGGACTGTTCCGCTGTCACTCAAAACGCAGAACGCGTTCTTCTCAAGCGCCACGAAATCGAAGAAACCGAACGGACGCAGGAACTTAACGCGTTTGTTTCCGCTGTCTAACCCGAAGTCCTTCATCCGTTTTTTAGTGCGTGGATGGGTACTGACTATCACCGGCATTGCGTATTGAGACGCCAGTGTATCGAGGGCTTTTACCAGGTTCTTAAGCCTGTCCTCAATATCCACGTTTTCAGCCCTGTGCATGGTTGCAAGGAAATACCCGCCCTGTTTGAGCCCGAGGGACTGCAGCGTATCGGATGCGCCGATTTCCTTCTCGAACGCACGCAGCACCTCGTAAATCGGATTGCCGGTAACGTATATACGGTCGCCCGGAAATCCTTCTGCCAGGAGGTTCTTCCGGCTGCGCTCGGTATATGGAAGAAGGATATCGCTGCAACCGTCTATGATCCTTCGATTCACTTCCTCGGGAACGCGATCGTCATAACACCGGTTGCCCGCCTCCATATGGTAAACCGGAATGCCGACACGTTTCGCGGCAATCGCGGCAAGGCTGCTGTTGGTATCGCCAAGAACCAGGAACCTGTCCGGCTTTTCCTGGGCCAGGACTTTTTCCATACCTGCGAGAATGATACCTGCCTGTTGCCCGAATGAGCCCATGGCGCCAAGCCAGTAGTCGGGTTTGCGCACCTTGAGCTGCTTCATGAAAATATCGTTCAGCCTCGAATCATAATTCTGGCCGGTGTGGACCACGACCTGCGAACATAAGCCGTCCAGTTTCTTTATAATCCGACACAGCCGGATAATCTCGGGGCGGGTTCCTAGTATGGTAAGAATTTTCATGGATTCCTGTCCTGTGTATCAAACAAGTAATTGTTATCTTACAGCACGCCGGAAAGCGAGACAAAACGCAACCACCCGGCGAACCAGCAGGCGAAAGAGAATCTGCTCATAAAGCGCGCAATTTTGCCGCAGATAATAGCTGCGCAACTCATTCTCGCGTCAAAACATACCCCCAATAGGCGCACAGATAATGATTCAATCTGGCGGCCACAGCGGCCAGTCCAGATTTGCCTGAAATAACAGGCGTTATCGCCTCAATATTCCAAAGGTCTTTACAGATCCTCCTCATGGCCGCCGGACAATACCAGCCGACATGATCAGGTGCAGCGTGAGCATCTCCATGACGAAATACATGATACAGGGTAAAAGTACTCCATGGGTTCGGAACAGTAATTGCCACGCTTGTCGCTCCTGCATCACGAAATGTGCGAAGAAAATCCAAGGGACATGTCAGATGCTCGAATGATTCAAACATCAATATGCGACGACCTTTCATTTCAAGGCCGGATAACGGATTGGAAGAGCTGACATAATACCAGTCTTCTAATCTTGCGAAGCCATCCCTCTGCAGATCAACCCCTGTCACGCTTCGCGCTGATTTCTTAACAAGCTCATGCCTTGCGCATGGACTCTGCGGATTGTATCCCCATCCTCCAAAATCAATTACGTCCCGGCCCTTAGAAGATTCCACTACAAATTCGTCATATGTCATAATCTTCAGGTGGTTGCGTTTGCGCATAATATTCTACTCAAGCCTTCAGGAACCCTTATTTCACCCTGCCATTTTTCACAGATCACGCATACGATAGTCAAATACCGAAAGCTCTTCGATCATTTGCCGGATTGTCGGGGGTTTTTCGTATCCGGCATTCCGCCATATCCGCGCATTAGTTTCAGGATCCGTTGTCGCAAGGGTACGGTCCACGGCATCTTTCGCGGCAACCGGCTTGATCTTCAAATCAGGCCGTTTAAATACTGCGGCGAAACAATTCACCAGTTCACTCTTGTTCACGACATCGGCCGGGACCAGATGTCGAAGAACGGGCAATTGATCGGCAGAGGAAATGGCGCCGGCGCAAATCCGGGCAAAATGCAGGGTGGTCACGCCGTTCCAGCGGTGATTGACGAATCCGGACAGCTCCGCGCCCTGTTTCTGGCCAAGGAACCATTCCAGCAGCGAAACCTTAGCCCGCGGCTCAGGCCCTATTATCGAACAGCGCAGGTTGGAAAACCCGGGCAGACCGACTTCGCCCAGGCTCTTTGTCTTGCCGTACACATCGAGGGCGTCATGCTTGTCGGTTTCCAGATAGGACCCCTTGCAACCGGAATACACGCAATCGGTAGCGATCTGGATTATCCGCGTTCCACTGGGCAGGAAGGACTGCGCCATAATATGAGGAAACACGGCATTGCCCCTGATTGCGTTGAACACCTCGGCCGGACGGTCATCACGGGCATAGGGCTTTATTATCCCGATGGCATTCACCACCCACTGCTGAGCCGGGAAACAGGAAAAGACCGCGGCCGGGTCGGCGGCCACATCCATTATGCGCCATTCGACGCCGGGTATTCGCGCCATGCATTTACGCCGCATGTCCTCATTGCGAACCGTTGCAGTTACCTGGAAAGCCGGGTTTCGGCTGAAAACATCAACCAACATGGAGCCCAGCATTCCGCTGCCGCCCAATATCAATACGGAGGTCTTGTTCATGGCCGTTGTTATCGTTCCTCGACCGTCCAGATGTCCCAGTGGCGCGCATCATAGCGCACATCGTCATTCCTGCTTTCCTCGACAGTGGAGGTGGAGAAAAACATCAGTTTTGCGTCAGACGTCAGGGACATGAAGCCGTTCCCGTATCCGGCTGGTATGAAAAGAACCTGCGGCTTC
>Ga0172375_10006891_pt1 | contig 15755 bp, 14 predicted proteins | sample LakKiv1m_FD_114537 | JGI IMG/M metagenome (GOLD analysis project Ga0172375, IMG submission 114537) | Freshwater microbial communities from Kabuno Bay, South-Kivu, Congo - kab_092012_11.1m | ecosystem: Environmental > Aquatic > Freshwater > Lake | place: Democratic Republic of the Congo...
AGCTTTTGGCGAAACAAAACTGCCAAAATCAATAGTATTAAAACCAACTTTTAACAATAAATTAATATACTCCGCTTTTAATTTTGTAGGGATAAATGTTTTTTTGCCCTGCATGGCATCTCGTGGAGTAGCAACAATTTTCATTAAATTAAGTTTGTTACAAATTTATATAAAATTATTTTTTATATTGATAATTTTCATAATTTTACTTATCTAAATTTATGAACAATGAAAATTATTTTACTTTTTTTTATACTTATAACAAACTATTTATTTTCACAAAATTATAAGTGCATTAAAACTGACGCGATTTCTAATTTTATAGATAACAATGGAATTGTTTTATCTATTAGAATTGATTCGGTAATTACAAATAATGGAACAACCGATTACATAAGTTATTACATGATTCGACCATTTTATGACACTAATAATGACTTTTCGGTTAAAGGAGCATCATGGATAGGAGAAAAATTTAGAGTTGATACTAATGGTGATAATATATTTTATAATGCTTTACATGAAATTATCAAAATAAAAGAACCCGTTATTTTAAATAACTCATGGGTAATGTATTATTCTGACACTAACAATTTAGTAATAACAGCAACTGTAACCGATATTAAGAATACTTCATTTATCGGAATTACAGACTCAGTTGCAACAATAACTTTATCTGCAAAAGATACTAATAACAACACAATACAAAATCAAGTTAATAATTATCAATTAAGATTGAGTAAAAATTATGGACTTATATCTATAATGAATTTTTATAGGTTTCCTTTTGAAAACCAAAGTGGGTTCATATATTCAGTCTCTGATACTTTAAATTTAATAGGTATTAGTAATCCACTAATTGGATGGCAAAATATAACAAGTTTTGATATTTACAATTGGAATGTTGGATGGGAATTTCATAGCAATGAAAGTTATAATTCGGCTCCCGGTCCAAGTTATTCTGGTGGAAGCGAAACTCATACAATAAGAAAAATTATTGGTAAAACTTTAACTGCAGATTCTGTAAATTATCTGATTGATAGATGTAAATATTATTTCCGATTTGATAATTTAGGTAATATAATAATTGAAAATAGAGTAAATGACACAATAATTGAAACTTATTATTTTAATTCTTTTTTAAATAAATTATCTTTTGAACCTTTTAGTAATAATGGTTATATCACATTTTACTATAAAACATTAAATACAATAATGAATCAATACTGGGTTTTTTATGATTTATACAATGACACTTGTCAGGCAATGAATTATGATGGTACAACAACAAACACATGGGGAATTAATATGGGAAGTACTTATGTTAGCGATGGTTTTTCTGGACATAGTAGTTATTATTTTGTGTACTATAAGAAAGATTCAATTGAATGGGGTATCCCATATATTTGTACCACTTTATTAGAATCTGATAATATAGCATTTAAAACAGGAATTTCTATTTATCCGAATCCAACAAATGATATTTTAAACATTGTAAACAATAATACGATACAATCTATTACAGTATTTAATACACTTGGGGAAAAAGAACTTTATAAAAAAATAGAAAACGCAAGTAAAAGTTTAAAAATAGACATTTCATTTTTACAAAAAGGAATTTATTTTATTAAAATAGACGATGCATTAGATAATCGTGTTTTTAAAGTAATTTTAAATTAAAAAAATTATTTATTTCACTTCGAAATAATTAATATAATAATTGTTAAATAATTATATATTTAAGAAACTATATATAAATTTGTTTATTATTTATAATTTAAAATGAAAACAATAACAATTATCATTTTTACAATATTATTTGCAAATGCTTATTCACAAATAACTGTCGACCAAAACGATATGCAAGCAACCGGCGATACAATTTTTTATGGAGTTTCAAATGTTCAGGGTTTCGACCCGTTACTAACCGGCACTAACTATAATTGGGATTTTACTAATTTAAATACTATATCGAACCGAGCCGACACAATATTATCAGTGTTTCAAACTCCGGTAGCTTATAATGTGGTATTTAATCCTTTGATTGCCAACCAGGCATATATTAACCAAACACCACCTTCGTTTGGAAACGGAATTACTGTTACAGATTACTATGATTTTTATAAAAAATCTTCTACATATTACCGAAAAGCCGGCTTTGGTGCTGTAATAAATGGGGTACCTACACCTGTAAAGTACGATAATCCTGAAATATATTATACTTTTCCATTAAATTATTTAAATTCCGATTCTTCTACATCTTCGTTTGGCATGTCTATACCGAGTTATGGTTACTTTGGACAGACTATTAATCACAAATTTTTGGTTGATGGCTGGGGTACTTTAGCCATACGTTACGGCACTTTTCAGGTTTTAAGAGTTAAAGCAACAATTGATATTTCTGATACTATTTATTACGATAATTTAATGTATGGCATTAGATTTAACAGACCAACTAGTTACGAATATTATTGGATTGCTAAAAATTTACAAGGTCATGCACTAAAAATTTCGCAAGCAGGTATGGGTTATTCGGCTGAGTACCTCGATTCGTTAAGCTATTTTGGAGTATCGGAGCAAAAATTAAATGATGATTTTTTGATTTATCCAAATCCTGTAATTGATGTTATCACAATATACAATAACAATTTTACTTCAAACACTCAAATTAAAATTTTCGATAATTTTGGAAGAGTAGTATATAGTAACAAACTAAATAATAAATTAAATCAAATTAATTTATTGGCTTTAAAACAAGGTATTTACCACATTAACATTGTCAACAATAATACATTATTTGTTAAAACATTCTGCAAAATAGAATAGTTTTAATAAAAACTGACAATAAGTCATTTAATTTAAATGGCAAACCTTTTGACAATATACCTATAAATTTTTAAAATTTATTAATATGCCTTCAATTTGGATAATATTTGGTGTTTTTATGATAATAAGCTGGCTAATAGGAATGCGGCTTAAATCGAAGTTTAAAGAATATTCAAAAATTCCGGTAAATAACCTATTAAGCGGTAAAGACGTAGCCGAAAAAATGCTTCGCGAAAATGGAATTTTAGACGTAAAGGTAATATCGGTACCCGGTTCGTTAACCGACCATTACAATCCTCTCGAAAAAACCGTAAATCTTAGTCCCGAAGTATATAATGGTCGCAATGTTTCTGCAGCAGCAGTAGCAGCACACGAGTGCGGGCATGCAGTACAACATGCAAATGCATATTCATTTTTACAAATGCGTACTGCTTTGGTCCCTGTTGTTAGTTTCTCGTCAAAATGGGTGCAATGGATATTGTTAGGCGGAATAATATTGCTTCAAAGCTTTCCGTATTTGCTTTTAGCTGGAATAATTTTATTCGCTCTTACAACTCTGTTCAGCTTTATAACTCTACCAGTTGAAATAAACGCCAGCAGTAGAGCTTTAGCTTGGCTTTCAAATAGTGGAATTACTAATTCAACTGTTTATCCAAAAGCAAAAGATGCGTTGAAATGGGCAGCATATACTTACGTTGTAGCAGCATTGGCATCTTTAGCCACATTACTTTATTATATTGCAATATTTAACGGCAGAAGAGATTAAAATTATTTTTTAATTAGTCGTACTTTAAAAACTCCTTATAAAATTTAGAGCATTATAAATTTAAATTTAGTTTTTTTGTTTTTCTTTTTTCACCACCAAAAAAGAAACAAAAAACCCTCCACGAAGTCCAACTCCAATTTTTTAACTAGTTCATATTATGAATGTTGATAAATCATATTACTTTGTTATAACACCTTAAATAATTAGCCCAAAAATTGTAGTTCACACAACTTCGTGGACAGCCCATCGCACAGCTTCGATTAAAATAAGGAAAACCTAGAAACACCGAAATCGTCATGCTGTCCCGATAATTCGGGATTATTTCAGCATCTTATATGAATGAGATTCCGAAACAAGTTCGGAATGACGATTAATTAAATTTTAGATTTCCCAAAAGAAAAAACTCAACATTATTACAATAAATAAGTCCAAGATATTTATTGCTTTTATTAAATTATTGCAACGGCTTTAGCCTTCATGAACACTGATAAAAATTAAAAAGAGTGAATAAATTATTAACATATATTATTAATTAATCAGCTGAATTACAAATAATAATTTAATTTTAAAAGATAACTAATTATTTATTTTATTCTGTCAGGGTTTTTACTAATAAAATCTTTCCAACTCTTAACCGGCTTTTCGCTGTTTGTTGCAATTGGAGTTTGATAAAAATGACATAGCGCAACACCTAAAGCATCGGTAGAATCGAGGTATTGAGAAGTTACTTTAAATTTTAAAATATTTTGAAGCAATAACGAAACCTGCTCTTTAGATGCATTGCCGTAACCCGTTATGCTTTGCTTTACTTTACGTGGTGCATATTCAAAAACCGGAATTTGATGTAAAATTGCAGCCGAAATTGCAGTTCCCTGTGCTCTTCCCAACTTTAACATTGATTGCACATTTTTTCCGTAAAATGGTGCTTCTATTGCTAACTCATCGGGTTTATATTCATTTATTAAATTGCTTATTCTTTCAAAAATATGTTTTAACCTAACAAAATGGTCGTCTAATTTATTTAATTTAATTACTCCGCAAGTAATAACAAATGGTTTGTTTAGCTTTATTTCTAAAATTCCATAACCCATAATATTTGTACCAGGGTCAACTCCCATTATAATTTTATTTGTTACCATTTATTAAACCTTGTTAGTTAAATTCTTTTTTGATTTAGAAAGCACGATTCCCAAAACTATTAAAATTAATCCAATAATTGTTGTATAATGAATCTTTTCGTGCAAAATAAAATGTATAAAAAATATCGAAATGAATGGCGATAAATATACCAAAGAGCTTATTTTTTCGGGCGATTCGGCTTTTTGCAGGGCAATTAACCACAATACAAAAGTTACTCCCATTTCGAATATTCCTATATATACCGATGATAAAAATGAATAATTAAATTTAATATCTATTTTATCGAATAACAATGTGTAAATGACTATATAAATTGTTCCAAAAATAAAATTTAAAAATAGTTTTTGAGTTTCCGAACGTTTATCTTTCATATTAAACAACCAAAATAATGCCCATATTATTGAACTTCCGGTTGCTAAAATAATACCTAATGGACTTTTTATTTTTAAAACAAAATTCCCTTGCATCGAAATTACTAAAACCCCTATCAAACAAATTAACAAGGCAATTAATGACAACAAACTAACTTTTTTCCCTAAAATTAAAGACGATAAAATTACTAATACAATTGGCCACGTGTAATTTAATGGTTGTGCTATTTGAGCAGGTAATAAACTATAAGCTTTTAGTAATACCAAATAATATAAAAATGGGTTTAAAAAGCCCAAAAATGCCGAATTTCTTAATTGTTTAATGTTTATTTTAAAAGTACTTTTAAACTCTTTTTTTAAAAATAAAATAAACGACAGAACAATCGTACTCGTTATTGAGCTTATTAATAATAAGTTATAAAAATTTAATGTTTTAAGCGAAAGTTTAAATGCTGTTGCAACAGTTGACCAAAAAAAAATTGCCGTTAAGGCAAAAATTATTGCTTTTGAATTCTGTTTCATCAAAACGGCTGTGAGTCTAAATAAATCATTTCTTCATCTGGGATTTTATCACCTCTCAAAATTCTAAATCGCTGACGCGAGAAATTAACTAATGTACTGTTGCTATAATTATTAATTATTTTCTGATAATATTCCATTGCTTTAGCTTTGTCGATTATGTAATAATCGTATATTGAAGCAATTTGGAATATTGCATTGTCGGCTATTAAAGAGTAAGTGTAATTTGTAGCAGCAGAGTCGAAAAGTAACACTGCACCGGTATAATTACCTTTTTTTAATAAAATTTCTCCTTTTGTGTAATAACAATTTGCGGAAATTTCATTTGTTTTATATTTTGTTATAATAGAGTCTATAACACTAATTGCTTCACTATCTTTTTTTTGATAAATAAGCAACTCCGATTTTGAATACATTCTAAGTGGAACACTAGTAGAGTCGGTAGTTAAATTACTCGAAATAAACAGCGAAAGCGAAAAGGCATCGTTGGCAATAAGCTTCGATGTTGATGCTTTTAACACGTCGAGTTGTGCTTGTGCCCATAAAAAATCGCCGGTGTAATAGGCAAGTTTAGCTTTTTTAAATTTCGCCTCATGACCAATTGGCTCGTTATCGAATGCCTTTTCAACTTGAGCATAGTAAACAGTAGCGCCCCACGGGTCCGAATTATATAATAAAATGTCGCCCAATAACAATTTACATTCGGCAACTTGCAATGGACTTAACAAGTTAGCTTTAATTGTGTTTTCTAATAAAGTTGTCGATTCTTCTGTTTTATTTAAATATAACGCCTTAATGTTTGCAAGTGCTTTTATAAGATTAAAAGTCGTTTTTTTTGTACCAAGCTCGTTTAATGTATTTTGTAGCTGATTTTCGAGTTCAACAATTTCGTTATACTGAACACCGGGTTTCTCGGTAATTTTTGTATACAAAACACTCATATATCCGCTTGTGGCATCATTAAACCAAGCATTCTCATTTCCTTTATCTGAAACATATTTGTAAGATTTTAATGCAACATCATAATTTTTATTATCGGCTGCCTGGCGTGCAAGTTCCATTATTCGACTGCCATCTTCTTTTAGTCTTTTATCTAATGCTATGCTTTGAATGTATGCACCTTCGTATTTTCTTTCTTGTAAATAAAGCCAAATTAAAAGTTCGCTAAATATTGTTTTATCGGGCTCTTTTTGAATTCGTTTAATAAGTTGTGTTTTTAAAACTTCTGTTAAATTATTTTCTTTATCGGTATAAACCGAGTTTTGAAGCCGGTTTTGCACTGTTTGAATATACGACTCGTGCAAATCGAGTAAATCGAGATACTCATTAATCATTTGAGCCCACAAGTGCTGTGCCTGGTAAATATTAGCAAGTTCAAAATTAAAACCGTAAACATCTTTTAACAATTTTCGCCCTTTTAAATATGTTTGCTCGGCATAATTAAATTCGCCGTAAGTTAAAAAAGCATTTGCTAAATTAGTAATCTGGTTATTATTTGGCTGCAGTAGTTTTATTGCATTGCTGTACGAATCTTCTGAATCGCTAATTTTATCTTGTATTTTATAAAAATATCCTAAGTCGACATAGTAAGTCAAGTTATTTTCGTTTTTTCTGATTTCTTTTTTTATTATTTTTTCTGCTTCTTCAAATTTATTTTGCTCTTTTAAGCATCTTAAGTAATATGCAAAATAAGTTTTATTTTTTTGAGAGTTATACAGATCTAAAAATATCGATTCTGCTTTCTCATATTCTTTATTATTAAAATATTGTAATGCTAATTGATTTTTTTCATTAATGTCTTGCGAGTAGCTTGTTAAAACAAATAACAGAAAAATTATATTGATAAATATTTTCACAAAAATTAATTTCACAAATTTAATTTAAATTATTCTTTACTGTAATAAACTTTAGATAAATCGAAATAGTTTTGACTATTAGTAATAAATCCGCTAATGTTTCTTTTTATTATATGCTGAAGCTGAACATTATTACTGAGGTTTGATACTTGCAAAACGAATTTCGGTTTATTGCCCTTAAACATCGAAATATTTTGCTCTAAAAACTGAGATACTTCAGCATCTTCGATATTAAAAAGCAAATCTAATTTACCATTTTTTAGCAAGTCCAACTCTGTATATTTCGAATAATTAAAACTAAATTTTACGGTATCTAAATAAGGCAAAAAATGCTCGTTATCATCTTTAATAAAATACCTGTCGTTCCGTACTAAAACAATTTCCGATTTATTATTTTTATTGATATAAAACGGACCACAACCAACAAAATTGCTATAGCCGTACTTTATAAAACATTCTTTCGGAATAACAGCTGCAGCGGGCGATGCAAGGCAATAAAGCATTAATGGATACGGTTTTACTAATTTTAATACTAATGTGGTGTCATTTTTAGCAGAAATGCCATTTATTTTTAGTTTGTTATTATAATAATGCTCAGTAGCTCCCTCAATTTTATCGATAGTTCCAAAGAAATTAAAATTACTATCGCACTTTGTTGCAAGTAAATTGTAAGTAAATACAAAATCGGAAGCAACAACTTTTCGCCCAATTCCATTATCGAAACAATCGTTATTATGAAAATAAACATTATTTTTTAGATGAAATGTATATTGAGTTTCAGTTGAATCAATTTCCCAACTACTAGCTATTGCTGGTGAAATACTTAAATCGTAAGAATTATACCTAACAAGTCCATCGTAAATTTGTGAAATAACATGAAACGAAACTATATCATTATACGAATGTGGAAATAAACTTTTAATATCTCCATGTTCATTAAGTTTTAAAGTACCACCATAATCGTTTCTATTTATTTGAATATCTGAATTATGAGTACATGATAATAATGCAAATAAAAAAATTGTCGATAAAATTTTTAAAAAAAAACTCATAAATTTTTATGTTTTTTACAAATTTAATTTAATTTTGAAAAAATAATATACAATTTTTTAAAATAGTTTATATATTTGCTGATTAAGAAAAAAAATTTTGATAATAAAAAAAATAAATTTACATTCGTTGTTTGAATTGTAAAAACTAGCTCGCCAATGAAAAAATATATAGTAACATTTGTGTTATTTGCTTTAATAGGAATTTCGTCCTATGCCGGTGAAATAGTTATTGAAGGAATATTTCAGGGCAAAAATTTATATGTTATGAATCCATTCTCTTCATCGGGAGTCGGTTTTTGTGTATTCGAGGTAACCATTAATGGTAAAACTTCAACCGATGAAATTAATTCAAGCGCCTTTGAAATTGATTTGTCGGTATTTCAATTTAATGTCGGAGATAAAATTACAATCGATATAAAACATAAAGATAATTGTATTCCTAAAGTTTTAAATCCCGAAGTTTTAAAACCTAAAAGCACTTTTACAGCATCGCTAATTGAAGTTAGCAAAGATGGTAATTTATCGTGGACAACAACTGGCGAAGCCGGTAAATTAACCTACATTATTGAGCAATACAGATGGAATAAATGGGTTAAAGTTGGCGAAGTTGACGGAAAAGGAACTCCTTCAACAAATAATTATTCGATGAAAGTTACCCCTCACTCCGGGAATAATAAATTTAGAGTAAAACAAATAGATTATACTAAAAAACCTCGTTATAGCCCAGATGCAAACTTTAAATCGATGGCTCCGCCTATTTCTATAACCTCAAAGAAGTTTGAAACAGAAATCACATTTTCGGCCGTAACCATGTATGAAATTTATGATTACTACGGAAACCTTGCCTTAAAAGGAGTTGGTAGCAGTGCAAATATTTCGGGATTAAAAAAAGGCGACTACTTTATTAATTACGATAACACAATGGACCAATTTAAAAAGAAATAATAATCTTTTTAATTTACTCCTTCAATTTAAACAAATCTTCTAAATTATTATCTTTTAAGTGAAATGTATTTATTTCTAATTTTTTTGCTGCTTCAATATTTACAAGAGAATCATCAATAAAAAGTGTTTCATTAGGTTTTAGCATACCATCTTTTAATACAAAATTAAAAATATCTGTTTTTGGTTTCGCCTTATGAATTTTAAACGAAAACCAAGCTTTGTTAAACAAATCATCAAAATCTTTAAATCCATACTTATGTTTAAACTCGTACAAATATTTTTTATAATGAATATTGTTAGTATTACTTAATAAATATATGTTATAATTTTTTTTTAGTTCTTTTAATAAATTTACTCGGCTTCCCGGAATGTCAAGCAGAAGGGCATTCCATGCATTAATTATTTGAGAGTCGGATAAATTTAACTTCGATATTAATCTAATGTTTTCACAAAAAGCTTTGTTCGAAATTGTGCCCAATTCCATTTTAATTATTAAGTCGGAAAACTGATTGTCGAACAATTTTTTTTCTACATCTGCAAACCCAAGTTTCTTAAAAGCATCGATACTTAATTTAAAATCAATATTTATTATTACTCCGCCAAAATCGAAAATAATATTTTTTATTCCTTTTAAGTCAATCATTTTGTTTTTACCTTTGAAAAAATATGTGTAAAAATAATTAAAAATGTTAGTAAACGGAATTCCATACAAAGCAATCTGGATTGATAAAAACACAAAATCTGTAAAAATAATTAACCAGCAAAAACTTCCTTTTGAATTTGAAATCGTTTCTATAACAAATTACAAAGAATTAATTTTGGCAATTAAAGATATGCGATTAAGAGGAGCACCACTTATTGGAGTAGCCGGAGCTTATGCATTATGGTTAGCATGTGTTGAATCTGTAAAAAAATCAAACAAAAATAAATTTATTGATAGTGCATATTTAGAAATAATATCGGCACGTCCAACAGCATCAAATCTTCAATTTGCAACCTCAATCGTTTATAACAATATAAAAAAGGCAAATTATAAAAATTGTGAAACAGTATCACTTAACTCTGTAAATAAATTCTACGATAACGAAATTAATAGTTTTAAAAAAATTGGTGAACACGGTTACACATTGTTAAAACATATAGCACAAAAGAAGAAAAATGGCACTATTAATATATTAACTCATTGTAATGCTGGTTGGTTGGCATGTGGAGATTATGGTACTGCAACGGCACCTATTTATTATGCACATAAGATAGGAATAAAAATTCACGTTTGGGTTGACGAAACACGCCCTCGCTTTCAAGGAGCAAAATTAACCGCTTGGGAACTATTTAACGAAAAAATTCCGTTTACAGTTATTGCCGATAATACAGGAGGACATTTAATGCAAAACAAATTAGTTGATATTGTAATTACCGGTGCCGACAGGATTGCGACTAATGGCGATACTGCAAATAAAATTGGCACATACTTAAAAGCATTAGCTGCCTTTGATAATAAAATTCCTTTTTATATTGCTGCACCTACAAGTACTATTGATTTTAATTTAACTAAAGGAGTAAATAATATTGTAATTGAAAAAAGAAACAGTAACGAGTTGATAGAGATAGAGGGAATAAATAACAAAGAGAAAAATATTAATGTAAAAATAATGCCCAAAAATTACAATGCCGAAAACTACGCATTCGATGTAACCCCAAATCGTTTAATATCAGGCATTATAACAGAAAAAGGAATTTGTAAAGCCAATACCAGTAATATTGTTAAGCTAAAATAAAATTTATCGAAAATAATATAAAAAAAGAAATAGCATATTACATGAAAAGGTTATATCAAAAAGGATTAACCACAACACTTGGCGGAAATATTAGTGTTAGATGTAATAACAATGTGTTTATAACACAAAGTCAAACAGATAAATGTAGAATAAAATCGAAACAAGTAGGAAAAATAACAATTAACAGTAATTATTTAAATTCAAAAAATAATTTAAGCATGGAAACCCCCATGCATATTGAAATATACAAAGCACGTCCCGATATAAATGCTATAATACATGCCCATCCGGTATTTTTATCGTTTTTTACTATATATAACAAAGAGTTAAATTGTAATTTAATTTCGGAGTCAAAAGCCGTTTTAAATAAAGCAATATATGCAAAATATGCATTAATGGGGACAACCAAACTTGCTAAAATTGTAGCACAGGCATCAAAAAAAGGGAACTTCATTATTTTAAAAAACCATGGCGTAATTGCTTTAGCCACTAATTTACTTTCGGCTTTTGATATTATTGAAATTGCCGAAAACACTGCGAAACTTAATTTATTAAATAATTTTTTTGGCAACACTACCGAGCTTACTAAACCTCAGATAGATGAAATAAATAAATTGATGAGGTTCGAATAATTTTAATAAAAATTAGAAATATTATTGTAAAATTAAAACTTAAATATTAATATTGCAGTCCTAAAATTTCAGGGGCCCATAGCTCAGCTGGTTAGAGCACCTGACTCATAATCAGGGGGTCGTAGGATCGTGCCCTACTGGGCCCACAAGTGAAAATCAAACACTTAAAAATGAAAAAGACCCCAAGTTAGGGGTCTTTTTTTGTTACTGCTACAAGTTACTGCTACAAAATTAAAAGATACTAAAACCTTGAATGCTTAATTCTGATGCAATTTCTTTATGATTAATGTAATGATCCTGTACTAATTGGTTGCTACTTTGTCCTGAAATTAAATAGGCATTTCCTTTGGTGGCAATTTCCAATGCTGTAATATGAGTTCGTCTTAAACTATATAATGACAACTTCTTTTTTATACCTGTCAACCTCCAAAAATGAGTAAACATCCGGCTAATCCTTTTATGTAAATTCTTTCTTCGGGTACAGTCAGGAGCAATTAAATACCTCTCTGTATTTTTATATTTTTCGTATCCTAAATCCAATAATACCTGTTTTAACTCATCACCAACTGGAACCACAAATCGTTTTTTATTTTCATCTTCAGTAATGTTACTTAATTTATTGGCTTTATAATCAATCCCAACAATGATCATACTTCCATCTTCTTTTTCAACGATATTCGAAAACTTCATGTTTGTTAACTCCTCTCCACGTCTTCCCGAAAATACAGCAATTTTTAAAGACGGTTTCGACCAATTAAAATAGTGATTTCTTTCTTTATCAGATGAATATTTTTGAATACCATTTGCCGGTGTTATAACTGATAATAATGTTTCAAACTCGGACTTATTAGTAGTTACAGGATTACTCTTACACTTACGCAACTTTACTTTATTAAAAGGATTGCGAATATTCACTCCTTTATTATCAATCATAAAATTATAAAAAAATTTTAGCGCCTTTATGTTATGATTAAATGTTGAAGGTCGGTAGTTGAATGATTGTAAAAACGTATAATATTTTCCGACAATTTCATCAGTAATGTCATGAATTGTTAACCTCTTTACCATATATTTTGTATCATTAAGAAATTCCAAAAATCTATTTAAATACCGGTTTTGCTCCTTAATATGCTTTTGTGTTCTTATTCTTTGGAGATGTTCGGGAATACCTTTATTGTATAAATAGTCGGTGTACATATTTATTGCATCAATTAAATTTGTAGGGACTTCTTCTTTTTTGTGAATAATTTGAATCCGATGTTTTTTCAAATCACTTTTAAAATCCAAAGTTTCCTTTACAGCAATATCATATAACTTTGTTTTTAATATTTTCGATTTTACTTCACTTGTGTATGGATCACGTATTGCGACACGATATGCTTGAAGATGATGGTGTGGACAGCTCAAAATATTATCTTCGTGAATATTTTTGTTACATTTCGGACAAAAGACATTAAGTCCTTCTATTTTTTTTCTTTTTTTACGACTTTCCAAATCAATCAGAGAATTAAATTTCTTCCCCCTTTTTGTTTTAATTTTACTTTCCATAATCAATAGAATTTAATTGTAATTTATTAGAATTCTTACTCCCATTAAACCAGTCAAGCCTCTTAATAGACTCGTTACTTTTTGGCTCATAATGTGAAGTTCTACTTGTTATTGAATTAATATTTACACAGACTTGTTGAATGTTCGCATCATCAGGATTGGTTAGTTGGTTCATTTTGAATTGGAAGACATTCAACATATCATTATTATTGTAATGCTCGTACAACTCATGCCACTCCATCGGATGTTTCTTCTGTAATTCGATAGTAAAAGGCAAATTATATGCCCACTCAAAATCCAATTCATTAACAAAAAAACCTTTGGAATCATGAAAAACATCGACGCCGTTCTTTTTACACCAATTTTTTATTGACCGTTCATCTGTCAATCTTAACACTTCGCTTTCTGCGATTGCTTTTAAATCTAATCGTTTCATATTTTATAATTTTTAAGAAATATTTTTGTGACTTCGTGCCACAGTAAAAATTATAATCGATGAAATTACCAAAGACAAGTAACTGAGCTCAAAAACGAAAAAAATATTTAACCATTTTTTATAAGTCATTGAATTTCAGAATAAAAAATTATGTGCTATTTTGCGCAATTTCCTAGCATTTATTAAGGGGTGCTATTTTTTGCTCATAGATGCTGTTATCCATGGATTAGATATATTTTGTTTCCGGATATCTAACATAAACCGAAACCATTTGCCAATTAAATTAACGGAATTTATAATGGTATTGTCAGAAATAGACTTGTTTTTAAGATACTTTATAAATTGCTCCTTCAAGTCAGATCTTTGTATAACATTACTAATTGTATCTTTTTTATCTAATCCGTTGATGAATTCTTCAAACCAATTTATAATCCGCATCTGGTCGTTGATATACTTCTTCGGATGGTTTTTCTTTTCTTTTTCAGCAACACCAACATCATTTAAATAATCCCGGTATGCGTTAACTTCATCAGAAAGGTTAAAATTATTTCTGGGTGTTAGCACTGATTCAGAATGTACTAGTTTTCGGAATGCTTCTACTTCCCTTATCAATTCTTCGTGGTTTAGTTCCTTCTTCAGATTCTTGGAACGAAGCTTCCCCTGTTTCGACCTAATAAGAATCCTGTAAAACCAATTATGTTCACATTCTTGTCCTTGCTTTAGCCACTTGCGACAGGTTGTACAATAACGATATAATCCCTTAATTGGCTCGGATTGCTGATTTTTGCTATTTTTCATAACATTGAGTTTTAAAATTGGGGAGCAAGCATAGAGAACTTTTTTTAAACTGCCAAAATTAATGAGGATTGAAACCAAATTTTATTACAGTATTGATTTCAACGTGTCAGTAAGTGCCGTTTTAGAACATTCAAAATATTCTTCTTCTATTTCAACGCCAATATACTTACGACCCAATTGTAACGCAATAATCCCAGTATTTCCTGAACCTGAGAATGGGTCAAGTACGACATCACCTACTTTCGAACCTTCGTTGATACTTAAAAAAGGGATGGCGAGAGGAAATTGAGCAATGTGTTCTGTGTCCTCAATTCCAAACTTCTTAAATGTATTCCCATCAGCAACTTTACCAACTGCTACAAATCCATCATACCAAAAATCGGGTATCTTCCTTAGTCCCGGATTTACAAATCTTCTTCTCGAATAATCAACGGTATTATCCTTTTTGTAATCTTTTGGACGTAGTTGAACTTTAATTTTACCATCAGATGAAGGAACTAACACATGGTAAAATGGAGCAGATAAATCTTTAACCAAGTGGTAAATAAACTCATAACTCATGTTATTTGCCGTTTTAGAGTTCGTTGTTTTGTAATTCGATTTATGGTAAATAATGATATTCTTTAAAATAAAACCACAATCAATGGCAATAGTTTTAAGTTGATTCGGAAAATCGAAAAGTTCACCGTTGAAATGTTTATCGCCAACATTTAGGAAAAAGTTTGTAGTAGGTTTCGATACCCGATATAACTCCTTAAATATTTTGGTGTATTGTTCCCTTATTTCTTCCTTATCCTTTAGTAATCCAACATTATTCGGGTCTTTCCCGTAATTCCGCATATCAGCGTATGGTGGACTAGTACAAATTAAATCAACGGATTCATTTTCAATAAAACTAAGATTTTTGGAATCATCCCGATATAATCTTAATTTATCTTCAATGATATATGATTCAACTTTATCTATATTATCAGTTTTTATGTTTAATTTTATGATATCTTTATTACTATCAGATTTTTTGAGCAAAGGGGTTTCATTATCTTTCCTTATATGAGCTTTTACATAATCAACAAATTCATTTTGTGTCC
>Ga0172375_10006894_pt1 | contig 15752 bp, 15 predicted proteins | sample LakKiv1m_FD_114537 | JGI IMG/M metagenome (GOLD analysis project Ga0172375, IMG submission 114537) | Freshwater microbial communities from Kabuno Bay, South-Kivu, Congo - kab_092012_11.1m | ecosystem: Environmental > Aquatic > Freshwater > Lake | place: Democratic Republic of the Congo...
AACGTCAACAGGCAATCCGCATGTTTAAGGAAGATGTTGTAAAAATCATGGTGGCAACAGATGTGGCGGCCCGGGGGCTTGATATTGCCAACGTCACCCATGTCATTAACTATGATATTCCCCAGACTTACGAAGATTATATTCACCGAATTGGCCGAACCGGCCGAGCTAACCTTAGCGGAACTGCCTTAACGTTTGTGGAGGAATAATAAAGATAGACAAAAAAAATAGTGATTGTTGTTCAGGTTTGATATAATGCTTTTAAAAATAATGGACAAAAAAACTTTAGAGAAACTCGGAGTAAAAATCGGTCATTTTACCGACAAAAAAAATCTTACAGGAATAACTGTATTTATTGCTGAAAAAGGGGCGGAGATCGGCATTGAAATCCGAGGTTCCTGGCCGGGTTTTATCAGTGCGCCCTATTTTGGTCCTAAGTCTTCTTCAACTGCGACTAACTCAATTATTTTATCCGGCGGAAGTACCCATGGTATGTTAGAATCTGTCTCGGGAGCCTTTCAGTATATGGAGGAAAAAGGAATTGGAATGGCGACTCGAGCAGGCTCAATCCCCTACATCACGGCTTCAGTTATTTATGATTTAGCGGTTTTAATGGGTAAGAGAAAACCAACAAAAAAAGATGGATACGATGCTGCCAAAAGTGCCAGTTATTCCAATCTGCTTCAAGGTAATGTTGGAGTCGGCACAGGCGCCACGACCGGAAAATGGTTTAAGGGAAAATTTTTAAAAGGTGGTTTTGGTATGGCAGTCACGCAGCTTCCCGATGATATTTTAGTCGGCGCTTTTGTTGTTACCAACTCAGTCGGCGATGTCGTTAATCCCAACAATAATAAATTTTATTCTGATTCCGGAGGTTTTAATTTAGACAAAAAAAATATTAAAAAAAGGAAAGATAATCTACTTGGACTGATTGACATGACGCCAATGAATACAACCTTAGCAGTCATTGCCACAAACGCAGCCATAAATAATTTTCAACTCATGAAAGTAGCAGAACTTGCCCATGATGGTATGGCCCGGGCAATTATGCCAGTCCACACGATGATGGATGGCGATATTGTTTTTGCAATCTCTTCCCATAACGGTGAAAGAAAAGATATCTCCTATATGAATCCATTAACTCAGGTTGACATTATTGGTATGGGGGCAGCTGATGCTCTGATGAAGGCAATAAAAAACAGTATTCTTAATGCAAAAAGTATTAACAACTTTCCTTCATTTGATAAATAATTATTAATTTTTTTAATCAACAGATAACTCGTAAATTTAATATTTAATTTAAATTAATCAAAAAAACCTCCACAACTGATAATTTGAATTTTCAACCAGGGTGTTATATACTGATGGCTGTTTTATGAACATTCTTTCGCTGATCTTTCCTAAAGAAAAACAATTTTATCGAATGGTAGAGAAACAAGTTAAGTTAGTCAGTGCAGCAATTTTTGATTTTAATAAATTAATTAATCGTTATGATAAGTTAACAATTAAGGAAAAGAAAAAACTAATCAATGATATCAGCAAAAAAGAAAAACAGGATGATATTTTATATACCGAAATGGTCAGAGCTTTAAAAAGTACTTTTATTACCCCAATTGATCGGGAAGATCTGCATAAACTAACTTTCTCTTTAGATATTATCATTGATAGTTTAGAAACGTTAACTTTGAAACTTGAAGCTTTTAAAATTAAAAAAATTAATAATTCAGTTAAATTACAGACGAACCTGTTATTTGAGGCATTTAAGTTAATTGAAATTTTAATTTTTTCAATACAAAACGAATCTCAAGCAGGCAGATATTGTCTTCAGCTAAGAAAGATGGAACAAAAAGGCGACTCACTCTACATCAATGTCCTTAAAGATTTGTTTAAGAATAATAATATGTTGGACATTATAAAATTAAAAGATATCACTTCTTCACTGGAAAGACTTATCGATAAAACTCATGAAGCCTCTTTGATTATTGAAAATATTGTTGTTAAATATTCTTAAAGTTAAATGCAATCTATTGTTGTCTTGACAATTTTTTTAGCGTTGTTTTTTGATTTTGTTAATGGTTTTCACGATAGTGCTAATGCTATTGCGACAATTGTCGTGACTAGAGTTTTAACCCCCCACCAGGCTGTAATTATAGCCGCTCTTGGAAATTTTATTGGAGCTTTTGTTTTTCCGGTGGCTGTGGCAACGACAATTGGTAAAGGTATAATTGATCCCGGATCTATAACGACAGCCATATTAGTTACTGCATTATTTGGGGCAATTATTTGGGATTTGATTACCTGGCGATGGGGACTGCCGACTTCTTCTTCTCATGCTTTAATCGGTGGAATGATAGGAGCAGCTTTAGTTAGTAAAGGTTTATCTGCTGTCAATTGGGGTGGAATTATCAAAACAATTGAGTTTATCGTTATTGCTCCGTTATTGGGAGGAATTGGTGCTTTTTTATTTGCCATTTTAGTTTTTTATTTGGTACGAAATACCAGACCTGCTAAAGTAAATAAATATTTTCAGAAATTACAACTAATTTCCGCAACCTTTTATGCTGTCTCTCATGGAACCAATGATGCGCAAAAAACAATGGGAATAATAGTAGCCTTACTTGTCTCAAGTAAATATCTTGATCATTTTTATGTCCCTATTTGGGTAATCTTAAGTGCTCATGCTGCAATTGCTTTAGGAACTTATTTTGGCGGTTGGAGAATTGTTAAGACAATTGGAACAAAGATAAAAATGCTTAGGCCGGTCGATGGTTTTTGCGCAGAAACTGGTGGCGGAATCGTCCTTTTGTTTACGGCCTTAGCGGGAATACCCGTTTCAACAACCCATGTTATTTCCGGAGCAATAATCGGAGTCGGCACGGTAAAAAATGCTTCCTCAGTTAGATGGGGAGTTGCCCGACGGATTATCTGGACATGGCTTGTGACAATTCCGGCAGGGGCAACCATATCAGCTCTATCCTTTTTTATTTTCAAGCTTTTGATAAAATAAACCAACTTATAAAAAAAACACTCAGAGCTTAAAGTATGGCGCTCTGAGTGAAAAAAAGTTATCCTTGCACAAATATATTATTATGTTGGTGTTTTGTTTGTTAGATTACTTTTTTCTTGACTCATGTAAAACCCTGATTTACACTTAACTATATTTTTAATAATATATTCTGAAAGAAGACTGAATAACTTGATAAATTATGAAGGACGTTAAGATAGAGGCAACATGGAAAGCAGTCTTGGGTGAAGAGTTTCAAAAACAGTATTGGCTGGATTTGACAGATTTTGTTCGCAATCAATATCTGTCAGGTAAAGTTTATCCTCCGGCCAAAAATATTTTTCGGGCTTTTGATTTATGTCCCCTTGATAAAGTCAAAGTAGTCATCGTCGGACAAGACCCTTATCACGGGGAAAAACAGGCCAACGGTTTATCTTTTGCCGTCAATGACGGAATAACCCTTCCGCCGTCACTTAAAAATATCTTCATAGAAATTAATAACGATCTTGAGATTACTCCCCTATCTTCCGGTGATCTAACCCGTTGGGCACATCAAGGAGTCCTGATGCTAAACAGCGTTTTGACGGTAGTTGCCAATATGCCGGCCTCTCATAAAGCCAAAGGTTGGGAGCAGTTTACTGATGCTGTCATTAAAACACTTAACAAAAATCGTAATCGCATTGTTTATATGTTATGGGGCAAGTATGCCCAAGCGAAAGGCGAAGTAATAAATAGGGACAGAAATTTGGTCCTAACTTCCGGTCATCCTTCTCCATATTCAGCTAATTTATTTTTTGGGCAACGTCACTTTAGTAAATGTAATAAATATCTTGCGCAGAAAGGTATAAAACCCATAGATTGGCGCTAAAAATGATATAATTTAATTTATGAATATTAAAAATCTAACGATAGAGATCGAGGAAATTTCCAAGATCTATTCAAAAAGGTTTAATATCAAACGAGATGGTGACTGGTTTATTCTTAAATTACAGGAGGAGTTGGGAGAATTGATCCAGTCATATTTAATGATGATCAGACAAGGTCGCTCAAAGGGAAAAACCGCTGAGGAAATAAAAGAAAATTTTCATAAAGAAGTTGCCGATGTCTTCAGTCATGTTTTATTACTGGCAAAATTTTATAAAATAGATTTGGAAAAAGAAGTTGAGGAAAAATGGTTGAAGTGGAAGAAATAATCATATGTTTAAAAAAATTAAATCATGGTTTACGATTGAAAAGATTGACTTTCTTATTGCCTTATATATTTTTTGCACGATTGTTTCGGAACTTATGGGAAGCAAGACTTTTCCTATTTTTTCAATTGGTAATTTTAAACTAAATGCCAGCACAGCTATTTTTGTTTTGCCGATAATTTATTCAATCAATGATATTATCACTGAGGTATTTGGACCGAAAAAAACACGAAGCATCATCAGATCAAGTATTATTATGGTATTTTTACTTTCCGTGGTTGCCCTCTTTTTTACATCTCTTCCTCCGTCAGTCCGTTATCAAAAGAGTGAACCGGCTTATGATCTGATTTTTAAACAATCAGCAAGAATTTCCATCGCCAGTTTATTGGCTTTTGCCATCTCTGATTTGCTTGATTTGGCAATTTTTATGAAAATCAGAAAAAGCTTGGGCAAAAAGGCTTTATGGTTTAGAAATAATGCCTCCAATATTATTTCTTTATTTTTTGATACAGTGATTTTTATGACCTTGGCATTTTATGCTTTCGACAAACCTTTTATGGAAAATTATAGTTTTTTAGTGAGTGTAATTCTTCCTTACTGGTTTGTAAAATGTTTTATGTCGGTGATTGAGACCCCTTTTGTTTATCTTGGTGTTAGATGGTTAAAGAAAGATAGTAAAAAAATTTAACTATATGAATGTTAAGTTAATAATTATAATTTTTTTAGTATTGGGGGCGATTGGATTATTTTCTATGACTATGAAAAAAACTACTAAGACTGCGGTTCTTCATACGGAAAAAGGTGACATAACTATTTCTTTAAATGCAGATCAAACACCGCTTACGGTCAATAACTTTGTGACTCTGGCTAAAAAAGGATTTTATAATAAGACGATCTTTCACCGTGTCATCAAAGGATTTATGATTCAAGGAGGCGATCCGAAGGGCGACGGAACCGGTGGTCCTGGATATAAATTTAATGACGAACCATTCACCGGCGAATATACCCGAGGAACTGTTGCCATGGCCAACGCTGGACCAAATACCAACGGTAGTCAATTTTTTATTATGCATCAAGATAATCCCCTGCCAAAAAACTACGTTATTTTCGGAAAAGTCATCTCGGGAATGGATACGGTCGACGCGATTGCCGAGTCTCCAGTTCAGTCTAGTTTTTCGGGAGAATTATCCTCTCCGGTTACTCCGACAAAGATTCTTTCAGTTGATGTAAAATAAAAGTACATGGGGATAACAAAACGGTATAAAATCATTTTTTCGTTGTTTTTTTCCTTAGTGCTAACTTCAATTATTGCGAGGACGGTTTTTTTTGCGGGTGTACCAAAAATTAATTCTGAAAAAATCAGAAGAATGATAAAAGAGACTAAGGATAATTTGACGATTTTTAAAAACACTTTTGCTTATAAGATATCTCCAAAAAAAGTTGATTATGAACAAGTATTTGATGAAGTGCCAGTTGTAGAGTTTGAAGTAGTTTCTATTACGCCGACATTGACAATTACACCAACGTACATTGTTCCAACAGAAATACCTGAACCAACCCCAACCGAAATTATAATTGCAAAAAATATTCCCACAATTTTTCGAAAACTTCCGATAGTCACTCAAAAAATTATAAAAAAACCAACAACAACTCCAAGTCCAAAACCGGAACCGACCAATGACTCATTAAAGATAGCCAATCCTTTAGACCAGCCTTATTACAATCCTAGTTTAGCTTATAAATGTTATAACGCAGAAAAATTTATCGAAGTTTATGCAGATGGAGTAAATAGTAATAATTGTTACCAAAACGTTCAGTCAAAAGTCAGTTCCAATTTAACTTCGGTTTCAATTTTAGGAAAAAGTATTTCAATTCACAAAAAAGCATATCCAGCTTTTAAAGCCGTATCAGATGCTTTAAATAAAAATAGTGTCGCCAAAGCTTATAAAATCAATACTATTGGAGCCTATGTTTTCCGTTGTAATGTCAACGCTTCAACCTCTGGTAAAAATGACCTTTGCAGCAGTGGCTGTGTTCTTTCGGCTCATTCTTTTGGAATTGCCGTTGATATCAATTGGGATGAAAACTGTAATGGTTGTTCAAAATATACCATGCCCGCAGAAATTGTTGACATTTTTGAATCTTATGGATTTCGCTGGGGTGGACGATATAAATCAGTATTTGGGTCCCGGATCGATCCTATGCATTTTGAATATATGTATGACTTGTGTAAAGATTTGAATTAATTAATAATGTCGTTTAATATTACTTCATGGGAATTAAAGAAGCTATTTCACGTTTCTTAGAATACTGCGAATTAGATAAAAATCTTTCTTTAAAGACTATAAAAATGTATAGCTACTATCTAAATTTCTTCCAGAAATGGCTGTTGTCCCACTACGCTAAAGCTTCGAGGGACGACGACTTCGTCGTCGAAAAAATTGATGATAATGTTGTCAGGAACTTCCGACTATATCTTTCTCATGAATATAAGAATCCAGACAAGGGTGCTTTGAAGCGCCAAACTCAAAATTACTTCTTAGTAGCACTCAGAAGCTTTCTCCGCTACCTAACCCGTCAGCGTATCCGATCGCTCTCTCCAGATATGGTTGAACTTGGAAAAAATCGTGATCGGATAATAAAATTTTTGTCGCCTGTTGAATTAAAAAGATTGTTTGGAGTCGTTAATCCAAAAGATGAAATTGGGCTTAGGGACAGAACGATCTTAGAAGTTCTTTTCTCAACCGGCCTCAGAGTTTCGGAATTGGTTGCACTGAATTGTGAACAAGCAAATGTTCAGTCTGGAGAGTTCGGTGTAATCGGGAAAGGCGGGAAGGCCCGAGTAGTATTTTTGTCAAAACACGCCAAAGAATGGCTGAGTCTTTACCTGACTAAAAGATCTGATCCCTATCGTCCATTATTTATTCGTTACTCTGGTCCCAAAGGTAAGGAAGGATTAACGGATGAAAAGTTAAGGCTTTCTGTCCGTTCGATTGAAAGGATGATCGATAAATATCGAAAAAAAGCCGGGATTCTTTTCAGGATAGGGCCGCATATTTTGCGCCATTCTTATGCTACGGATTTATTACAACATGGAGCGGATATTAGATCGGTTCAGGAAATGTTAGGGCATAAAAATATTGCCACGACTCAGATTTATACCCACGTGACAAACTTAGGGTTAAAACAAATTCATGAAAAATTTCATTCAGGAAATAAATAAAATGAAAAAAATAATTATTTTTTTCTTTAAATATAAATTTGAAGTAGTTCTTGTTTTTTTGATCCTGCTTTATATAAGCTATTTTTCATATCTATCTCTTATTCGGCATAACAGTCTTCATTCAAACTATTACGATTTAGCGATCATGGATCAGACTGTATACAACACTTACAAAGGAAGAATATTAGAACTTACCAATCCCGAGGGAATAAATAATTTCAAAAGAATGGCAATTCATAACGATATTATACTGGCTTTACTATCTCCATTTTATCATATCTATTCTGGCCCGGAAACTCTATTGGTTATTCAGGTGATCATAGTGGCCTTAGGAGCATTGCCAATTTATCTATTAAGCAAGTTGCTTTTAAAATCAAAATTTTTAGGAGTAATCTTAGCTTTTGTTTATCTATTATATTCCCCATTGCAAAGAGCCAATCTTTTTGATTTTCATGCAGTGTTACTGGCGATCACTTTTTTACTATTCATGTTTTATTTTTTTATCGTTAAGAAATATTGGCTTTCATTGATTTTTTTTGTTTTATCAATTTTTTCAAAAGAACAAATACCCTTAGTAACAGGTATTTTTGCTTTTTTGATGGCAATATTTGCCTACAAAGATCAAGACAGAAAAAAACTTTTTTTTTCTAGTACGATTTTTATTATCAGTTTATTTTGGTTTGTTGCCTCAATTTGGATAATAGCTCCATATTTTAGGCAAGGGCAACATTTTGCCTTATTTCGTTACAATAATCTTGGAAATAATCCCACAGAAATTATAAAAAATTTTTTAACAAAACCCGGAATATACATTAATCTAATTTTTAATACGGATAGTTTAAAATATTTATTTTTATTATTATCTCCCATCGCATTTTTTTCTATATTTTCCCCAATTTATCTCTTGATGGCATCTCCTGAGTTTATAATAAATTTTTTAAGCAGTCATTGGCAAATGAGAGGAATAGATAATCATTATACGGCGGTAATCATCCCGTTTGTTTTTATAAGTGCAATTTTTGGTATAAAAGAAATATTAAAAAGAAAGATATTAGATAGTAAAAAAATAATAATACTAATTACAATTTTTAGTTTGATTATGAGTTATTATAAAGGCTTACTTCCTTATTCCAAAGATTCACAGTTGAATTTATTCTTAACCCGAAGACCCGAAATAAATAGTGTCAGAATCTGGGAAAATGAATTAAAAGATGAAAATATTTCCGTTTCAGTCTCAGAATCATTAGGATCTCATTTTAGCCAAAGAAAAAAAATATACCGTTTTTCTGGAACCTATAAATATGCCGACTACGTTTTAATTTTAAGAAGTGATATATATAATGACTGGTTGGATAAAAAACAGTCAATAAAAGATTATGAAAAATTAAAGTCAGATAAAGGTTATAGTATAATTTACGAAGATAATGATTTTGAAATTTACAAAAAAATATGATTTCAATAATAATTCCGTTTTATAACGAAAAAGAAAGCATTCCTATTTTGATTAAAGAACTGACTGATCAAATGGAAAAAATAAAAAAAGAATATGAGATTGTTTTAGTTGATGATGGATCAGAAGAAATATCAAATATCAAATATCAAGTATCAAGTATAAAATTATTTCATCATAGAAAACGATTGGGAAAAGGAGCGGCATTGAAGACAGGAATTGAAAATTCAATCGGAAATGTAATTATTTTTATGGATGCTGATTTGCAGGATGACCCTAAAGATATTCATAAATTTTTAAAAAAGATTGATGAAGGCTACGATTTTGTAAATGGGATAAGGACCAATAGGAAAGAAAACAATTTAATAAAAATTTATTCAAAGGCAGCCTCTTGGTTTTTAAAAACCTTTCTCCATTCTCCCTTTACAGATATTAACTGCGGTTTTAAAGCTTTTAAAAAAGAGATTTTAAAGGACTTTAATTTTTATGGTAATAACTTTCGTTTTTTTCCCCTGGCCACTTATTTAAATGGCTATAAGGTAGCGGAAATTCCAGTGATTAACAATAAGCGAAAATTTGGAAAAACAAAGTTTGGAAAATCTAAAATATTTGTTGGTGTTCTAGATACTTTGACTGCGTATTTTTTATTTAAATTTTCAGAAAAACCACTTCACTTTTTTGGAATGATAGGTGGAGTTTTATTTTTTGTTGGTTTCTTGATAAGTTTATATTTAGCAATAGAAAGACTTTTTTTTAACGTTCTTCTTTATCGCCGGCCGGCGTTACAACTAGGGATACTTCTTATTATCGTTGGTATTCAAATAATCATGACAGGGATTATTGGAGAGCTGATAGTTTTTATTAGTAAGAAAAATTCCAAGTCCTAAATTCCAAGTTCCAAATAATTTTTTTAATTTAAAATTTATTTGTGATTTGTTATTTAGTATTTAGAATTTATTTATATGAACCCTGTTCTTGCCCTTATCATTGCCAACATAATCTGGGGTATGTCTTCGCCAATTTTTAAATTTGCTCTTACAAATATTCCTCCTTTCACTTTGGCATTTATACGATTTTTTTTTGCAGGTCTACTTTTTATTCCTTTTGCGCTTAATAAATGGCAACGTTTAACTCTAAAACAATGGGTTGAAATAATATTGGTAGGATTTTTTGGTATCACGATAAACATCTCCTTTTTCTTTTTGGGACTGCAAAAAACAGAAAGTATTAATGTTCCGATAATCGCTTCGTCCGGACCGGTATTCATTTATCTATTATCGATAATGTTTCTTAAAGAAAAACCGAAATTAAAAGTATTGTCAGGTATGCTGATTGCTTTAATCGGAGTATTGTTTATTATTTTATCACCTTTAATTTTAGACGGAAAAAAATTTATGATTGGAGCAGTTGAAGGAAACCTGTTTATTTTATTGGCAACTTTTGGCAGCGTTTTTCAAACTATATTTGGACGAGATATTTTAAAGAAAATAAACGTTCTTCAAGTTTCGGCGATCACTTTTTTATTTGGCAGTTTGACCTTTATCCCTTTTATATCGAGAGAACTTGTCAATTGGAACGTATCAAATCTTAATATTGCTGGTTGGACGGGAATAATATTTGGCGTGTTTTTTTCTTCTGCCCTATCCTACTTTCTTTTTTATTATGGCGTTTCACGTCTCAAAGCCCAAGAAGTAGGAATTTTTACTTACATTGATCCAATTGCTGCCATAATTATAGCTGCTCCCCTACTTCATGAATATCCGAATATATTTTATCTTTTTGGAAGCTTTTTGATTTTTGGTGGGATATATTTTGCGGAAGGAAGAGTGCACTGGCACCCGTTTCATAGGTTGAGAAAATGATAAATGACAAAATTTAAATGTCAAATCAAATCTAAATATCAAATGTTTAAATATTAAAACATTTATTATTTGTTATTGATTTATCATTTAACATTTATCATTCTTTGTTAGAATATAGGTATGTCTAAAATCCTAATCACCGGTTGCGGTGGCTACATTGGTTCGGTGGCGGCTGATTTATTTTTAAAGTCAGATTATCAAGTAATCGGCCTTGATAATTTTCAAACAGGCTATAAAGAACCGCTAGAATTTTTAAAGAATAAATATCCCAATAAGTTTAGATATTATGAAATAGATTTAAAAAGCGATCTTTCTCCTGTTTTTGAAAAAGAACCAGAAATTTCTGCGGTTATTCATTACGCAGCGTCCTGTTTGGTTGATGAATCGGTCCGGCTCCCTGGAAAATATTTTGTTAACAATGTTTCAGCGACAGCGAATCTTCTCGCTGCCATGGACAAATTTAATATTAGAAAGATTATTTTTTCGTCCACTTGCGCTGTTTACGGAGAAGCAAAATATTTCCCCATTGATGAAAAACATTCTTTGTCTCCAACTACGCCATATGGTGCTTCCAAAAAAATGGCTGAAGAAACCATCCAGTGGTTTGCAAAAATTAAGAAAATACAGTATTGCATCCTCCGCTATTTTAATGTCTGTGGAGCGACTGCGGACGGATCGATCGGCGATTCAAAAAAACCATCGAGTTTATTGGTGCAAAATGCCGTCCGTGGCGCATTAGGCATAGAAAAGTTTTATTTGACCTGTCCGGAGGTAGACACCCCGGATAAAACTCCAATAAGAGATTATATTGACGTAGTTGATTTAAATGAGGCTCATTTAAAAGCTTTGGAATATCTCATCAAAACCAAAAAAAATGATGTGATAAATTTAGGAACAGGAACCGGCAGTTCTGTCCTTGAGGTTGTTAATCAAGTTAAAAAATTAACAGGAATAAATATCCCGATTGAAAAGGCTAATACTCGACTTGGAGATGATGCCAAAAAAATTGCCGATATAAAAAAAGCCAAAGAAATTTTAGGCTGGGAGCCAAAACGGACGATAGAAGATTCAGTCAAGTCACTTCTTATTTGGTACAAAAATCATCCGCGAGGGTGGGAAAAATTATAATCCTGACTGCATTAATGCCACGATTGAAGTTATATCGCCAGAACTGGTAGTTACTTTTGTTTTACCATAAATCCATTTAACAGGAATAATGACAGCGGAATAACCATCTTCCTTTGGCGGTTCGTATCCGTTTATTACCACTTCAAGCATTAATCTAATTTTATCATTAATATTTTGAACATCTGAATTTTCTGCCAACGCTTCGGCAAATCTCATAAGATCTACATATCCCTCCCTCTTTAATAATCTTGAAAGTCGTCTTTTATCCGGAGTCGGATATTCTGATTTTTCTCCCTTTAACCACTCAACCACTCTTTGTTTCGCATGCATATTAGCAAGCACTTCAGCTTTTAAACCTTCCTGGGTGGTATTTTTTCGAACGGTAATGTCAACAGAATGGCCGTGAATATATAATCTCTCAAGATTAAGAAAGTTTGCCAGGGTAATCGCATTTTTGTAAACAGAATATGGATCGTCATTATATACAACGTCTATGCTAGGGTCAAACTCTGCCTTAATACTGGCGACAACTTTTTTTAACTCTTCATTATTGATACCCATACTAGTGATGTTTCCTTTCAATACATCAACGAAATATTTTATACCGGTCCAATCACCTTCTCCTTCTTTACGATCCGTATTACCGGAAAATTCGTAGTGTATCTTCATTCCTCCAGAATGTAAGGTTCTTAACTGTTCGGACATACGAGAAGCTATAAGATTATATTTATCTTCGGGGTAACGTTGAATATAATGTGGACCATTAATTACAAAATATTCAAATTCTGAACCAATTGCCGATAGAACCTCGGGGGTAAACTCAAATAAAGGAATAAAATCAATTGTTTGGCCGTTTTTATCATAATATTCAGTGGTAAAAATCTCCCGATCAGAACTGGGCCCTGCCTGAATTACTCTACCGTTGAAAATCACAAAAATCGATGGAAATCTTTCTATTGGATAATTAATTTTTGTCGGATCAGTATTACGGATGCTTTCATGATAATTAACGTTATTAACCTGTAATTTTTCATTGTTGATTCGCAAGAAGTTGATAGGTTGTTTATATGCTTGTGCCTGGAGAGGAGAATTATACTGGGTATAGACTGTGATGTATTCTTCACCGACGCCAGTAATAAAATCAGCCATCTGGGCAGAGGCACCACCGATTTTGTTTAAATCCGGATGAAAAACATCTCCGATCCAATCTGCCAGTTTTTTACCAGAACCGGGATTATCTTCTAAATCAACTATTGACTTTTTTCCGCCAGAGTTTTGAAACATCCTTAATATAAAACCAATTACCTGAGCTTTTGTTTTTACTTTACCAGGTAATTTATTTTCGTCAGTTTCAGAAATTATCTGCTCGATCTCCTCGATCACATCCTGAGGTTGCTTTCCTAATACAAGTCCTTCAGTCTGAGCATCTTCTATAGCTCTATTTATCTTTTGTTGGGCTGACAAACTATCTTTTAAGAAGCTAACTCTATCGATATTAGAAGTAAAAGCACATAATAGCTTTTTATTAGACGGCTTAAGATCGAGACTATTTTCGAATCGTTTATTTGTCTCTTTTACTATTTTTTCCACTAAACTGGGGAATTGAGCAAATATTCCTTTTTCAAGTTGGATAATAGCTCCAATATCAATCTTTTCTTGCAGTTCTTTCGGACCAATATTACTTTTGAGTAGCTCTGATAATTGATTAAATACCTCTGGTTGGGCATCGGCATGCAAGGATCTCTCACCTAGAAGCTTTCCGTTTAATTCTATGATTAGTGGTCTATTCTGTTTGATTGTCTTATTAATCTGATCAATTGTCGCTGGATCAAGCAACTCAAGCGAATTGGTTTCAACCTTCAAAGGTGAAGAAGCTAGATTTAGCATATTTTTCTGAGCGTTCTTTAAAACTGTATACCCGCCAGTTTTACCCTCCACAACAGTATTATCTGACTGATAGGATAAAAAATTCTTTATCCCATCAAACAATTTTTCCATATTACTTTTTTTGAAGTATATTTTTTTTATTCTTTCAGGAGCCATATTATTAAATATTTTATCATAAAATAGCAAAATTAGTTGTCATAGAAGCTTTTTTAGATTAATAAGTTCATAAAGTCTGTAGTTAAAAGTTATAAAATGAAAATGATATAATAAAGGCACTAGCGGGATTAGTTCATCGGTAGAATATCTGCTTTCCAAGCAGAGGGGACGGGTTCGATTCCCGTATCCCGCTCATTAGATTGTTAGAACAAGCTAAAGTAATGTTAAACAAAAAAATCTTCCTAGTTTTTTTCTTCGCATTTTTTATCCGTTTGATCGCTATCAATCAATCTCTTTGGCTGGATGAGGCGGTGACCGCCAATGTTATTAGGAATTATGGATTTATGCAAATTATTAGTAAATTTTCACCGACAGACTTTCATCCCCCGCTTTATTATCTATTTATAAAACTGTGGACGAATGTATTTGGGTATTCAGAAATTGCATTAAGAATGCCATCGGTTTTGTTTAGTTTATTAACAGGCTATGTTGTTTACATGATTGGTGGGATTTGGACATCGGCTTTTTTTCTTTTTAATCCATTAATTGTCTATTACTCACAAGAAGCTCGAATGTATATGATGGCGACGTTTTTCTTAACGGCGGCATTATATTATTTTCTAAAAAATAGAAATTTAATTCTTTTTAATTTATTTATTTTTTTATCCTTATTAACCTTTTATGGATCGATTTTTTTAATAACCGGTTTTTTACTTTACTTTTTATACAAAAAGCAATATAAAAATTTGTTTATTTGTTTATTGGTAGTATTTGTTTATTTTTTGACAATCAGTTCCCTACTTTATCAACAGCTTGTTAATTCAAAAATTGCCCTAAGTAATGTCGCCAATTGGTCTTTAGTTTTGGGGAAAGCCAATATAAAAAATCTACTATTAATTCCAATCAAGTTTTCTATCGGCAGAATTAGTTTCTATCCCAAGTGGGCGTATTGGGGAATAGCTGGGATATGGACTACGTTTATTTCGTTTACTATTTTAATTCAAAAGTTAAAAGGCAAAAGTCAAAATTACAATTTAAAAGTAAAAAGTTTACTATTTCTGTTGATATCTCCATTGATTATGGGATTTATTGCATCATTCTTTGCTCCAATGTTGCAGTACTTTCGTTTTATCTATTTGATTCCAATTATGGCATTACTGTTAGGTTTTGGATTGTCAAACCAATCTAGATTCAACCGCCGCGGTTATGTTTTGGTTGGCGGGTTTTTATTTTTTTCATTAGCTTATTTGTTGTTACCCCAATTTCATCGTGAAGATTGGAAAAGCTTGGTTAAGAGTTTACCAAAAGATAAGCCGGTCTATATGATTACGGCATCAAGTGATCCAGTTAAATATTACAACAATAAATTAATTATTATCCCCCTTCGTTCCGACTTCATCGGAACTACCGAGAAACAAGAAGAAATTATTGTAATTCCTTATGCTAGTGAAATTTATGGACTCAATTATAAAAATCTTTTAAGTAAAAACGGCTATCAGAAGAAAAAAGAAGTCAGTTTCCGGGAAATCACCTACGAACAATGGACTAAATAGTCTTACTCGGTAGTTTTTTATATTCCATAAATGAAGTAACGGAAAGAATAATCAAGCCAATAAAGAATGATAAAGCTAAAGCATAGGGCGGGCCGGATATGTTCATAGTGGGAATAAGATAATAACAACCAAGGGTAATGATAATAAAAATTATCAAATTGGCAATCAGAATAAAGATAGGTTTTTTGACGGTATACAAAAGAAAGAGTAATGGTAAATTAAGGAAAGTATAGACGATATAAGGCCAAGTCAGAGTTTTAGTAATGACGGCTGTTTGAGCAAATTTTTTCGTGAAAAAA
>Ga0172375_10006895_pt1 | contig 15751 bp, 17 predicted proteins | sample LakKiv1m_FD_114537 | JGI IMG/M metagenome (GOLD analysis project Ga0172375, IMG submission 114537) | Freshwater microbial communities from Kabuno Bay, South-Kivu, Congo - kab_092012_11.1m | ecosystem: Environmental > Aquatic > Freshwater > Lake | place: Democratic Republic of the Congo...
CTTTTTTCATGGGATGCCGTGATGTCAAGAAAACAGAGCTCGTCGGCGCCTTCCCTGTCATAGACCTTGGCCAGTTCCACCGGGTCCCCCGCGTCGGCAAGGTTCACAAAATTTATTCCCTTCACCACCCGGCCTTCCTTCACATCAAGGCACGGGATTATCCTTTTAGCAAGCATCAGCTTTTCCCCTTTGCGATCAGTTTTGAGACCGTGACGAACTCAAACCCCTGGGCCTTGAGCCTTTCGATAATAACAGGCAGGGCCCTTATGGTCTTCTCGCTCCCGTTATGAAAGAGGATTATGTCGCCGCAGCCCGTCATTCTTACCACTTCATCGGCAAGCATGTTCGCGGCAGCCGCGTAATCCTCGTCTATGTCAAACTCCTTTGTCAGCTTAACAAAATCCCCGGTGTTCACCGACCAGTTCACCTGATCAAGACCGCATTTTGACGCCACATATCTTGATCTGAAAACATAGTCCCCTCCCGGAGGCCTGAAATATTTAGGGTTCTTTCCGATTATATCAAAAATCACCTCGTTGGTCCGCTTCAGCTCGTTCTTAAGGGAGGTCACCGTCATTCCTGACACGTTCTTATGTGAAAAAGTGTGATTGCCTATTTCGTGCCCCTCTTCATTCATCCGCATAATTATGTCCGGGAACTCTTTTGCATCCCGCCCGACAACAAAAAAAGTGGCCTTAACTGCGTACTTTGTAAGGATATCAAGTATCTTCTGCGAGGATTCGGGCTTGGGCCCGTCGTCAAATGTGAGAGCGACCATCGGAGAGTTCGACGGTCCTTTCCAGATCAGATCTGGAGGCATGAAAGCTAATGACGTCTGAACCGTCAGAAATAATATCACGGATACAAGAAAATACCTCACTTATTATCCTTTGTCCTTAAAGCGACCCTGTTGTCCAGATACCATTTAAGGATATCATGCGCTATCCTGGCGGTCACCTGGTCCCCGTGCGCGCCGTGCTCGACGAAGGAAGCTATTGCCAGCTGCTGCCCGTCATAAGGGGCGTAGCAAAGGAACCAGGCGTGAGCGGGTTTTCTAGGATTTTCGGCTGTCCCCGTCTTTCCCGCGGCTTCAAACGTTGTTATCCTCGCAGCCCTTCCTGTCCCTCTTGACACGACATCGTGAAGGGCCTTCTTAACATATTCAAGCGTCTTTGGGGACACGGGGACAGCGCCGATCTGCCTCGGTTTATATAAAAAGATATCTTCCCCCTCCCTGTCCCTTATCTCCGAGATCAGGTGGGGTTCATATCTTGCTTTGCCGTTGGCTATCGAAGCATAAAGGTTTGCCAGCTGTATCGGGGTGACCCACAAAAACCCCTGGCCAATCGCATAGTTGATGGAATCTCCGGGATACCAGGATTCTTTGTATATTCTCTTTTTCCAGGCCGAGGTGGGGACTACGCCGCCTGATTCGGCCGGAAGATCTATTCCCGTCCGTTCTCCGAGACCGTATCCTTTTGCAAACTCCGCCAGAATGTCCGGCCCGAGACGAAGGCCCATATTGTAAAAGACGACGTCGCACGATTGCACAAGCCCCTCAAGGAGCGTCAGTGTGCCGTGCCCCGAGTGTTTCCAGCATTTTGCCGTGCGCGCGCCGAGCTTGAAAAACCCGGGACAGAAGAACTTTTCTTCTGGCCTTGCCAGAGCTTTTTCAAGCACGGCGGACAGTGTTACAACTTTAAAAGTTGAGCCCGGAGGATACACGCTGAGAGCTCTGTTGAGGAACGGATGGCTGCCTCCGGACAATTGTTTCCAGGTCGAAGGAGAGATCGGGCCTGAAAAAATATTGGGATCATAGCTGGGGTGAGAAACAAGAGCCAGTATATCCCCGGTGCCAGGGTCGATCACTACCACGGCGCCGTTCCTGCCGCCGAGAGCTTTTTCAGAGGCTTTCTGCAGCTCCAAATCTATGGTCAGCCTCAGGTTCTTGCCGGGGACCGATTCCTCAAAACCTTTGACCTGGCCGGATGAGCCGAAGATATTGACCGACATCCTTTCCCCGCCGTTGACGCCCCTGAGATAGGCGTCATAGATCTTTTCTATGCCGGCTTTTCCTATCAGGTCCCCCGGGCCAAGCTGTTTTGCGGGGTCTTTTTCAAGGTCCGCCGCCGTCACTTCTCCAATATATCCGAGAACGTGAGCGGCCACGCTTTTGTTGGGATATGATCTTACCGGCCTGACGGATACCACGACCCCTTTGAGCGAGCTTTTTTCCTCCTCGATCCTGGTCACCTCATCGATCGGCGCGTCCTCTTTTATCATTATCGGGTCGAAAGGCCTTGCCTTTTTATCGTTCAGTTTTTTAAGGACCTCGTCCTTGTCCATCTTTATCAGAGAAGCGAGCTTTCTAACCGCATATTCCCTGTCCTTTATCTCGCTCTGAAGGATATAGACCGAAAAAACGGGCCTGTTCCCGACGAGAAGCTTCCCGTTGCGGTCGTATATGACCCCGCGCGGGGCTATCAGAGGCATGGACCTTGCCGCGTTCACCAGAGCAAGGCGCCTGTAGGAAGGATGGTCTATCACCTGCACCTGCCAGAGGCGCAGCGCGATGACAAATAACGCCGACAAAAATATCAGCGCGATTATCAGCGCCTGGCGCTCCATCCCCTTAAGGTCATCCATCTTTATTTATCTTTTCCATGGAGATCATGATGAGCGGAACTAACAGGATGTTCAGCAATGACGAAAGAAAAGCGGCAGCGATAAAAGACGGGACATCGCGGCCGGAGAACTGCATAAGCGAGAAGGCCTCAGCAAGGCGCGTGATAAATGTTACCGCGAGCACCATTCCAAAAATGACGACATTATCGTCCCTGAACACTCCCGATCTCAGGATACCGCACAGGTATCCCGCCGCACCGTAAATCCCCGAAAAGAAAAAAGTGCTTGCGGTCGACGCGTCGGCCAGAAGACCGGTCAGGATGCCGGCGGCCAGGCCTTCCGGAGCGCCGTTCATCAGTCCCCAGCAGATGACAAATACCAGAAGGACGTCAAAATGCGCTCCGAAAACGAACAGACGCGACAGAACGACGGTCTGCAATATGAAAAGGACCAGGACAAAAATAAAAAGACGCAGTATTCGCATTTGATTATCTGAGTACCAGGACCTTGTCCAGCTTTGTCAGGTCAACCGCGGTATCAATGATGAGCTGCTGAAAAAGGTCGTAATCTTTTTTGCCTATGTCGGAAACCCTGCCCACGGGTATGCCTCTGGGATAGGTCCCTGACGCGCCGGACGTAACAGCTTCATCAAGCATCCTGATGGCCGCGGAAGAATGGATATATTTCACCTTCAGCTTATCGACCCCGAGGCCAGAAGCGGACCCCGTGTCGCCGGTCCTTTTGAAGGTTACAGAAATGCTGCTGCCCGGGTCTGAAATGAGCCTGACCATTGAAGACCTTTTTCCTGCCTCTATGACCTTTCCTATCAAACCATTCTCATTTATAACAGCTTTGTTCGGATAAACGCCGTCAGCGGTGCCTTTATCGATTTCTATCACCTCGAACCAGCTGCTGGAGCTCCGGGCGATGACCTCTGCCGCGACCGCCGTCGAATAAGCGGGATTTGACCTTTTGAAATTTAGAAGTTTTCGAAGCGCCCGGTTCTCGTCGATTATGGAGGTGAAAGGGCCTTTCAGGGCGATCTCTTCAATAAGCCTGGCCCTAAGTTTTTCGTTCTCTTTCTGCGCTTTTCTGAGACTGATAAAGGAACCTGCGATATGGCCTGTAACGGTAACAGTCTTGTAGGCGGCAAACTGAACTGGATAGACCGCTGCTGAAACGATCGAACCCGCCCATTTTGCAGGGGCAGCGCTCCTTACAATAGGCAGGTTGAAAAAAATCAGCAGAGCTGCTGCGGCAACGGCTGCCTTGAGAAGATTGTTCCCGGAGTTTCTTCGCATAAAAATGGCCGGCCTTAATTATTGCCAGGACTTTTTATTGGTTATCAGCACCTTTTTCAGGGTGTCGATCTCTTCAAGCACTTTTCCCGTGCCGTAGGCGACGCAGGAAAGCGGGTCATCGACCACATATACCGACATGTCGGTTTCCTGGCTGAGATGTTTATCAAGTCCCCTTAAGAGCGAGCCTCCGCCCGCCATCACAATTCCCCTGTCCATGATGTCTGCCGCAAGCTCGGGAGGCGTCTTTTCAAGAGTCATCCTGACCGCGTCAACAACGGTCGCGACAGGTTCGGCAAGCGCGTCCCTGATCTCGGCAGAAGTAAGGGTTATCGTTTTAGGAAGTCCCGAAACAAGGTCGCGTCCCCTGACCTCGACGGTCCTTTCCTCCCCGAGCGGATAAGCGGAGCCGATATCGATCTTTATCTGTTCGGCCGTCCTTTCGCCGATCAAAAGGTTATAGTTCTTCCTGCAGTGCGCGACGATGGCTTCGTCCATTTCATCGCCCGCGACCCTTATCGATTTGGAGACCACTATGCCTCCGAGAGCCAGCACAGCCACTTCCGTTGTGCCTCCTCCGATATCGACGATCATTGAGCCCACGGGTTCCGAAACGGGAAGCGAGGCGCCTATGGCGGCGGCCATGGGTTCTTCTATTAAATACGCTTCTCTTGCGCCTGCGTGCATCGCGGCATCGATCACTGCCCTTTTTTCGACTCCGGTTATGCCGGAAGGGACACCTATAACTATTCTCGGCCTGACAAACGCCGTCCTGTTGTGGCTTTTTGTGATGAAATGCCTCATCATCATCTCCGTTACCTCAAAATCCGCTATAACTCCGTCCCTGAGCGGCCTGACAGCGATGATGTTGGCAGGCGTGCGGCCGAGCATACCTTTGGCCTCGTTGCCGATGGCAAGGACCTTTCCGGTATCCTTGTTGATGGCGACCACCGAGGGCTCGCAGAGGATTATCCCCTCTCCTTTCGCAAAAACAAGAGTAGTCGCTGTTCCGAGATCTATCCCCAGGTCCCTTGAAAAATGACCGAACACATAATCATATACTCCCACTTTGATCTCCTTTCTTATTCGTCAGTTATTATTTTCCCGTCAAAACCTTTTTCCTTCAGCTCTTTTATGAGCTTTTCCGCGTTGGCCTTCAATTTAAAAGCTCCCGCCTGCACGGAGAACTTCCCGCCTCCAAGCTCATGAGCGAACGCCTCGTCAAAACCTTTTTCCTTGAGCCCTTTCATTATCTCAAATGCCTTTTCTTTGGACTCGGCTATTGAGGTCCTTACCTTGTAGAGGCTTCCGGAGCCTTTATTCACGGTCGCGGCCGTTTTCTTTTTTGCGGCAAAGAACGGATCTTTTTTTATGACCACCTTTTTGACCTGTTTCACTTCGGGAACTGCTTCATCAGGCCCGGCCTTCTCTTTGGGCGCAGGAGCTGCATAAACAGGCAGGTCTTCAGGGACCCTGTAAGTTTCCGTTTTTTGCGGCTCGGCCTTGGGGACCTGTCTCATGGGAGACAGTATTCTTTTCCCGATGAGAAAGCTCAGCCAGAAGCTTACTATCACAAGCGCCGCTATCATCAGCACCGTGGCAAGCCCTTTAAAAGAAAATGAACTTTTCTTTTTGCGCAATCCCCTGGCGACGCCTATTTCATCACTGTCTTCCTGCCTGTTTGCAGGATTGTCATGGATTATATCTGCCATGTTAATACGAGTATATTTTATACTATCGGCATATATAGCGTCAAATGAAGAAATCAGCTTTAAGCCTTAAGCGGATCGGAGCGCGCTGCCTGCAGTGATCAGGGATCCCGCTACGCAGACCACATCGTTGCCGCCAGCCTGACTTAAGGCCGTTTTTAAAGCTGTTTTTACATTATTTGCGACAACGACATTATTAGTGCGGCTTTTTACCTCTTTTGCTATGACTTCAGGATCAAGAGCAAACCTGCTGTCCGGCCTTGCAGCGATCACAAGTTTTGCAAGAGGCGCCAGGATGCTGACGATCATTTTATGGTCCTTATAAGAAAGAATCCCGAGTATCAGGATGATCTTTTTTGACGGGAACCTTTTTTTTAGGGCCGCTTTTAAGGCCTCCGCACCCGGAGGATTATGTGCTCCGTCAATTACAAGGAACGGTCTTTTCCGTATTATCTGGAACCTTGCCGGCCAGTTTGTTCTTTTCAATCCTTTCCGGATATGATCCTCAGATATCCCAAAGCCCTGTCTTGTCAATTCACGGGCAACTCCAACGGCAACAGCGGCATTGATCTGCTGATGATGCCCGTATAGGGGAAGATTCACACGGGCGCGGCGTGTTGTAGGGGCGCAAAATATTGCGCCCCTACGGATAATGGTTGTTAATATCATATCCAATGCCGCGCCGGTTGCGGCCGTGACAACAGGGACGCCTTTTTTTATGATGCCCGCCTTTTCCGCGGCGATCTTCTTTATCGTATTTCCGAGGACCTCTGTATGGTCGAGACCGACATTTGTTATGACGGAAACCAGAGGCGTGATGACATTGGTCGAATCAAGCCTTCCGCCAAGTCCCGCCTCTATTACCGCGATATCGACCTTTTCATCGGCAAAATATTTGAAAGCGACGGCGGTCAATATCTCAAACTCCGTCGGAAGCCCATCGTTCTTTTTATAACTTTTCAGGACCTTTCTGATCTTTGAGACGTACGAACTGAACTTCTTTTCCGTGATATCTTTACCATTGATCTTGAACCTTTCCCTGTAGCTCATAAGATGCGGAGAGGTGTAGAGGCCGACTTTGTATCCCGCTTCCCTCAAAACCGAGGCCGTCATCGCGCAGACGGAGCCTTTTCCGTTCGTGCCCGCGACATGGACGCATTTAAGGCTTTTGTGGGGATCGCCGAGCTTTGCGAGAAGACGGTCTATTCTTTGAAGGCCAGGCTTTATCCCGAACTTCCAGAAGGATTCGAGGTATTTGACGGAGCGTGCGTAGTCCATTTGCGGCCCTCTTCAGAGCAGAAATGAAGTAAGGGAGTTGACGATCGTCATTAAAAAGTATGAGAACCCGGGCAGGATAAGAAGAAGGACAAGCAGAATAAAACCGTAGCGCTCCAGATCGTCCAGGGCACGGCCCGCCTGATAAGGCAGGACCGCTTTTAAAAGCCGCGAGCCGTCAAGGGGCGGGATGGGGATAAGGTTAAAAACACCTAGAGCGACATTTATCCATATTGTGTACTGGAACAGCTGGCCCATAAAATATCCCGTTGCGTTCACGGGGAGCGGGACGGCCTTTGCAATGATCGAAATAAGCCAGGCCGCGGCAAAGTTCGCTATCGGTCCCGCAAGGCCGACAATGGCCATGTCTTTTTCAGGATCTTTAAAGTTGTTCGGATTGATGGGTACCGGTTTTGCCCAGCCGAAGCGCACTATTATTAACATCAAAAGGCCTATGGGATCGATATGCGCTACAGGGTTGAGGGTCAGCCTTCCCGACAGCCTGGGCGTCGGGTCGCCGAACATCTCAGCCGCCATGCCGTGCGCGTATTCGTGGATCGTGATGGTCAGCAAAATGATCCCTATTGATGCGATAAAGAACGCGATATTTTCCATCAAGCCCTCGGGTGAGCGTTTTTATAAACCTTTTTCAATCTTTCCCTGCTCACGTTCGTATAGATCTGCGTCGTACTTATATTAGCATGTCCCAGCATCTCCTGAACGGACCGCAGATCGGCGCCTTTTTCCAGCAGGTGCGTGGCAAAGCTGTGGCGGAGCGTGTGAGGAGATGTGTTAGCTCTTATTCCGGACAGGCGCACGTATTTTTTTATAATGAACCAGAGGCCCTGCCTTGTGAGGCGCTTTCCCTGCCTGTCAAGAAATACGGCATCGGATATCTTTTTTTTAAGAAGCCGGAGCCTTGAACTTTTGAGATACATCGACAATGCATTCAGCGCTTCAATGCCGGCAGGAACTATCCTCTCTTTTGATCCCTTTCCCGTACAGCGTATAAAGCCGGATGAGAAGTTTATATCGTTCACATTGATATCTTTAAGTTCGCTTATCCGGAGGCCGCAACCGTAAAGTGTTTCAAGGATGGCCCTGTCCCTCAGGCTTATCTTATCGCGTTTTGAAGGGGATTCCACAAGAGATGCGGCTTCGTTCATTGAAAGGGATTTGGGAAGCTTTAGTCCCAGTTTCGGGAATGAAATATCTTCGGTCGGGTCGCTTTGCAGGCGGCCCTCGCCGATCAAAAAGCCGCAGAGAGATTTTACAGCCGCGAGGTTCCTTGAAATGGTCGAAGGAGCCATTCCCTTTTTGCTCAGGTCATGGATAAAACCGGTTACCCCTTTAGGCGTAAGCGGGTATTTGACGAACTTCATAAGATCGGCCCTGTACGAGGAGATCGTGTTGCGGGAATAACCCTTTTCGACCTTGAGATAAAGCAGGAACTCTTCGACCGCCTTAGCGTTATTTTCCATTGTCCGCAGCTTTTGTGATGAGGTCGATTATAGCCCCCGTGCCGGTTGCGAGGTCGCTTATCGCGACGCATTCCTTTGAAGTATGGACATTGTGATTGCCTACCCCCAGGATGAGGCTGGGGATCCCCAGCTCATTGAAAATATTGGCGTCGCTTCCGCCGCCCGTCATCGCGGCCCTTGCCTTTATGCCCGCTCCTTTTGCGGCCTTCACGGCAAGCCTCATTATTTTAGAGCCTTCGTCTATCCGAAAAGACTGGTAGACAGGCTCCACTTTCAGCCTCATAAAAGCTTTTCGCTTTCTGCAGGTCTTTGAAAAGACCCTGGTTATTATGTGCATGTGCCTTTTCAGCTTTCTGCGGCTGTGGCTCCTCACTTCTCCTTTTACAATGACCAGGTCAGGTACGATGTTTGTGGCATGGCCGCCCTCAATTATTCCGATGTTGGAGGTCGTCTCTTTATCAAGCCGGCCCATTTTTATCTTTGAAATAGCCTCGCTTGCGACCTTGATCGCATTAATCCCGTGCTCAGGATGAACGCCCGCGTGGGACGCTTTTCCGTGTATCCTGGCCTTGAATTTGACCTGCGACGGCGCCCGGCTTATGATCTTATCGATGCTGCCGCCGTCAACGGCAAATCCCATATCGGCCTTCAAATGCCTCGCGTCCGCGTTCTTTGCTCCTAAAAGCCCTATCTCTTCGGCAACCGTGAAGCAGACCTTGATATCGCCGTGAGGGAGTTTCTTTTCTTTGATAACGGCAAGCGCTTCCAGTATCGCCGCAACCCCTGTCTTGCAGTCGGCGCCGAGAATGGTGGAACCGTCGGAATAGATCACGCCTTTGCGGACGACAGGACGGATCTTTCCCTCAACTATGATGGTGTCGATATGGGCGTTGAGAAGTATTACGGGAGCATCTTTGACCGTGCCTTTGACTTTAGCGTAAAGGTTGCCGCAGTCCCCTCCGATATGGCTCCCCGCGTTGTCAAAAAAAGAGGAGAGCCCGATCTTTTTGAGCTGTTTTTTGACCTCGAGCGCGGCGGCTTTTTCATGCCTTGAAACGCTCGGTATCTTTACAAGTTTAAGGAACCTTGAAACAAGGCGCTTTTGGTTGAGCATTTGAGTATTATTGAAGGAATTATAACATAAAGAGGAAGAAAATTACCTAATTTGCGTACACGTCGTCCTGGCTCACCCCGACAACATCGATCTTCACTCCGGTTTTCCTGCCGTAGTTAACGGCATCTTTTTTTTCGCTGAACCAGATATCCATATTATTTGTATATCTGGCGTTCATCCTGTCGCGCACAGTAAAGACCTTGTCTCCGTATCCTTCTATTTTGATCTGCGCCCCAAAAGGAAGGAAATTGCAGGCAACTGTCCCGTCCGATACCGTCTTTTGGTTCGCGGTTACCGTCGGAGTGGAATCGGTCTGCCCTGCTTCGGAATTATATCCGCTGGTCTCCACCTTGAAGGTTTTTCCGATGTATTTTTTTGCCGTCTCCGTCAGTTCCCCATCCGGGACCCATAGCGTCTGTCCGATCTTAAGTACAGAGCTCCTGGTAAGGCCCGGATTTGCCGATATGACCGCGTCGATGCCGGTTTTGTGCTTATTTGCGATCTTGCTCAAAGAATCACCGGTGCCGACAGCGACCTTTACAAGCCGGACCTTGACCTCTTCTTCCTTTCCTTGAACGGTAACTTTTGAAGTATAATATTTTATCTCTTCCACCGGCCTTTCCTTCGGATCAGGGACCTTTGCAACGTCCCTCTCCTCTTTAACGGAAGGAATGGTTATCTTTTGGCCGGCAAATATCTTGTCGGGGTCCTTGATAGAAGGGTTAAGCGCGAGCAGTTCTTTGACGGTCGTCTTGTGCACTATCGCGATACTGCTCAGGGTGTCCCCTGCCTCGACAATATATGAAGCGCTTTCGTTTGAGGAGCTCTTTGAAGCCCCGTTCTTTACCGGTGTGATACCGTCCATTTAGTTTCTCCTTGATCCTTTATCCTTCTATTGTATCATCTGTATGCTTATCGAACATTGAAGAGCGTTTTTTGCACCCTTTTTAAGGTATATAATCAAAAATGAACAGGGCTGCGGTACTTCTCATCCCGCCGGTCATGATGCCGTAATCCATCTCGGTCCCTAGGAGCAGGGTGACAAAGTTGACCGGCAGGCTACCCACCAGAAAAGGATTGTCGTGGAAATTGACCCCTGTCAACGGCCCAAACTTTCCACCGTAATATGTAGCCGCCAATTTGAGAAGATCGTCCGGGAATACAGTATTTTCGCCTTTTCTATGCGGATGCGGGTTAAAAGCATCCGTAATTAACTGTATCTGCCTCCTGCCTGACAGGATCACGCGGTACTCTCTGCCCGGAGCAAAGACCGAGATCTCAGGACGCTTCATTAAGTTTACCGCACCTGCCGATAAAGTGGAGGTCATGTTAAGCGTCAGCCGTGCACCGGGAAAATGGACCGGGGAGAACGACCCTTGAGGTTCATGTCCGGAGGCCGCAAGCGCCACAGTTGCCACATTCATGCTCTCATCGGAAACCGTGAACTTCAAACCGCCGTTGTTCACATACACTGTCTCTTTCAAAAAGCCGCCATAAAAGCCCGGGCGGCCGTCCGTTTTCGGATCGAACGTCCTGAACGTTCCTCCTTTTACCACGAACCGGGTCAGCGTCTCAGGCCCTCTTATAGATCTTATTGGCATTGTTTTGTCCCCCTCTTTTTATTCAATATGTATCTAAACGATTATCGCAAAGATTTGCTTAAAATTTCACTTTTTTGCGAAGGTTATTTGGAAATATTGGAATATTTTGCGTGCCTGATCAAACCCCGTCAAAGACCTTCATCGCGCAGAAGTCTCCGCACATGGTGCAGACGTCTTTTCTCTGACGGGAAAGGCGCTTGTGGTATTCGGCTGCCTTTTCAGGGTCAAGAGCATATTTTATCTGGTCAGCCCAGTTAAGTGCTTTTCTTGCCTTAGACATTGCAAGGTCCCTTTCCCTGGCACCTTTTACTCTCTTTGCGATATCGCCTATATGGGCAGCAAGCCTAGAAACCATGATCCCTTCTTTTACATCTTCTATTGTCGGAAGGCCCAGATGCTCCGACGGGGTAACATAACACAAGTAATCCGCCCCTACCGAAGCCGCAAGAGCGCCCCCTATCGCTCCGGTAATATGGTCGTAACCGGCCCCTATATCCGTAGGGAGCGGGCCGAGAATATAGAAAGGTGCTCCTCCGCAGAGCTTTTTCTCCATGTTCATCTGCTCTGCTATCTCATTTATAGGAACATGGCCAGGGCCTTCTATAATGACCTGGACGCCTTTATCCCTGGCCCTTTTTGCAAGCTTTCCCAGCGTCCTCAGCTCCGCGACCTGCGCAAAGTCGCCTGAATCAAAGATAGAGCCGGGACGCAGGCCGTCGCCGAGGCTTAAAACCACGCTGTATTTTTTAAGAAGATCAAGCAGCCTGTCATACTGTTCGAAAAGGGGGTTTTCTCTGCCGTGCTTTTCCATCCACGAAAAAAGCATCGCGCCTCCCCTGCTGACTATCCCCATCAGCCGCTTCTTTTTTCTTATTTTGTCAGCGACCTTTTTGGTGACCCCGCTGTGAATGGTCATAAAGTCGACGCCGGAAGCCGCGTGCTTTTCTATGACCCCGAAGATCTTTTCGGCTGTAAGCTTGTCTATGCCGCCCGCCTCTATCACCGCCTGATAAACAGGAACGGTCCCCACAGGAATTGACGATCTCTTTATTATCGAATCCCTGATCTTATCGATGTTCCCTCCGGTGCTCAGGTCCATTACAGTATCAGCTTTATATTTATGGCAGACCTCAAGCTTCTTCAGTTCGGTCTCCATTGACGGAAAGTCCTGGGAGGAGCCGATATTGGCGTTCACTTTTGTCCTCAAGCCTTTACCTACGCCTAACGCCCTGCAGTTCTTATGGAGGGGATTTTTGATTATAACGATCGAGCCGTCCTTTAAACCTTTTTCGATCAATGTCTGAGTAACGTTTTCGTCATTGGCGATTTGTTTAATGATCATTTCGGGTTTTTCATCAATTTTTTCCAAAACTTCGCGCCGGCGATCTTTTCCTTTTCCGCTACCTTCTTCGCGGCTTTTATCGCAAGCTCGACAGCCTGTTCCGGTGTTTTAACATATTTTATCGGCACCTTTTTGTGGCCTTTTTTTACCAGATGCCAGGTGTTAAGCCCGATGGTCGGGATCTTATATCCGAGAGCGTAGGCCATCTCGCAAAGAGTGCCGTAGCTCCCTCCTATCGCGATGACCGCCTGGCCGCTCTTAACTACAAGCTTGTTCCTTCCGTAACCGATCCCTGTAACGACAGGAACATCCACATATTTGTTGGCCTCGTACCTTTTTCCGCTCGGAAGCACGCCCACGGTAAGAGCGCCCGGATGCTTTTTCGCGCCTTTGCAGACCGCTTCCATCACCCCGATACGCCCTCCGCAGAAGATAACGGCCTTGTGTTTGCCCAGAAGCTCGCCCACTTTTTCAGCTGTCCTGTAATTATCTTTAGAAGCTTTGCTCTCTCCGATAACGGTTATAAAAAGTCTTTCAGCCATTGATCTCTCCTGTTCTAAGAGAAATATTTATCAATCTGATTATAACAGAATAAATGAAATTCTCCAAAAGAACATCCTGTTGTTAATAGATATGGCCAGAAACGCAATGGAAGGTGCCTGGACTGGTATTTTGACATAAAACTCTCGTAACGGATACCTCCTGGTGCGGTATCAGGCTGGTGCAGAACGGCCGCAATATTATGGAAAGGTGATTTTTTCTGAAAAGTAAAATTGCGTGAAATTTCAAAAGATATCAGCCGATAAGGAAATGATCGGATATTAAAGGAGGAGAAAATAATGGGAGTGGTTCAAAGGCACGGGCTCAACTTCCCTTCGGCCTACAAGTGGGGCGTTGTTACAATGGGGCACACAAGGATGAGGGCCTGTCCCGGAACGCAGGCGTTCAGCCATCTTGACCCGGGATCTGAGACCAGGTGGATAGGGCCGACCGGAGGAGAGCTCAACGTCGCGATAAACTTCGCGGACAGCGCAGGGGAGCGCTCCACCCATCTGACCGCGCTTGTGACCGGCGATCCTCTTTCAGGATTAGTAAAGAGAGGTTTCGGCGCCATGGGCGTCGACACGAGCTTTGCAAAGGTCTTCGCGCACAAGCCCAGGGGCCCACTCTACGGTATTGTCTTCAGCCCGCTGGGAAAAGGAGCCGAAAGTCCTGAAGTGGCATATCATGTGGCCGGCGAGGCGGCGGCTCTGCTGGGGCCGGATGACTTTGATTTTAAGGATATATTTTTCGGAGGGGCCGTCTTTGCCCATTCCGGAGGCATATTCCTCACGGTCGGGGACAAAACTCCTGCCTCTGTGCTCAAATTCTATGATGAAGCCGGTAAGTGCGGGATCAACAGGTCTTTTGACGCCAATTTCCGCGCAAAACTCTGGGCTGACATCGGCGGAAAGGCGCGCGCCCAGGAGGTCTGCAGGCAGATCGCGGCCAACGTTGAGATACTTGAAGGCAATAGGAGCGATATGGCCGACGCTCTGGGGCTTGAAGCGCCTTACACTTCAGAAAAGGGTTCCGACCCTGTCTGCCCGAAGCCGCACATGAGGATGATAGAGGCCGCGGTGGAGGCGTTCCCCAATCTCAGGATCGTGCTCACTAATCTGAGGCACGAGTACGACGCCAACCATCACAGGTGGAGGGTACTTGCCTGGATAAACGGGAACTTCTATCACTCCCCCACTCTGGAGCTGAACAACGTCCTTGACCGCGTGGGCGGAGGGGATGCCACGACGTCGTACCTTCTGCTGGGACTGATGAAGGGAATGGAGCCCCAGGACGCGGTGAACCTGGCCTTTGCCGCAGGGGCGCTTAAGACGGCGACGGTCGGCGACACGCTTAAGGTCGGCTATGAGAAAGTGCTGGCTTTTGCCCGGAAAGCCGGAGGAGCTGCGGGTGAGATATCAAGATGATGTCGAATTATGAACGGCCCCGGCTTTCCCGGGGCCGTTTTTTTATTCCGATTGTGCTAATATTGGATTGCGCCGGTAAAAGAACAAAGGAGACCAGCATACATGAGCGATCAGACAAAAGTGATGAACGCGGCAGAACTTGCGCAGTATCAGGAAGGGTCCATTGTCAGCAGGGAGCTGATCAGCAAAAAGACCGGCACCGTGACGCTCTTTGCGTTTGACGCCGGCCAGGGCCTCAGCGAACACACGGCGCCATATGATGCCCTCGTCCAGGTCCTTGACGGCGAAGCTGAGATCACCATCTCCGGCAAGGCACTGAACGTCAAGACAGGAGAGATCATCATCATGCCGGCCAATGAGCCTCACGCGCTTAAGGCCGTTAAAAAGTTCAAGATGCTGCTCACAATGATAAGGTCCTGAGAGCTTGAACTGTACCCTCTGCGCTTCCTCCGCCGAAATATTTTATACCGGAGAGAACGGCAGGTATTTCATCTGCCCGCGCTGCAGAGGCATTTTTCTTGATCCAGAAAGCTTTCCCTCACAAACCGAAGAAAAAGAGCGGTATCTGAAGCATAATAACGATATTAATGACCCCGGATACCATAGCTTTGTCGAGCCCGTCGTAAGGGCGATATCAAAGTCCTTTTCTCCTCATCACCGAGGTCTGGACTTTGGCTGCGGGCAGGATTCCGTTATCGCCCATTTGCTCAATAAAGAGGGCTTTGCTCTGGACCTGTACGATCCTTTCTTCAGGGACAACAAGTCAGTACTTTCAAATAGATACGACTTCATAGCCTGCTGCGAGGTGATCGAGCATTTCCATCATCCTGACAAAGAATTCAAACTGTTAGCTTCTCTGTTAAAACCCGGAGGCAGGCTTTATTGCATGACAGACCTGTACAAAGGTGGAACTGATTTTGGAAAGTGGTATTATAAGAACGACAAAACGCATGTTTTCTTTTACCATCCGGACACTATCAGCTACATTAAAGACAACCTCGGGTTTGATAACTGCAGGACAGAAAACAGGCTAATAACTTTTTTTTCGTAAAGTCCGCTACCCTAAAATATAAAGTTGAACAGATATCCCGTTAATATAATGCCCAGGGCCACTATCCCGAAGAACGTATAAAGCAACCTGGGCTTGATCACCGACCTGAGTATCAGGAACTCCGGCAGAGACAGGCCCGTTACTGCCATAAGGAACGCCAGTGAAGTTCCCAACGGGAGCCCTTTCAGCATTAATGCCTGAGCAACAGGGATCGCTCCCGCGCAATTGGCATAAAGAGGGACTCCGATCAGAGTAGCTATAATTACTGCGAACGGATTGTTCTTTCCC
>Ga0172375_10006896_pt1 | contig 15743 bp, 10 predicted proteins | sample LakKiv1m_FD_114537 | JGI IMG/M metagenome (GOLD analysis project Ga0172375, IMG submission 114537) | Freshwater microbial communities from Kabuno Bay, South-Kivu, Congo - kab_092012_11.1m | ecosystem: Environmental > Aquatic > Freshwater > Lake | place: Democratic Republic of the Congo...
GGTTTGGCCCAGCTCGGAAAAATCGGCCGTGCCCAGAACAAACAATAAGTCGTAGCTGAATTTGGCCGGAATGAAGGAAAAATCCCTCGGATCGATGCTGCCCTTGTCGGGAGTGATAATGATGTCGAGATGCCCGTTCTCCTTTTTCCAACGAACGTTGCGAATGTCGTTTTCCTTGACGCTGAACGAAAGGATGAAGTCCCGCACGCCGCTCAAGTTTTCAATTACCGAGCTGTATTCAGGCAAAAAGGAATAGATTTTTTTCAGTTCGGTGTAGCGCGGCAAGTACAGGGTGGGCAGACTTTCGCCGTTAATTTTTCCCAGGAAAAATCCCCATGCCAAGAGGCTCCCAAAAAGATCCCCGTTAATCTCGTTTTTGGTCAACAACAGTTTGTTCTTGTGATTCCTGATCAGCTGGATCAGCTGCTCGTCTTTATTCAGCATGCTTAAATCTTGGTTAAATCTATTAAACTTACCTCTTTTTTTTATTCTTGCAACTCTGGCGGGACACCGTGCTCGCCCGAGCTCGATGGTTTTCTTAACAAAATCAGCTGGCACTGACACAATAGTGTCTTGTGTTTTTCTTAAAGGTCAGGTTATAATTAATAATATTATTTTAAAAAGCATGAATAATCTTGTCTTACGTTATTTTACCGGGCATTTGAAAAACGTTTTGGAGCAGTCCCAGCGGCTGGCGGCCGACCGCCAAAAAGAAAACGAAGTGCGATTGCCGGAATTGCTCGCGGCCATGGCTCGGGAAAAAGGCAGCGTCGCTTTCAATTTATTGGGCACTTTGAGCACGTTAAAATCCCTGTCCAAAGGGCCAAAGGGGACAAAAAACACAAATAAACCCGCCGGTCTTTTGCCGTTTTCGGGCCCGGCTCACCAAGTGATTATCGGAGCGATCAAAGCGGCCCAGGAATTCGAATTCCCCTACGTGGGGACGGAGCACCTCCTGTTTTCAGTTTTGGAAAGAGCCGACAATGAAATTGTTTTCATGCTGGGCAATAACAAAAACGAAATCAAGAACCTGCTGGGGCAGCTCAAAAAAGTGATGGCTCGAATGATTGACCCGACCCGGGAATCATTGATCGTGATCGATCAAATTCAGCCTGAAGAAAAAGGTGGTTCACCGGACGACAAGCTTTTGAAGGACAACGAGAAGGAAAAGGAGGCCGATCGGGAGTTCGTCCAGGGGATTATGGATGAGATCGGCGATCTATTCGCCTCTTTGTTGCAAAAAAACCCTGGTTCGGGCAAAAAGATCTCGCCGATAGGATTCTTCCAGCCTATGCGGCCCTCTTTTGGGATTATGCCGCCAATGGGCGCCGGCCCGAAACAGGAGAAAGAAGTGAAGTTTCTCGATTATTTTGGCCGGGATTTGAACCGGGAAGTGACGCTTGGTAAAACGGATCCGGTGGTGGGTCGGGAAAAAGAAGTCGATGACCTGATTTGTATCTTGATGCGGCGCACCAAAAATAATCCCGTTCTGGTGGGCGAGCCCGGGGTGGGCAAAACCGCGATTGTTTCTGGCCTGGCACGGAAAATTGTAGAAAAAGAAGTCCCGCCGGCGATGGTGGACAAAAGAGTCGTAGCGCTTGACTTAAGCTTGCTGGTGGCCGGCACCTCTTTCCGGGGAGAATTTGAAGACCGGTTCAAAAGAGTGCTGCAGGAGGCGGAAGACGATTCGAAGGTGATTCTGTTTATTGACGAATTACATAATTTGATTGGAGCGGGCAGTGCCCAGGGCAGCTTGGACGCGGCCAACATCATCAAGCCGGCGTTGGCCAGGGGCAGTTTGCGCTGCGTTGGCGCAACCACCGTGGAAGAGTACCACCGCTACATCGAAAAAGATGGGGCTCTTGAGCGGCGTTTTCAGCCAGTCTGGGTCAAGGAACCCAGCCTCGCCCAAACCGTCAAAATTTTGAAGGGCATCCGCCGCCACTACGAAGATTTCCACAGCGTAAAAATTTCCGATCGGGCGATCGCCGAGACGGTGCGCCTGGCCAACCGCTATCTCACGGACCGGTTTCTGCCGGATAAGGCGATTGATTTGCTGGACGAGTCGGCGGCCTACGTGGTTGCGGACGAACACCGCCAAGGCACCACCAAGAAACTGCAGCGCCTGGAAACGCAGCTGGAGAAACTGTGCCAGATGAAAGAAAAAATGGTTCAGGAAAATAACTTGGAAATGGCGGCCAGCCTGTTGAAAAGCGAAAAAGAGCTTACCAGGGTCATCCGCGATTTGGAAAAACGGGTGCTTGCGGAACGGCAGTTTATTCCGGTGGTGGACGAGCGGGACGTGGCCGAAGTGCTGGCGCGCAAGCTCAATCTTCCCTCCGAACTAATCATGGAAAGTCCCACTCAGAAATTAAGTGAACTGGCCAAAGAGCTAAACAAAAAACTCAAAGGTCAGCCCGAAGCAATTGAAGAAGTTGCCGCCACTCTCAAGCGAACGCTCGCCGGCATCGCCGATCCCGAAAGACCGGCCACCGCCCTTCTTTTTGTCGGGCCCACCGGAGTGGGAAAAACCTACCTTGCCAAACTGCTGACCCGGGAATTGTTCGTCAAGCCCGACGCCCTGGTGCGCATCGACATGAGCGAATTCAATGAAAAGCACACCGTTTCGCGCTTACTGGGCTCGCCCCCCGGCTATGTCGGCTACGGCGAAGCCAACAATTTTACCGACAAGATCCGGAAAAATCCCTACAGCCTGATTCTTTTCGACGAAATCGAAAAAGCCCACCCGGACGTTTTTCACATTCTATTGCAAGTTTTGGAAGACGGATTTTTGACGGACGGATTGGGCCGCAAAATTAATTTCCGCAATACTCTCATCGTGTTCACTTCCAATTTGGGTAATGACGAGTTTTTGCGGGAAACGATGGGGTTTGACCAGATCGGCAACGAACAAGCCGCCCAGACAATCGGCAAAAAAGAAAAGAATCTGATCAAGCAAAAGCTGGAAGATTTCTTACGGCCGGAGTTCCTAAACCGGCTGTCAAATGTGGTCTATTTCAAGCCGCTCACTTTTTCCGAGGTAAAAGAAATCGCTGTTCTGGAGGTGAAAAAATTGAAAAAACGCCTTTCCGCTGCCAAAAAGATTAGTTTGACGGTGGACGCGAAAATGATCAAAGACATAGCCCGAAAAAGCCTCAACAAAAAAGAGGGCGTCCGCATCCTGCGCCGGTTGATTCAAAGGGAGATTGAAGAGCCGATCGCCCAACTGCTTTTGGAAGGTAAAATTGAAAGGGGAGCGGCCGTATCCTTCGAAAATAAAAAATCATGTCAACAAATAATTCTCAAGAAGCCATAAAAAAACGAATCGAGAAGTTAAGGGTCGAGATTGAGCGGTTGCGCTATCGCTACCATGTGCTGGACGACCCGGAAATAACCGACGAGGCGTACACTTCCCTGCGCCATGAATTGGTTGAATTGGAGCAGCGGTATCCCCAATTCAAAGTTCCCAATTCGCCCACCGAGCGGATCGGCGGGCACCCGCTGGATAAGTTTCGCAAAATAAACCATTTGCATAAACAGTGGAGTTTGGACGACGCGTTTTCCGAAGAGGAACTTGAAAATTGGGAAGATAAGAACCGGCGGATTTTAGAAAAACAACTCGGCCAAAAACCGGAGCTGGATTATCTGGCCGAAGTGAAGATTGACGGCTTGCATATAGTGCTGACGTACAAAAATGGAGTACTGGAAAGCGGTGCCACTCGCGGCGACGGAGTGGTGGGCGAAGACGTGACCCAGAACATCAAGACCATCGAGAGTGTCCCCATTGTTTTGAATGAAAGGCTGGATGTTGTGGCCGAAGGTGAATGCTGGCTTTCCAAAAGCGAATTGGAGCGAATTAACCAAGACAGGAAAGAGAAAAATCAACCCTTGTTCGCCAATGCCCGCAACGCGGCCGCCGGCTCAATCCGCCAGTTGGACCCTAAAATTGCGGCTTCGCGCCGGCTGGGCAGCTTTATTTACCAATTGCATCCTATCGGCAACGAAAAAAATTTTTATTCGCAACTGGATAAATTGGAGACCTTGAAAAAGCTGGGGTTTAAGGTAAACGCTTACCATCGTCATTGTAAAAACCTGAATGAGGTGAAAAAATTTTTTCGGGAAATCGGCGAAATAAGGGAAAAGTTACCGTACGGCATCGACGGATTAGTGGTGAAAGTGAACAGTCTGGATTACCAGCAAAAACTGGGTTTTACCGGTAAATCGCCCCGCTGGGGGGTGGCCTATAAATTTCCGGCGGAGACGACCACCACGGTCGTCCGGGACATCAAAGTCCAAGTGGGCCGCACCGGAGCGCTCACTCCCATTGCGATTTTGGATCCCGTTCCGGTGGCCGGTTCGATGGTGAGCCGGGCCAGTATGCACAACGAAGATGAAGTCAAAAGACTGGACGTGCGGATCGGCGATACAATTATTCTCCACAAAGCCGGCGATGTGATTCCGGAAATTGTTGAAGTGCTAAAGAATTTGCGCCAGGGAAAGGAAAAGCCTTTTAAAATGCCGGAAAAATGTCCGGTCTGCGGTTCCCCGGTCGAAAAACGTCATCTTGACAAAGGAAGATTGGAAGCGGCCACCTACTGCTCCAACAAAAAATGCTTCGCCCAAGAACGGGAAAAGTTAATTTACTTCGCCGGCAAAAAAGGCTTTGATATCGAAGGCCTGGGCGATAAAATTGTCGGGCAGCTGATGGAAGAAGAATTAATCCGCGACTTTTCTGACTTTTTCAAGATAAGGGAAGGCGATTTAACGCCTCTGGAAAGATTTGCCGAGCTCTCGGCCAAAAATCTGGTTACGGCCGTTGAAAACAGCAAGAGCATTAAGATAGAGAAGTTTTTAAACGCTTTGGGGATTCGCCATGTTGGCGAGGAAACGGCGATTTTGGTGGCTAGATTTCTAGAGAAAAATCTAAAAAATACTAATTCACCTGCCGATCTAGCCAAAACCGCAAAAAATGTTTCTCTCGATCAATGGCAGGGAATCAAAGGTATCGGCGAAAAAGCGGCGGAAAGTTTGCATGAATACTTTCACAACGGGAACAATATTAAAGAGATGAATGAATTGGGAAATCTCGGAGTTGAAATTTTGGTGCATAATAATAGGCAACAGGGTGCCGCTTCCGCCATTGCCGGGAAGACTTTTGTGTTTACCGGCACTTTGCCCAATCTTGGCCGCGATGAAGCCAAAGAAATGGCCCGCGGCGCCGGCGGAGAAACTTCCGGCAGTATTTCCCAAAACACCGACTATGTCGTCGCCGGTTCTGAACCCGGCAGCAAGCTGGACAAAGCCAAAGCCCTGGGCGTAAAAATCATCGACGAGAAAGAGTTTTTAAAATTAATTAAATAGCGAGTTTGATAAATCAGAATTACAATAATCCCCAAGCAGTGCTTAACTACATAACCGAACATAAGAAACCAATATAAAATGCCTCTAGCCGAACAAGAAAAACCAACAAATACAATTAAGCAAGTCGGAGAAACTGGCCAAGCTGTAGAAAAAGAACTGGAAGAAGCGGCCGAGCAAGCTGAGAAAGCAGTAAGGGAAGGCGCTCCACGTCAAACCGCCGACGTTCCGGAATCCAAAAAAACTGAGTCCCTAAAAAAAACGGAAGTGAGCAAAGAGGAACTGGAAGGCAGGTCGATTAAAGATTTAGAAGTAGATCTAACGGATAAATTGTTGCACACCAAGATTGCCGACATCGAAAACAGTCCGGTGATTAATTCAATAATCGATAAAATCTCTGAAAAGATTACTGACAAAGATTATAAAGACGAAAATATCGCTTCCTTGATTTCTGACATCGCTTATAGAACAAGTAGCGGTGAAGTGGGTACTTATGCTTGGCTTCTGGATAAATTGGAGAATCGAGTCAACGAAGAGCTCCAAAAAAAGTCTAAAATGTAGCCCATGGAAAAATCTCTGATGCTCAAGTGGGCGAAAGAAATAATCAAAAAATCGGGTTTCAAGAAGCCGAATTTGTTTTACACAGCCAAAAAAGGCACTGGTGATTTGAGATGTTTGATCTACTCCGGCATCTACAGAAACAAGCCGTCGGTTATGAAAATAAACGACGATCCCTTCAGGATAGCGGAACCGTTGAATCTGGTTTCTTTTAACAAAAACAATAAAAGCCAAAAGATAATTGCTCCCAAATTATATGCTTACGGGCTGGTTAATGCCACCCGCGACTGGTTTGTGATGGAGAAACTGCCGCCCGATAGTAGTTTCTTCGCATCTCTAGGTCATCGGCCTCTTCGCGAAGATGCGAGAAAAGAATTTATCAGTTTATTCATAGAGTACAGGAAAACTTTTCCCAAAACCCCCGGTAGACCCCTGGCTTTAAGCGAGAAGCTACCGCCATCTGAATTTCACCGGTTAAGAATTCACCGGTGGTTTGATATGACCAGCGACAGAGAGGCAAACAGCGAGATTAAAGGAAAGGGGTCGGTCCTCGACACGAGAATATTTTTCCCCTTGTACTTCAAAGCGTTAGCCCTCTTGGAGAAAGAATTCAAAGACAGAAAGATGGTATGGTCGCACGGGCATTTTAAGCCGAAAGAAATATTTTACTCATCCAAGAGAAATATCTATTATCTTACCGATTTTGCCCACGTACACATGTATCCCGAAGGCTACGAGTTAGGTTTTTTGATCTGGACTGATTGGCTCATGGCAGATAATTGGAAACTGCCATACAAAGAGTGGAAAAAGGGCGTGGATGGCTGGATAAAATATCTTGTGCCGGTCGCGAAGAAACTGAAATACAAAAATCCAGAAAACCTGATTAGAGCCAGCTTAGTTGAAAGAATATTAGGTGCCATCCTCGCCGATGTTACCGCTTCCGACCGGCCAAAAAAAGAAAAGTTAGCCAGATTGAATCATTTGTGCAAGTTATTAGAGGAACTGTTGAAATAAATAGAGGCAGGTCTTTAGTCCCACCCCTATAATAATTCCCGTCGTTCCCCTTGAGCCGAACGGGTCTAGTCGAGTATGAAGGGCTTGCCAGTAATTTTTCCCCAGAGGATTTTTGCCAGAAAGCCACAAGCCAATATCAAGCTTAAGGAAATGTGGCGGATTATCTCCGGTTCGGCCTATTTTTTCTCGTCTTTCTTATCGTCCTCGTCCTTGTCGCCGTCTTTTTTGACCTCGCCGCCTTCGGTGTCGGTGTGTGGGGCGGCTTTTTCTTGGGCTTGTTTGTAGAGAATTTCCCCGATTTTCTGGGCCGACTGGCTCAATTCCTCGGTGGCCTTCTTGATGGCCTCTTTGTCGTCTTTGTCTTTCACTTCGCGCAGGGCCTTAATCTTCTCTTCGATGGCCTTTTTCTCGTCCTCGCTTACCTTGTCGCCCGCTTCTTTCACCGCCTTTTCAGTGGTGAAAATCAAAGTGTCGGCGATGTTGCGGGCTTCCACCAGTTCTTTCTTCGCCTTGTCTTCGGAAGCGTGGGCTTCGGCATCTTTACGCATTTTTTCGATTTCTTCATCGGAAATTCCCGAAGAAGCCTCAATGCGGATTGATTGCTCTTTACCGGTAGCCTTGTCTTTGGCAGTCACGTTGAGAATGCCGTTGGCATCAATGTCGAATTTCACTTCGATTTGGGGAATGCCTCTGGGTGAAGGCGGAAGACCGTCCAAATGGAAGCGGCCCAGAGTTTTGTTGTCGCCGGCCATTTCCCTTTCCCCTTGCAGTACGTGGATTTCCACCGATGGTTGGTTATCGGCCGCCGTGGAAAACACCTGTTCACGCGAGGTTGGAATGGTGGTGTTGCGTTCAATGATGGGCGTGCGGATACCGCCAAGAGTTTCGATACCCAGGGTAAGCGGAGTTACGTCTAACAGTAAGATGTCTTTTACATCTCCTCTCAATACGCCTCCCTGGACAGCCGCGCCCAAGGCCACCACTTCGTCTGGGTTCAACGACACATTAGGTTTTTTACCAAAAAATTCCTCCACCTTCTGGAGAACCATCGGCATGCGGGTCTGGCCGCCGACCAAGATAACTTCATTAATATCGCCCTTGCTGATTTTGGCATCGTCCAAGGCTTTCTGGCAGGGTTTCAAGGTGCCTTCCACCAAGTCGCCCACCAGCTCTTCCAGTTTGGCCCGCGACAGCTTTAAATTCAAATGGCGTGGTCCGCCTTCGCCCATAGTGATAAAAGGCTGATTAATCTCGGTTTCCATGGAGGTGGACAACTCGATTTTAGCCTTCTCGGCCGCTTCCTTCACCCGCTGAAGCGCCATGGAATCCTTACTCAAGTCAATTGCCTCGGCTTTATTAAACTCAGAAATTATCCAGTCAATTATCTTTTGGTCAAAATCATCGCCGCCCAGATGGGTGTCCCCGCTGGTGGCTTTGACTTCAACCGATTTGTCGTCGCCTTCGCCCACCACTTCGAGCACCGATACGTCAAAAGTGCCACCTCCCAAGTCGTAGACGATAATTTTTTCGTCTTTATTGCGGTTAAAACCGTAGGCCAAGGCGGCCGCGGTGGGTTCGTTGATGATTCTTTCCACTTCAAAACCGGCAATTTTCCCCGCGTCCCGAGTGGCTTTTCGCTGGGCGTCGTCAAAATAAGCGGGGACAGTTATGACCGCTTTTTCAATTTTCTCTCCCAGTTTGGATTCGGCATCCGCCTTCAATTTGGAAAGCACCATGGCCGAGATTTCTTGCGGTTTCTTCCACTCTTCGCCCAATTTTATCTCAACCCCGCCGTCACTCCCCTTCTGAAGCTTGAAAGGGAAGAGTTTGATGTCGTTTTGCACTTCCGGATCGTCGAAACGACGGCCGATCAGTCTTTTGGCCGAAAAAATGGTGTTTTCCGGATTGGTTACCGCCTGCCTTTTGGCGGGGACGCCCACCAGGCGCTCGCCCGATTTGGACAAGGCCACCACCGAGGGAGTGGTACGGCTGCCCTCATGGTTTTCAATCACGGCCGGCTTCTCGCCTTCCATGACGGCCATGCAAGAGTTGGTGGTTCCCAAGTCAATTCCTAGAATTTTTGACATTTTTCTATTGATTACGTGTAATAAGACACAAAAATAATTTAAACCCTAGTTTGGCACTCGTCAAGCGTGAGTGCTAACTGATGGCGGTTTCGATCAGAAATTCGTAGGTTTTTTTGGCGGTTTCGTCCCAGTTGAACCGCTTGGCCCACTCCAATCCGCCGTGGATCAATTCTTTTCTTTTCTGGGGCGAGGATTCAAGCTCCTTTATCGAAGAAGCCAGGTCGTCAATCCGGCCGGCGTCAAAATATACGGCGTTGGTTCCGGCCACTTCCACCAGGCTGGAGTTTTTTGAAGTCACCACCGGCACGCCGCAAGCCATGGCCTCCAAAATGGGAATCCCGAAACCTTCATAAAGCGAGGGGAAAACAAAAATCTCCGCCCCCCACAACAGGTAGGGCAAATCGGAAATGGTGAAATTGCCCGTCATGATAATGTCTTTTTTCCAAATCGAATCGTTGATTTGGTTCTTCAGATCATCGACCATCCAAGCTTCAGCTCCGGCCAAAACCAATTTCCAATCGCGGAAAGTGTGCAAAGTTTTCAGTCTTTCAAAAGCGCTCACTAAAATGCCCAGGTTTTTTCGGGGCTGGAGAGCTCCCACGAATATCAGGTATCTGACTTTTGGAGGAATCCGGTATTTATTTTTTACGGAGCGAATTTGGTCGCGTTCTTCGGCGCTGGGCAAGTGAAACAGTTTTTCGTTGTAGCCGTGATAGATCACTCTGATTTTATGGGGCGGCACTCCGTAGATCTCCGCCAGGTCCCGGGCGGTGGAATGGGAAATCGCGATAATCCGGTCGGCCGATTTCACCGCCATCGCGGTCAGCCGGTTCAGCATAAACAAGTCTTTGGGGGGGAATAAGTCGGGGAACAGTTTGAAGGCCAGATCGTGCACGGTGATAACCGTCTTGATCCCTTTGGGGCGCCAAAGGGGAACGTTGTGCAGCGGCATCCACAAAACATTGGGCATATCTTGTTTCAGCAGCCGCGGCAGTTTTAATTGGGTCCAGAAAAGGGGAAACGAGCCGTTGCGCTCAATGTAATTGGGAAACTTTTTGTAGCGCAAGTCCGGGTTAATCGCCCCTTTCAGGTAAATGTAAAACAGAGTTTCGGGAGCCACTTTGCCGAACCGTTCCAACAAATTATAGATGTATATTCGCGTTCCGTCGATCCGTTTGTGGCACAAATCAGCCGCATCGACCCCGATGGTGGGAGTGATCCTGCTTCGCATTATTTTTTATTTAGGTATTTCGCTGGGGGCTTTTTCGGTGACAACGTAGGAAAATATTTCATCGCCGACCTGGATTTTGGGCAAAGCACCGTCCGACTCGAAAGTGATACCGCATTCTTCGCCTTCGGCGCAATCATTCACTTCATCTTTCCCTTTTTTCATTTGGGCCAATTTTCCTTGGCCGATTTGATCTTCTCCTCGCGTGACCTCCAATAGGTCGCCTTTTGTCAGCTTGCCCTTGGTCACTCGGCCGCCTACAATCATATCATGCTTGCCGGTACGGAAAATGGCCAGCACTTTCATTTTGCCGTGATCTTCCCGCACCTCCTGAATGGTAATAATTTTGCGCATTTCCTGCTCGAGATCTTCCACCAGGTGGTAGATCACGTCAAAAAAACGCGGCTTGATTCCTTCTTTCTCCGCCGTTTCTTTGGCGGTGACGCTGGAATTGACCCGAAATCCGTAGAGCAGTCCCCGGCTGATTTTAGAAAGCAGCACGTCCGATTCGTTGATTTGGCCGGCCCCCGCCTGGATTATTTTTACCACCACGTCCTCCACCACCAGATTGTTGAGAATTTGTTCCAGAGCTTCCAGTGATCCGCGCGTATCCGCTTTAATGACCACGTTGAGTTTTTTATATTTTTCCGTCTCCAATGACTGCTCAATTCGTTTCAAAACCGAGGTGCGGCCGATGGATTTTCCCTTGGACCAGGACTTTTTTTGCTGTTTCAACAGGGCTTTATCCGGGGCGACCGCTTTCATGACCCGGCCGGCGGCCGGCAGTCTACTCAATCCCAGAATGGTAATAGGCATGGATGGGGTGGCTTCTGAAGCCTCTTTGCCCCGAAAATCTTCCAGCAGCCGGATTTTCCCAAAAGCCCGGCCGGCTATCACCGAATCGCCTTTTTTAATCGAACCGTTCTTTATGATAACCGTGGAAACCGGCCCCCGTTTTTTGTCCAAATGCGATTCGAGCACCAAGCCGATTCCCGGCGCCGAAAAGTCGGCCCGAAAATCTTCGATGTCGGCCACCAAGAGGACGGTTTCAAGCAGTTCGTCGATGTTTCTGTTTTCCTTGGCCGAAATCGCCACGATCGGCACGTTGCCGCCCCAGCCTTCCACCAAAACGCCCTCTTCGGCCAGTTGCCCCTTCACTTTGTCGGCGTTGGCTTCGGGTTTGTCGATTTTGTTGAGGCAGACAATAAAAGGCAAGCCGGACTGTTTCACGTTATCCAAAACTTCTTTGGTCTGGGGTTTGACGCCGTCATCGGCGGCCACAATAATGATGGCGATATCGGCGATTCCCGCCCCCCGCGCCCGCATTTTTTGAAAAGCCTCGTGACCCGGAGTGTCGACAAAGGTAATGGTTTTGTTCTTCACTTTTACTTGATAGGCAGTGATGTGCTGAGTGATGCCGCCTGACTCCTGCTCGGCCACTTTGGTGCGGCGGATCGTGTCCAGCAGGGTGGTTTTGCCGTGGTCAACATGGCCCAGGATGGTGACGATCGGCGGGCGGGCTTTGAGTTTTTTCTTGGGAATTTTTTTAAGCTCGGCCATAGCCTGGTGTAATTCTTCGTTATCCGAAGCAGCCTCTTTCTTGGCCGAAACCTCTTTTTCCACCTCAAATCCCAAGTCCTCCGCGATAATGGCGGCCGTGTCAAAGTCCAGTTCCTCGTTAATGGTGGCCAAAAAACCGTTGTCCATTAGAATTTTAATGGTTTCCGCCACGCTTTTTTCGAGGCGGGCGGCAAAGTCTTTGACGGTGATGGTTTCGGGCAGTTTAATTTCTGGCATAGTTTAAAAAACCACTTGTTTAGCTCTTTCCAATGCTTTTACCTCTTCTTTGAGAAGCTCCGCCCCGTTTTCCGCTTCGCCCTGGCGAATCGACTTAATGAATTGGCGGGAGCCTTGATTGGTTTGAAGATTAGATAAGATTATACCGTTATCGCGAAAATCAAGCAATGCCAAGGCGAAGCTCTGGTTGCCGCTTTTTTCGGAAAATGCGTTGAATTTTATCATTCCGGCTTTGCAAACGCTCCGTTTCGCGATTTTATTTAATCGGCTGTTAATTTCATACAATTCTTGAACGTCTTTGTCCAATTTTTTTAAGTGTTCCCGGGTGTTTAGATAACTGATTTTTTCATTTTCGCCGTTTTGGCTTTCTCGGACGTAGCGGTTCAAATTCCTCAATTTTAGCCAAATAACGGCATTAAAAATGATTAGCAGACCGACAATCGATGAAAAAATGATCACGAGAATATTCATATTAGACTAAAGTCGCTTGCCTGGCAATAGGCAGTTAATGATTTTTTCCGCGGTTTTGTCCCAAGTGAATTCGCTCCAGACCCGCCTAAAGTTTTTTTCTCCCATTTCACTGGCTAAATCGGGATCGTTGGCGAGCTTAATTATGTTCTTGGTAAATTCGGAATAGTCCTTGGCCATCAGTCCCCCGTCTTCTAAAGTGAAGCGATTGTTCCTCTGGTCAAAACAAACCACCGGTAAGCCAACGGCCATATAATTGAGTATCTTACCGCTGGCTTCAGAAGTGCCGGGCGGTTTACAATCTACACCCAGACTTCCAAGGAGTGAGAAATATAAAAGCTCCCTCGGATTTAGCGTTCCGGTCGAAATAATCCTATTTGGGTATTTCCTCATTAAACTTTCCAGCTCTGAAATCTCCGGGCTATTATTTCCGCCGAATAGGAATCTGAGATTGTCGTTGTTCAGCAATTGGGATAAACATTTCTCTACAAACATGGGGAATCCCTTGCCAGTAGAGTAGCTTCCCGTGTAGAGCGCAATTACTTTATTTTCCGATAGCCATTTCTTTATTAAGTCAAATTGCTTTTGGCTAAAAAATTCCGGGATTTTTGAAAGCGCATCAATTTTTCCTGAAGATTTTCTAAATTTGTTAACAAAGCTTGCTGAAACATCCGGCAGGAAAATTGAAATTCCGTCAGCCAGATTTATTGGATTTGCCTGGGGCCTTATTTTTTTTAGTTGATGGGCACTTTGAACCGAACTGGCAAATACAAAGTCGGGAAAATATAAAATAAATTTTTCAATCCAGCTGAACAATTTGAACAGCCAAGAACCTCTTTTTATCATTTTGTAGCTGACCATTTTGGCGGACAGGCTGTCTTGGGCATCCAAAACGAGCAGGGGCTTGTATTTTAACAGGCTCAGCACAAAAGCCAAATACTTGACCGCCATGCCGATGGCGGCGCCTTCAAAAAGGTGGCCATACAAATATTTAGGCCGGCGGTAAACCGTTTCGTATAAGACCGTCCAAAACAACAAAATCCCCGCGGGGATATTTTTCCAACTGGCGGCCACTCCCTGGCCGAATCCGAATCCCAAAGGGGCGCGGATGATTTTGAGTCCGCCGACATCCTCACCTTCGTTGTAGGTGACGATAATCAAGCGCTTGCCCTTTTTCTGCAGGGCTTCGGCCTCGCCGCGAATGCGCATGTGGCAGCCGCGGTTGGCGTAAAAAGGTGTCGGCGCAATGACCAAAAAATCCAAACTTTCTTTTTCCATTATTATTGTTAGTTCCGACTGACATAAGCTTTACGCAAAATCGGCATAAAGTCAAACATGCTCAAACTGGCCGCGCCCACCAGGAATCCTTCGATGATTTCAACTTCCAAAAAACTGTCAATATTGCGCAAGTCGACACTCCCGCCGTAAATTATCCTGATTTTTTCAGTCATGCTCGAGCGATACATTTCAGAAAGCGCTTTGCGGATCAATATGATTATTCCCATCACGTCATTGGGGTTATCGGCAACCCCCGCCGCCCCGTTTCCTTGCGAGCTAATGGCCCAAACCGGTTCGTACGCCACTGTGATCCTGGAAAGGTTCTGCACGCTTACGTTTTTGAAGATTGATTCCAGTTGCCGGTAGATGACTTTGGTGGTCTGGTTTTTGTCTCTCTGCTCTTTGGTCTCCCCCACACAAATAATCGGTTTGAGAGACGTGTTCAGCAGAGAAAGCAGTTTTTTGTTGACGGTCTCGTCGGTTTCGCCGAAATATTTTCTTCTTTCGGAATGGCCGAGAATCGTATATTTCGCCCCGGCGTCTTCCACCATCCGCATCGCGGTTTCGCCGGTATAAGCGCCCCGCATCTCCCAATGGATGTTTTGGGCGCCGTAGCGCCAGAGCCGACTTTCCGGCAGTCCGTTCAGAAAAATAGCCGGCGGACATAGCACCAGTTCCACTTTTTCAGCAAAGTCTTTCTTTCTCATGCCGTTGATGCCCAGCTCGAGACTGCGAGTGTTCCTTTGCGCTTCCTTGAGCGTCAGCGGGTTCATTTTCCAGTTGGCGGCGATGAATAATGGTTTTGTTTGCATATTGGTGGAAATAGATATTTATAATCCGATATTCCCTCAAATTTTCACTTCAGGCAACAAAATTTTACGACCTTGACTTTTCCTAATTTCAGCGTGAATCTAAGAGTAAGCTAAAATTTTAAAAATCCGAAAATGAAAAACAGAACCCTTTATTTTGGCGATAATTTAGAGATACTACGCAAAAAGATTCCGGATGAAACTTTCGATTTGATTTATCTTGATCCCCCCTTTAACTCAAATAGAAGTTACAATGTGCTATTCAAAGAGGGATTGCAAGACAGTCCCGCCCAAGTCAAAGCATTTGAAGATTCTTGGCACTGGAACGAAGAATCAAAAGATACTTTTGACTATCTAATAAGGCATACTAACGCTGATATTGCAAACCTGATGCAAGCGCTGGAAAAGATTATTGGCCACAACGATATGATGGCGTATCTTTCAATGATGACAATTAGACTCATCGAGTTAAGAAGAGTTTTGAAAACCAGTGGGAGCTTGTATTTACATTGCGATTCTACTGCAAGCCATTATTTAAAGATTGCTCTAGACGTAATATTTGGAAAAAAGAATTTTAAAAATGAGATCGTATGGACTTACAGAAGGTGGCCTTCAAAATCGAAAGCTTTCCAAAGAATGCACGATATAATATTTTTTTATGTCAAAAAAGGCAGCGAGAAGTACGTTTTCAATACGATATACCAACCGTTGGCAGACATAACAGTAAAAATACATAAAGGGAGAACACAAAGAGCTACTTTTATCGATGGGAAGAGGCTTTCAAGGGACCAGGAAGATGAGTCAATCGGTACTCCAATTCCAGATTATTGGTATATACCAACTATTGCTGGAAACGCAAAAGAACGATTAGGGTATCCAACTCAAAAACCCGAAGCATTGCTAGAAAGAATAATCACTACAAGTTCAAATAAAAGTGATTGGATTCTAGACCCCTTTTGTGGGTGCGGGACAACAGTTTCAGTCGCAGAAAAACTAAAAAGAAACTGGGTAGGAATCGACATTACTTCTCTTGCAATCAATCTTATCAAGCGACGTTTACAATTCCAATATGATTTAGGGCCAAAACAAATTCTTGTTGATGGCTTGCCAACAGATGTATCCGGCGCGAAAGAATTATTTAAAAAA